>Ga0208299_1000263_pt1 | contig 50108 bp, 71 predicted proteins | sample 15_taG_FD_184089 | JGI IMG/M metagenome (GOLD analysis project Ga0208299, IMG submission 184089) | Marine viral communities from the Subarctic Pacific Ocean - 15_ETSP_OMZ_AT15312 metaG (SPAdes) (version 2) | ecosystem: Environmental > Aquatic > Marine > Oceanic | place: Pacific Ocean | collected... | reverse complement strand
GCCATGAGCTACTCCTCGTCGAACAGGAAGGGGATCCGGCTGCGGAACCAGGAGCCGAGTCGCTGGACTCGGCCAGGCTTCGGCGCGGCCTGGGCGATCTCCTCCTCCGTGGCGGTGTCGATGGAGCGCCCGGCGAGCAGCGGCTCGAGGATGTTGAGGTCGACCTCCCGGCCGTCGGGCAGGAAGTGGCGACGGGACGACAGCTTGTCGAGTTCGTCGGCGAAGCCGGTCCAGTGCACGTAGCGGGCCGAGGCGAGGGACTCGATCCCAGAGCTGTTGATGTCGAACGGGGGCTTGCTCTCCAGGCCCGAGGCCCTCAACGACGACTGGCTCTCGAGCTCGGCCAGCTCCTCCGCAGTCAGGCGGCGCTGAGGGAGGCGTGCCTTGGTGCTTGCCAGCTGACGCTCCGCGCTCGAAACCCCGAGCTGAACCCGACCGTAGGGGCCAGGCTTCGGAGGGTCTGGCATACGTGACCTGGCGGGGCCCACAGGGGTCCTCGCCCGGATCCACCGGACCATCGCCCCGAGGTCGTCGACGTCTGGCTTGGGGCCGGCCGCCTCGATCGCCATCGGAGAGCCTGGGCGGGGAACAGAGAGCCTGGCTGTGTGGCGAGGGTCCCCCCACTTGATGTTGGGGTTGTCTTTCCAGCGAGCCAGGGCGACGTCGTGGTGCTCGAAGCCCGGGTCGTAGGGATGTCCCTCGCTCACCGGCTTCTTCTTGGGGACTTCCCTCAGCTTCGTGTTGGCACCGGCGCGGTGCGCCGCGAGCCCGCGGGTGGTCAGCCCCGCGTCCTGGAGGATGCTGTCGCCGTCGCTGCGGGCGCGGATGGGCTTGCCCGCAGCCGACGGGGCGGAGATGGCCTTCGGCGAGCGGCCGAACATCTTGCCCCAGAGGCCTCGCTTGCCCGCGGCCTTCTCGAAGAGGTCGTCCAGTTCGTCGTCGAACCCCGACCAAAGGGCGTGAGCTGCGTCCATGATTCTCCCGAGGGCGAGGGTAGAAGAAGGATAGCAACCTTCACCGATAGGACCCTTATGAGCAAGCGACTCGTATTCGAGATCAAGGGGAAGTGCCTCTTCCTGGACACCAAGAAGGGCCGGACGTGTGGCACGCCGACGTCCGGCGCGACCTTCTGCGACCGGCACCAGGCCGAGCGCGACCGACTCAACGAGATCATGGGCGAGCCGACCCCGCTGCAGCTCCCGCGCAAGGCGGGGAAGCAGGCGCTGTGACCGACCCCTGCCGACAGATCGACGGGTGGGGCCAGAACACCTGGGCGAGTCCGACGTGGTCGAGGCTGGTGTTCGTGGAGCCCGGCTCCTCTGGGATCCGACCCCACGTCGTCCCCCGGGGAGTCCCGAAGCGGATCCTCCTCCGAGACCTCCGGGACCGATACGAGGACGACAACACCGATCCCATCGAGGACCAGGTCCGCCGAAAGGGGCTCATCGACGTCCCCGGCGCCGTCTTCGTCGACATCAAGTGGAAGACGATCTCCATGCCGACCGGGCACGACTTCAGCTTCTACCCCGGCCACGCAGACATCCTCCTGTACGCGCTCGAGAACGGGCGCGGGTTCAGCGGGCTCTGGAAGGTCTACGCCAGTTTCTTCTGCCTGGTGATCCCCGCCACCTGGGTGCCGACCCTCAAGAAGGCGTTCGAGGAGTCCCTGGCCGAATCCGAGGCGTTCCACCAGGTGATCAGCACCATCGCGGCTGGTCACGACCACATCGCGGCCGCCCGGCCGCTCATCCCCGCAGGAGACGCATGAACAGGTTCTTCAGCTACGACGGCGAGATCTACGAGACCCACGACACCGCGGAGGCGGCGAAGAACTCGGCCGAGAACGAACTCTCCAGCTTCCGCCACGACGCCGGCAACCACGAGGGCTGGTCCGAGCTGGCCGGCTACGTGGCCTGGGGCGAGATCGTCCAGAACGCCACGGAGTGCGACGTCCTCAAGCGGGAGGACGCCGACGAGGACGAAGCCGAGTCGATGGACAACCGAGGGGTCGACTACGTCTGCGACTACCAGCTCGCCGACGTCGACCCGCCTCAGCCCGGGCAGGAGATGACCAACACGCAGAAGCTGGCGATCTGGGAGGCGTGGGCCCGCAAGAACGAGGCGTACCTGAACGACGCGATCCTGCTCTCCGCGGCGCACGGCAAGCCCTACAACGGGGGCGCCTGGCCGCTCAGCGTCTACGAGCGCCCGGCCGGCCCGCAGAACGAGAACCGCCGCCGCTGGTACGGCGTCCGCCCGGGGGACAAGGGCACCTACATGGGGGAGCCCATCGTGGTCGTGCGGCTGCACGGGACCGACAACAACGGGTGCACCGTCCGGTACACCGCGGGCAAGCTCGAGCACAGGGAAGAGAAGGCCGTCTGCGAGTGGCTGGTCATCGTGCACCGGGTCGAGACCGCGAACGACGTCGTCCAGGCCGAGAGAAGCGAAGCGCAGGAGATGTACGAGGACGGCGTCACCTGCACCTGTCACGCGTGTCCGCCGTGCGGCTTCTGTGTGGCGATGACCGAGGAGGAGAGCGACGTCTACGCCGCCGACGGCCTCGAGGGGCTCGACCGGCTCTGGGACAGCGAACCGACAACCAACGAGGAGGGCGACAGTGCCTGAATACAAAGGCGGGGACGTGGTCCTCGTCACCTACAGCGTGGTCACGGACGGGCGGTGCCTGACCGACGAAGAGGCCGCAACGCTCAACGCCGGCGGCAACCCGTTCGGGATCGACCTCACCGGAGTGCAGTACCCGGACGGCCCGGTGCACTTCTTTCCCAACTGCGGGGACGACGGAGACAAGGGGCTTGCCAGGACCATCCAGGCGACCACCTGCTCGGCCTGCCTGCTCAGGCGCGCCCGGGTCCTCACCGGCTGGCGGTGGACCCACGAGCACAACAACTCGGAGGTCGCTCACCTCAAGAAGAAGCTCGGCGACCAGGTCGCCGGGTTCGAGTCCCGGCCGGCGCAGGACGGGACGGTCTGGAGGCCATCACATGGGTGAGAACACCGGCATCGAATGGAGGTCATGATGCCGTTCGGCCTGAACCCGGTCACCGGACGACCCGGCCCCGCGCCGAACCCGGCGCGGGATGGCGACAAGAAGCAGGCTCGCCAGCGCATCAACGTCGAGGTTCGGACGGGGCGGAGGCCACGCCCCAGCGAACTCCCGTGCGCCGACTGTGACCATCTGTGGGCTGAAGGCGAGCGACGCCACGAGTACGACCACCACCTCGGCTACGCCGCCGAGCATCACAGAGACGTCGAGGCGGTCTGCACGACATGTCACAGGCAGCGCGAGCGGGCCAGATTGACCCACTGCAAGCACGGTCACGAGTACACCGAAAACAACAAGATGATCGGCAAGGACGGACACCTCAGATGCCGTCAGTGCCGGCGCGAATACGACAAGCGAAGGAGGCGAGGGAGGAATGGGAAGAAACACAACGATTGAATGGACCGACCACACGTTCTCACCCTGGTGGGGCTGTGTGAAGGTCAGCGAGGCCTGCACGAACTGCTACGCCGAGGGCGTGGCCAAGCGCTTCGGCGGAGACAAGCCCCTCTGGGGGCCGGACCACGCGATCCGCACCTTCGGCGAGAAGCACTGGAACGAGCCGCTCCGCTGGGACCGTTCCGCCGCGAAGGCGGGCGTGCGCCGGCGGGTGTTCTGCGCGTCGATGGCCGACGTGTTCGAGGACCACGGGGAACTCCCTGGACTCCGGGCGCGGCTCTGGGAGCTCATCGAGAAGACGCCGAACCTGGACTGGCTCCTGCTGACGAAGCGGCCGCAGAACGTCCTGGAGATGGTGCCGTCCACGTGGCACTGCCCCTGCGGGGCGCCGGCCGAGGTCCACCCGGACAGCTACGCGAAGTTCCCCGACAACGTCTGGATCGGCACCAGCGTCGAGACCCAGGAGCGCGCCGCAGAACGGATCCCGCACCTGTTGCGGATCCCGGCGCGGGTGCGGTTCCTGTCGATGGAGCCGCTGCGGGGGCCGGTGGATCTGACCGCCCGGGTCGGCGAGGTGTTCGTCGATGGCGGGACCGGAGACGAGTGGGCTGCGCCCCTGTGGGCCTGCCGCGATTGCGGAGGCTCCCGATACTCCCAGACCGCGCCGCACGTGGTCACCTGCTCCAGCTGCAGCGGGACGGGCGTCGGGATCCACTGGGTCATCGCCGGCGGCGAGAGCGGGCTGCGGGCCCGCCCGTCGCACCCCGCCTGGTTCCGCGACCTGCGTGACCAGTGCGCCCAGGCCGGCGTCCCCTTCTTCTTCAAGCAATGGGGCAACTGGGCGCCGGGCGACGACATCGAAGCCAACCGCGGCGACCACATCGGGATGTTCGAAGAGCACCGCGAGGACGGCGGTGCGCCGAGGCACTCCTGGCCGGACGGCCTCATCGGCGCCGTCCGGGCGCCGTCCATGGACACGACCGTCTACCGGATCGAGAAGAAGAACGCCGGCGCCCTCCTGGACGGCGTCGAGCACAAGGAGTTCCCGGCATGAAGACCATCAACCCGACCTCCCGCCGCCGCGCCAACGACGCCCTCAAGGCCCTCGCCAACGACCCCGAGGCGTTCACCCTCGTCGAGAAGATCCGAAAGCACCTCGCCGTCGAAGAGCAGTTGGGCGACGAGCACTACTGCGGGCGCTGCGGCGCTGCGTTCGACCTGCCTCTCCGGAGGCCGACCATCCAGCTCTGCTCCACCTGCAACGGCGAACTCGACCGAGGCATGTGGAGCGGCGTCGAGAAGTACACCATCGAGCAGACGGAGAGCACGTGAGCAAGGACAAGGACAAGGACCTGGTCGAGACGACCCTTCACCTGTGCGAGGTCTCGTCTGACGTCCTCCGGTGGCTGGGACAAGACGAACTCAAGCTCGACAACAGCGGGCACGCCCAGTGCCTGCGCTCAGCTGTCGCGGAGGCCTCGGTTGCCATCATCCGGCACCAGCGGGTCGAGAGCGAACCCCCGACGGAAGACGACGAGCCCGCGTGGACCGAGCCCACCCCGCTCAAGCAACTCGCCACCGACCCGAACCTCGGCCTGCTCATCGTCCAGTGGGAGATGCTGCAGATGAACGCGCAGAAGATGCCGCCGGCGCTCCTGACGGTGATCCAGCGCTGGCTCCGCAAGGGCTGCCCGGCCATCAAGCCGGGACCGAACCCGCTGCGAGACATCGGGGTCCTCGACCCCGGGTAGAAGAAGGGCAGGAAGGAGGTCAACGCCATGACCTACCAGGCCGCGCTGCTCGAAGCCGCGCGCAACGAAGAGCTCCTGCTCCAGTACGACCGCCTCAGCGGCACCAACCTCAGCGGTCGCGGGTCGACCCTCGACGTCCTCATCGATGAGGCGTCGGGGCGGCTCGAGGCCGAGGCCGCGGGGTTCGTCGCGTTCTTCGACGAGTTCATCTGGAGCAGGGTGCCGAAGGACTCCTCGTGATGGACTTATCAGTCCCGGAGGACCGAGTCGGCCAGATCGAACGCGTCCTCATCTCAACCATCAAGCAGAGGTGGGGGCGCTGTTCAGTACGGCTTTTTCGTACTGAACAGGGGCTCTCCGCCGACGTTCGGGTCGGTGGCGCTCAGGGCCTCATCGCCCTGCCGAACCTCGTCTTCGCTCCGGACAACATCGCCTGGATGCGGGCAGCGCTGGAGGCCATCGAGACCGTCGTGCCCGAGCAGCTGCGCGATGACGTCGAGGTCGCCGAGGCCTGGAGGCACCTGGTCGCGCAGCAGCCGAAGAAGCTGGAGAGCCTCTCGGTCCAGGAGCAGATCGACCGGCTGGCCAAGGGGCTCTGCCCCGGCTGCCGGCGCCCGACGGCCGGGTGGGAGGTTCCGCTCGGCTCCTTCGCCCCCGAGGCCTTTGCCACCCTGCGTGACCACAGCATCGACCCGTCGACCGGACACCGGGTCGGGTGCAAGTACGGGAGGTCCTGATGGCGAAGAGAGAGCCCGACGGCCGAGCCTTCGTCGCCGGCCGCGGCCTCAACGACACCAGCACCGTCGGCGACGCCTGGATCAACAAGAGGACGATCCGCGTCGCACTCCCCATCCAGGGGAGCACCCGGGGCGAGGCGTACTCCGCCTACTTCAACCACGACGGGCGGATCCCCGGCAGCAGCGGGTACAGCACCATGAACATCGACTGGGACCACCCCAGCACCACCCTGGAGAAGCCATGAGCGGCCGCAAGCACCGCCGCATCCCGCCCTTCGACGAGAAGGACGTCTCCGTCGGCCACACCACCAGCAGCAGCGGGAAGGGCACGAAGAAGGTCTCCGCCCGACAGGCGCACGTCTACCACCGGCCGACAGGGGTGAAGGTCGAGTGCGAGCCGATCCCCCCGAAGAACTACACGAACCGGCAGCTGCGAGACGAGACGAAGCGGGTGGCGCAGGCCGCCCTGCCGGAGCTCGAGCGACTCGTCGCCGCCCACTACAGGAAGAAGACCATCCGATGACAGATGACAACCGCGAACTCGTCGCTGTGCTCGTGCCGCCACCTGTGGCGGAGCACTTCGACCAGTTCGTCGACGACCTCGAAGGCGCGCGCCACGCCAGCCACACAGACATCTTCCGCACGCTGCACCCCAAGGTGCGAGGCACGTTGCTGGCGGCGCTGCTGCTCTGGACGTCGACCGAGAACAAGGAGGAGACCCCGGAGTCCCTCATCGAGAAGCGCGCCGACGGCCCCGCTGACGACAGCGTGATCATGGACCTGATGGTCGACCTCGGCTTCGACAAGGAGCAGTGGGAGAAGTGGGTGGCCGAGCACGACGGCCACGCGGCCGACTGGGCGTTGCTGCTGAACAAGCCGGCGAGAACGGCCGACAAGGAGCACCGCATCGGGACCCGAGAGCGCGTCGTCGAACCGGAGACACCACATGACAGATGACGAGCGAATCACCCGCCACGACGAAGGGCCGCATCACCGGATCGCCGTGGACGGCGTGACCGTCGGCTTCGTCACCCAGCACCGCCGCAAGGAAGACTGGTTCAAGGACACGCCCGACATGCCGCTGAGCGTCGGGATGGAGCCGGAAGCCTGGAGCGTGGGCAAGCGAATGGACGGGAGCGGGAAGCGATTCGTGGGCGGCCCCACTGCCTACGCCGCCGCCTGCCGATGGACCGCGCAGCCAGCCCTCACCGGAGACACCCCATGAGCCAAGAGAAGCCGCTCGCCATCAAGGACGCCGAGACCCTCGAGCGCATGGCCGGGCTGATGCGGAAGACGGAGCGAGCGAAGCGCGAATGCCGCGAGTTGAGCGAACGAGAGCGCGAGGCGCTGCGGGCAGCATCCAAGGCCTGCCTGCGCGTGCTCGTGAACGGGTGGTAGCCGTGGACCGCAAGGACGAGATCCGGAGGCGATGGGAGGCGGCGAAGCGCGGGCCACTGGTGACGCCGGAGGATGGCGGGTTCAGCAGCAACGCGCACGCCGACGTCGGGTACCTGCTGGAGGAGTTGAAGAAGTACGAGCGCCTGCTGAGGCTGTTCGTCCGCATCCAGCCCTACTCCGGGCGGAGCCGCGGGATGACCGACCTGGCGAAGAAGGCCCGCGAAGCGCTGGCCACGGAGGATTCATGAGCGACCCCTGCGACGTCTGCTTCCCGGACTGCCCGGGATGGCTCTACTACCCGGCCCGGCCGCGCCGCTACTACTCGATGCCGAAGATCCAGGCGTGCCACGGGTGCAACCCTTCCGGCGAGTTCTACCCGAGACCGTTCCCGCCGGAGGAGCAACAGAGCCCCACCGGCCTCCGCGCCCGAGTGCTGGAGCTGGAGGGGGAAGTCAGTCGCGCTCAAGAGCATGAGCGGTTCGCTCGCACGAAGCGCCAGGAGGCTGAGCGGGAGCGGGACGCCGCCGTCCGCGACCCGGCCCTCGCCGCCGCGCTGGCGACGAAGACCGACGAGGGCGTTCCGCGCTGGATGCTCCTGGCGCTGTCGCACGTGCAGAAGTGCGCCGAGGAGCGGAACAAGCAGGGGCTGGCGACCATCGCGGAGATCTTGCAGGGGCCCGTCGATGCGCTGGTTGGCTGGGCGCTGCAGGCCGAGGGCGAGCGGGACGAGGCGCGGCGACTGCTCAAGGTCGCAACCGAGCGCGCTGACAGGGCCGAAGGAGTCCTCGACAACATCCGCCACGAAGCGGCACATGGGCTGTTCGCTGTCGACCGCGACGGCGTGCCCACGAACGAGGACATGCCAGCGGAGCGGGCAGTGTTCTTGCTCAAGCTGGCGCGGTTCAAGGACTACGAGCGCGCCGAGGCTGCCGAATCCGCCCTCGCGCAGGCCCGGGATGAGGGGGCGGTGTTGCTCATCCACACCCCGCACGCTGACCTCTGCGAGTTGAACTATGAACCGGGCGGCGCGTGCGACTGTTGGCGGCGCGAACTTGCCACCGCAGCCGCCGAGCACCGGGCGCGGGTGCGGGCTCAGGCGCTGAACGAAGCCGCGGACAAGTGGGGCGCCGGACTGGCCGCCAACAGGCAATGGGACGGGCTGTGCTTTGGAGACAGCACGGTCGCTGACTGGCTCCGCGCCCTCGCCAACACCCCGAGCGACGACCCCGCGCAGGAGTGCCCGTGCACCAACGTCGTCCCCATCCCGCCCGGCGATTGGGGGCGCTGCGAGGACTGCGGCGCTGGGGGGTTCCCACTGACCGCCGAGGCTGCCGGACAATGCCCCGAATGCGGCTGGTGCGGCGAGTGTCGCGTCGACTGCCCGACCATCCAGGAAGAGCGAGCGGCGCAGAGCGACGAACGCCCGACTGGCTCTCGCGGCGAGCAGGACGAGGGCGCGTACTGATGACGACGAACGACACCGCAGTCGGATTCGACCGACCGCCAGACCGCTACTCAGCGAAGGACCGAGAGACCATCGACCGCATGCGGGACCGATGCTGGGAGCTCGCTGGAGAACTCGAGCAGGACCCCGCCCGGAGGGTCGTGCTCGCCGACGCCATGTTCGCCGCCCACTGCGATCTGACCGCCATGAAGTACGAAGACCGCGCCGGCCTCAAGGGAGACGAGGCGGAGGACCGAAGCAAGGCCCTCTGGTACAGGCTGATGGAGTCGCACGTGAGGAGCCCCGCGGAGTGCGAAGATCCGCGCTCGGCTCGAGACGGCTTCGAGTCGTACGAACTGCCCAAACGCTAGACGTCCCCGTGATTCCCCCGATCTGGCCGATGGTCAGGTCGGGGGACCTCGCCATCTAGCCACCACCTAACCACTAGCTAACCACCTCAAAAAGCCCAGTGTATTCGGAGGCTTGAATCGATTTGGTGGTTAGATGGCTAGATCTGGGGGATTCACCCCCCGTATGTATAGGTAGGGGTGAGGATCAGACCCCCTTCAGCAGGAGGTAGGGCTTGACCCTGTGCGTTTCTTTACGGGGGGATATCCCTCAAACCTAACCACCTAACCATTTTTTAATAGAAAAAGAAGAAGAAGAAGAAGAAGGACGGGCACTTAGCTTTGATGGTTAGCTGATGGTTAGCTAGTGGTTAGGTGGTTAGGTCTACTCCGCTGAACGGTCGGCTGTCCGTGATAGGGTTCATCATGCTGCTCACCGTCGATGAACTGGAACCGCGACCGCTCGGCTGGCCCGCGGGGCTGTCCGGCTTCGGGATCCCCTACCGCTGGGTCTGCATCGAGAGCCCGGCGAACAGCGGAAAGAGCGATGCCGTGGACCAGGTCCAGGCCGCCCTGGTCGAGCACCTGGCCAGCACCTGCGAGCACCTGGGAGCAGGGAGCATCGGGCGCGAGAGCGCGGAGGCGATGGTCGCCGGCGTCCACCGCGTCCGGCAGCCTGGGGCGGAGCTCGAGCTCGATGACGGCCAGGTCGTGAACCTCCGAGAGCTGGCCAGGTCCGACCTGCCACCGGCCGCGGCCTTCGGGCTCTTCATGGCCGACCGCGTCCTCCAGAACCGCAAGGTCGTGGAGATGCTGGACTCGTGCTCGCTGGTGATCCAGGAGCGCGGCGCCTTCAGCACCTACGTCTACCAGTGCGTCCTCGGCGGGATCAGCTCGAGCATCTTCGCGGCGACGACGGCGGCGCTCACCCCCGAGCTCCCCGACTTGATGATCCTCCTGTCTCCCCCGGCCGGCGACGGCGGGGACGCCGAGGCGTACAGGAACCCTCCCGCCCACATCCTGAGGCTCTGCGCCAAGAACTTCGCCCTGGTCAGCACCGACGGGCTGAGCTCGGAGCAGATCGCCGCGGCGATCGTCGAGGCCATGAGCGGCCAGCGGCTGGTTCTCCCGCTCGACCGATAGGGCTCCGTTTGTACCTTCGGCGGGTACAAGAAACGGGAGACGACTTCACCGATCACTTCACATGAGGAGGTCCTTCATGGGCCAGGCACAGGTGCGCGACGTGGCCATCAACACGCGCGAGGAGCTCATCGCCTACTGGGGCGGCGAGGACGAGAAGACGGCACGGGCGCGCTTCTCCGAAGGGACGGACAGCGGCGCCGAGTTGACGTTCATCGAGAACGGGGTCGCCATCTGGCTGCCCGTCGGCGACCGGGACGGGGACGAGTACCTGCTCCGTTCGCTCGGCCGAGCCGAGATGCACTACCCGATCGAGGTCAAGGGGATGCTGGACGTGCTCGATGCGATGTATGGGCTGTTCATCTCCCACTGCTCGCTCGTTGGCATGTACCCCCTGGACGTGCACGAGCTGACGCAGGTGGCGATGGGGCTCCAGTCCGCCGCCGACGAGGAAGACAACGACGACGACCGATACACGGTGGCGCTGGAGCAGCTGGCGTCCCGGGTGATCTGCGCCGGGTGCGGACGACACGCGCCGGTGCTGTACCAGGAGACGACGGTCAAGGACGTGTGGCGCCTGGAGGTGCACGAGTTCGTCCGCGACGAGATCGAAGACCTGCGGCAGGTGCAGGACCGCGGCGACCAGGTCGCCCTGTCCGCCCACTGCCCGAACTGCAACAACGAATGGCCCGTTCGGGTCGACCTGGGAGAACTGCTGTGAACCCCTACATCGAGGCCGCCCAGCGGCTCATCAAGAAGAACCTCGCCGTCGGCACCGAGCTGCAGGGCGGGACGAGCTCGGTCACCGAGCACCGAGAGAAGGGCGACGACGTCACCGGCGTCGTCGTCACCCGCAAGGCGACCGGATCCACCGTCCCGGTGTCGGCCCGGATGATCGCGAAGACGCTGGAGCGGCTCGACCGCAAGGAGTACTTCGGGAAGCGCGGGATCAGCGGGACGACGACCGTGGAGACGACCGTGGTGGTCGCGATCGGGCTCCGGCTCGACAACGGGCGGTACGTCGTATGAGCGGCATCGACAAGGACGACACCTTGGGGCGGCTGTTCGTGGCCGCGACCGACGACAACGTCTCGACCCTGCAGGACATCGCGATGGATGCTGGCCTGCTCTGGTCGTGCCCCCACTGCAAGACGTCGAACCGCGAGGACGAGGACACCTGCTGCGACTGCGGCGCCGGTCGCGACGGCGGGACGACGACGTTCAGCTTCCAGTACCGCCGGGAGCAGCGCGTGGACTTCGACGTGGTCGCGAAGGATGCGGCGGCCGCGCAGAAGATGGCCGAGACCTACGTCGCGAACCTGGCCGAGGGCTGGGACGAGAGCGACGACCCGGGCGAGTTCGAACTCCTGGACTCGACCCCCGCCAGTGGCGCCCCGCCCGACGACGGCGAGTGCCCCTTCTGCCACAACCGGAACACGTTCAAGGGCGATGGCTTCAGCGAGTGCTACGACTGCGGGAAGACGTACAACGAAAAGCAGCCCACCGCTGAGGAGCGCGTGGCGCTCGACGCGAAGGATCGGGCCCGGCTGCAGGAAGTCGAGGCCGCGCTCAAGGAGAATGGCGGCCGCGGCGTCGAACTGGCCGAAGAGGCCGACCGGCTCCGTGAAGGCCTGGCCGGCCGCAACGACACGCAGGCGAACCTCGCCTCGCTCTACCGGATGATGTGATGGCTGACGAACAACCTGGACTCATCCTGTCGAGCAAGAGCGTGGAGGTGGAGCCCGGCATCATGGAGCGCGGAGGATCGAGCCTCCTACCTCGAGGTCGACAACACCAACCTGCGGGAGCAGGTCGAGGAGCTCACCAAGAAGGCAGAGGAGCCCCCGCCGGTCGAGCCGGAACCCGAGCCCACGGTCGAGGACGACTCCTCGCGCGAGGAGGCGGCGGTCGACCAGTTCGTCGAGACTGCGGAGGACGGCCGGGCCTACCGGAGCTCGGAGATCTGCAAGATGGGCGGCATCGACAGGAACAACAAGGCGCAGACGACGCGTCTCCGCAATGCCCTCGCGGTGCACCCTCGGGTCGTCCACACCGGGCACCGCGGCAGCAGCCGGTACTCGGTGCTGCCTCCGGCGGGGCCCGCGGCCAGTGGTGCCGGGCAGCAGCCGAAGGAGAAGGGTCGGCACCCGGCGGTCGACGCGTGGGAGGCCATCAGGCCCGAGCGCTCGGGCTACTGGATGTCCCACGGCGAATTGGACTCGTTCCTGAAGGGAGCGGGGTGGGCTGGGGGCGCCAGCGGGGCTCTCCTCGTCGCCGACGACTACGACCTCGACTGGGTGAAGACGAAGGGCAAGAAGGTGATGGTGGTGGCAGATGGCGCTTGATCACCTGTCGGGCCCGCCGCCGGATGCGTACGAGCAGATGCTGGAGAAGGCGAGGCAACACGGCGCGGAGGGCCCCTTCGAGGACGGCGCGACCCACGAGGTCGGCGACCTGCAGGGGCTCTTCCGCTCGGCGTGGGGCTTCCTGAGCGAGAGCCAGCGGAAGCACGTCTGGGTCACGTTCTGGGAGAACTTCGACGAAGAGGAGCGACCGAGATGAAGATCTACGTGCTGGTCGCCTGCGACGGCGACAGCGATGACTGCGAGAAGATGAAGCCGGGCGAGATCACGGGGATCAAGTCGGCGGTGCTCCGGCCGGCGGGCGACTCGTACGGCGACGAGGACCCGGAGCTCCTGGTGAGCCTCCCGGACGGGTGGAGCGAGTATCGCCCGGGTCATGGGTACGGCACCGAGGCTCGCTGCCCTGCCTGCCAGGAGGTTGGCGTCTGATGAGCGACGACGACGATGCGATCCCTGACGGCCGGCGCCCCGCGTCGTCGTCGTACTCGCGGGGCTTCGTGCGGGGCGAGGCCACGTACGTCCCGGGGCCGGAGCCTCTGGTCGGCGCGAAGTTCTCCGGGGTCCGGCTGGCGGTCTGCTTGACGTGCCGCACGACGTGGCGCGCCCCCGACGACCAGCCGGGCCTGGTGCACCCGGAGTTCAACCGGATGGGCGAGCGCTGCGTGCTCCAGGGGACCTGGCTGTGGGCGCGCGTGCCGGTGGTTCGGGGGTGAACATTTCGGGCCAGAATCCGAGATAAGAGAGATAGAGGAACTCTACCTCTGCCCGCGGATACAGGCGCTCCACCGCCGCGGTCTCTCGGAGCATCGGAGGCCAACATGGCCCGCATGAAGAGAGGTGGCTTCGGCAACAGCCGCAAGGCCGCCACCCGGGGTCCCGACATCGCCCCGGCCACCGCCTCCCCGGTGGCGGCGTTCAAGAGTCTGGGCGAGTTCGTCTCGGGCATCGCGGTGGACGGCATCGCCTCGTCCATCGTCGCGGGGCGGACGCCGTGCCCGGCCCTGGTGGCCCTCCTCGGGCCCTCCCGGCGCCCGACAGTGGAGGAGCAGTTCGTCAGCGACCTCCGCTGGTACGACTCCCACATCCTGATGGCGGAGGACGCGGTCCTCCGCTGCGAGGCGGCGGCGGAGGACGAACTCGCGAGCCTGCGACGCGCCCTCGCGATGACCACGTCGGACTACGAGAAGGACCTGGCCGACGGGTACGCCACCCTGAGCGTCGAGCAGGCGCAGAAGAAGGTGGCCGCCGAGTTCGCCTCGGAGCTGTACCGGCTCCAGCAGGGCGTCTAGAGCAACAACCAGAAAGGAGGTGCTCATGAACGAGTACGAGGAATGGCCTGAGTGTCCGTGGGCTGATGCCCGCGAGATGTTCATGAAGGGCCACCGCCCGACGTCGGTGCCGACGTTGATGAAGGGACTGGCCCACGCAGGGCCAGAGCCGGTTCTGCTGATACAGGGATAAGCAAGCGAGGGGGCAACATAGGCGCACGGCCCTCATGGTCGGAGCCCCCCGTTTGCATAGCCATGCACCGCCCCACGGGTACAAGAAGACCAGGAAGGAGGCCACACATGGCTGACCGAAGCGACGAGTACATGGAGATCGACGTCACGATCAAGACGGTGCTGGATCGCAGCGTCTGGGTGAAGCACGAGGGCGAGGAGGGCAACATCGCCCGATCGCTGATCCACGCCGGCGACGACGCCAGGCTGGACGACGCGGATCGAGGCGACGAGATGCGCCTGCGGGTCCGTGCCTGGAAGCTGGCGAACCTCGGCTGGCAGTGATGCCGGACCCTCCTGACGAGATGGAGGGGGGGGTCGAGAAGATCAAGGACGGCAAGCGACGGCACGGCGTCAAGGACGCCCGCGGCCGCCAGCGGCGAGAAGAACTCAAGCGGAAGCGGAAGAAGCGACGGCGAGACCGTCGAGAACGCCCGTGATCACAGGAGACACGATGAGCAACCAGAACGGGCTGGCCTGATGGCCGCCTTCATGAACAGGTTCAGTTGGAGCGCCAGCAGGGGGAAGCTCTTCAAGGGCTGCCCCCGAGCGTACTGGCTCCGCTACTACGGCAGCTGGAAGGGCTGGGAACGGAACGCGCACGCCGGGCGTCGGATCGCCTACCGCATCGGGAAGATGACGGGGATGGCGCGTTGGCGCGGAAGCATCGTCCACGACACGATCGAGTGGGCGAGCGGGCGGATCAGCAAGAAGCTGCCCGTGACGCTGGACGCGATGAAGGAGCGCGCGCGATCGGACATGAAGCGTGGCTGGCGGCAGAGCCGCGACGGCCTGTGGGTCAGCGACCCGAAGCGCAACGTGAACCTGGCCGAGCACTACTACACGGGCGACACGGAGGACATCCAGGACTGGGCTCGCAACGCGCAGCGCGGAATCAACGACTCGCTGGATCGCTGGTGGGACCTGGGCTGGCCCGAGGTGCTGGAGCGCCTGGGGATCGACGACTGGGTGGAGCTCGAGGGCCGCAGCACGGTGCAGTTCCGTGGGGTCGAGACGTACGTGCAGCCGGACCTGGCCTACTGGCGGGACGGCGTGCTGATGGTGGTGGACTGGAAGACCGGGAAGCCTCGCGAGGCGGACCGGGTGCAGATCCTCATCTACGTGGTCTGGGCGATCAAGGAACTGGGCGTGCCGATGGCGAAGATCCGGACGCAGCTGGTCTACCTGCTGGAGGGCCACGAGAAGACGTCGGCGGTGACGACGGCGGAGCTCCGCGAGTTCGCGGAGGCGCTGTGGGCCGACATCGAGTTGGTGCGCGCGAGCCTGTCGCACGTGGAGCGGAACGAGGCGCGTGCTCGGGACTTCCCGAAGACGACGGACAAGGACGAGTGCGCGCGGTGCGACTTCCGGCAGCTCTGCTACGGGGCCGGTGACGCGCCCGGTCCGGCGCTGGCGAAGGACCCGCCGATGATCGAGGAGCCCGAGTCGTGGCCGTCAGCATGACGCCCAGCACGGCTGCGAAGCGTTCGTTCGCCCTGGTGGGTGGCCGCCGGCACCTGATGAGATCGGCCGACACCTGGACCATCGTGGCGATGTGCGGCGTGAAGTTGCACCAGGACAGGGTGCATCAGCTCGGCGGGGTCTGGCTGGTCGATGGTCCACATGCCTGGCCAACCACGTGCATGAACTGCTACGGCCGGGAGCGAGAAACTCCCGAGATCCCATACGAGGGGATCGACCGGTTCTATCAAGGCGCCCCGCCCACGCCTGACGACGTGGTCGCCTGTCGACGATGGGCCCTCGAGGACGCTCTCCGCGCGCTTCAGCAGGGCGCCAGCCCCGACGTTGATCTGACGGCCCGGGCGGTCGAACACCTGCAGCGACAGCTCGGGGTCATCGATGAGGGCTGATCTCGAGTGGGACGGCCGCTGGCTCCTGCTGGTGTGCGGCCCGCTGCGGATCGCGATCGCCGACTTCGAGGACATCGTGGAGGGCTGCCCAGAGCTCTACATCTACGGGTGGGGGACCGCGTCCGACGGCTTCACCCTTGGGGTTCGAGGGGACGACACCCTCCACATCGACTGCAACAGCGAGGCTGAGGCCGAGGCTGCGCTCCGCGCGCTCCTGGGGGTCCGGGGGCTCGAGGTGCCGCCTCGGCGTCAGCCAGACCAACAACATGTCAGCGAGGCTGACACGGAGGATTCATGAGCGAGTACACCCACGAGGAGTGGAGGGCCGAGGCGGAGCGCCGCTTCGGCAAGGACCCGAAGGAGTGGCGGTTCGTCTGCCCGGCCTGCGGGTACGAGACGAAGGTGAGCGAGTGGCTCGAGCACGACGCCGACAAGCAGGTGGCGTTCTCGTGCGTCGGTCGCGTCAACGGGCACATGGACACCCCGATGGGCACGAAGCCGGGGCCGTGCAACTACGCCGGCGGCGGTCTCTTCGGGCTCAACCCGGTGAAGGTGACCTACCCCAACGGCGAGACGAGCTCGGCGTTCGCGTTCGCGGAGGTCTCCGATGGCGAGTGACGACGCCTACCTGGCGGCCGGTCTCGACGACGTCTTCGTGCCCGCGCCTGTCGCCGGTGCCGTCTGGACGCACACCTGGACGCACAGCGGCGAGGTTCGGTCCACCGGGCTGGTCCTTGCGGTCTACCGCGTAAGCCGCAGCTTCATCCCCGTTCCCGGCCTCTCTGGCCACTACCAAGAGGTCCCGGAAGACAAGAGAGACGGCTGGGACGTCATCCTGCCGGGCTCCCTGAAGGCGGAGTTCTGGTCGATGTCCGAGGGGAGGGCGCTCCTTCCGCGGAGCTCGGTCTGCCATCCTGGGTATCTCTCGGACCAGGTCGAGATGACCTGGAGCCACGGATGAACCAGCTCGACCTGTCCCTGGGCAACCAGCGATGGACCGAGGGGCGCGCCAGCTACCGGGTGCCCGACGAGGTGATCAACACGCGGCTCTACGAGGTCGCTGCGATCGACGACGATTCGACTGCCCGGCAATTCGTGGAGGGCCACCACTACAGCGGGTCGTACCCAGCTGCGCGGTTCCGCGTCGGCCTGTACCGCTGTGGCCACCTGGTCGGGGTGGCGGTCTTCAGCCAGCCCGTCAACAACCTGACGGTCCCGAAGTGGGCCGGCGACGGCGCCGTAGGCTGCGAGCTCGGCCGGTTCGTGCTGCGGGACCTGGTCCCCGGCAACGGCGAGACGTGGTTCCTGGCGCGAGCTCGGAAGCTGCTGGCGGCCGCGAAGCCGGAGCTCGACTTCGTGGTCAGCTTCAGCGACCCGCTCGAGCGGCGGACGCCGGCGGGCGAGATCGTGAAGCCCGGCCACGTCGGGACGATCTACCAGGCGAGCAACGCCCGGTACTGCGGCCGCTCGGCCCGGAACACGATCTACATGGCCGCCGACGGGACGGTGATCAGCCACCGCACGCTCAGCAAGGTGCGTGGCGGCGAGAGCGGGTCGAGGTACGCCTACGAGTTGCTGCGCGAGGCCGGCGCGCCAGCGCGTTGGTCCTGGGAGACCGGGGCCGCCTACATCACCCGGGTCCTGGAGTCGCCGGCGATCCGCCGGATCCGCCACCCGGGCAACCACGTGTACCTGTTCGGGGTGCACGAGCGAGTCATCAACGAGAAGCCATACCCGAAGAGGAGGGCTGCATGAGCAGAGAGAGCTTGAAGACGATCGCTGGGAAGGACCAGTGGTCGCACGAGGATTTCGCCAGGGCGCTGGAGTACGTCAGCGGAGAGCCCCAACGAGGCGCATCCCTGCCGCTGCTGCGCGACTCCGATGCCGCCGTGCCGTCGCACGGCGAGGAGTGCCCGCTGTGCCGGAACGGGACAGTCGAGGTAGTACTCGATGAGGTCCTCTGTCGGGGGGAGTGCGGCAACATCTGGAGGCAGGCGTGACCGTCCCCGGCTCGAAGCTCGAATGGAAGGACCACGGAAGGTACTGGTCGCTCGAGGTCGGGAACCCGACCGACGGCGACGGCGTGACCTTCCACCTCGAGTACTACGGGACCTGCTACCGCCGCGGTCCCTGGAAGCTGGTCATCGAGGTCGCCAAGGGAAACCAGCACCACCTGTGGGGGTGCTTCGACGACCAGGACCAGCCGATGCGCTGGTACCACACCGTCGGCGCCCTCGACCTCGAAGTCGAGGCGATCGCGGCCGTGCTGCTGACCGATCGCAAGAAGACCGGCGTGCCCATCACCGGGCACGCCACCACGAAGGAGACGAATTGAGCACTGCACTGGCAGAAGTCCTGCTCCCCGAGGAGCACCCGATCCTGCAGACCCGACGGGTCGAGGAGCCCATCACCGTCATGGCCCCGCTGGACGCCTTGGTCGGTACCCACCGCCCCATGCTGGTCAAGATGATGGCGGCGCTCGCGCCGTTCGCGTGCACCGACACCGACCGCGCGGGCCTCAACCGCGTGCACCTGGAGGCGCACGACGAGAAGCGGCTGATCCTCATGGCCACCGACGGCCACACCGCGGCGATGCTGGCGGTGGAGATCCTCGAGCACGGCATCCCGCGCGGGTGCATGGGGCTGACCATCGACTCGGTGAAGACGTTCGTCAGCAGCAAGGGGTTCTCCCCCTTCGTCTGGACGCCGGAGCACGAGCAGTTCCCCTGGATCCGCCAGGTCACGCAGATCGCTCCGGAGCCCTACGCGGGCGTGTTCGGCGTGAACGCGAAGTACTTCGGCCGCAACAGCACTGCGATGACGAAGCTGGGATACGGGAAGTCGGCGGCGCTCCGGATCCAGTGCGGTGAGGACGCGCTCTCCCCGGTGACGGCGACGGCTCCCGAGCTGCTGATGAGGACGAAGGTGAAGGACGGGCCGACGGCGACGGTGAAGCTGCTGACGCTGACCATGCCGATGCGGCTGGAGTAGCGCGGGTACAAGACGAACGAGGCGATGAAGCCTCATGGAGACAATCACATGGACAAGATCGAGAAGTTCAACCGAACGAATGCCGGCGTCGTCGCCAACGAGGCGATGGAGGCCCTGGCCGCCGTCGCGGACAAGCACGATGTCGTGCTCCACCGAGAGCGCGGATCCTTCGACCGAGGCGGCGCCTCCTTCACCTTCAAGGTCACCTTCAAGACGGTGACCGAGAGCGGCGAGCCCGCGGACTTCAAGCCCATCGCGCGGATGTACGGGCTCCCCGAGGACTGCTGGCACGCCGAGCTCGACATGCCCCAGGGGCGCTGCAAGATCATCGGGTTCAACGCGCGCGCGAAGCGCTACCCGGTGCTGACCGAGAAGATGGACGGCTCGCGGGGGTACGCCTACCCGGCCTCGGCGATCAAGCAGGTGTTGGAGCTGGAGCGGCTGCGCGCCCAGCAGGCGGCCTCGGCGTGAGCACGGCCAGGGTCCGAGTCACCCCCGAGGTGGCCGGCATCCTGGCGGCTGGAGTCATCGACGGCAGCGTCTACCGGTTGCCCCCTGGGCAGCTCCCCGGTGCGACGTACAGCAAGGTGTCCAAGACGCTGGCCGCCCTCGGCGGCAAGTGGGACAAGGGCGTCGGCGGGTTCCCCGTCGGCGCCTCCTTCGCCGCGGACCTGGCCGCCGCGCTCGAGTCGGGCGTTGCCGTCGACAGCGGGAGAGACGAGGCGGTCGGTGCGCCGGCGCCGGCGGCGGCCGGGGAGTACCCGGGCCCGAAGGAGTGGCTCGACTTCTCCATGGCGCACGGGCGGATCCCCTTCGCGGAGGACAGCCCGCCGATCTGGGCGTACAGCGGCTGGCTCCGCTACATGGTCCTGGAGGCAGAGGAGATGGGGGCCCTGCTCCCGCGGTGGCACTACGTCTTCAAGTCGGTCACCAACGGGCACGTGCTGGACGAGCCGATCCCGGCCGAGCCCATCGGCGCGCAGGGATCGGGGCAGAAGGCGTCGCGCACGCTCATGTCCTGGTGCGACCTGCTCGACCAGGGGCGCAGCGCCTGGGAGCGGATCCGGCTGGTGATGGAGTTCCTCGCCTGGGGCTTCGGCATCGTCGACGCGCCACCGAGGATCAGCGACGCGGAGGCGCTCCGGCTCTACGCAGGCGTGGAGGATGGTCGCAAGGCGATCCGCGGGGTCAACAGCCGGGCGCTGCTCGACCTGTACAAGGATCCGTGCGACCTCTTCGCCTTCACGCTGTCGCAGTCGATGGGCAAGGGGTGGAACCCGAACGCGTTCTTCCCGACGCCGGCGCCGGTCGTGGCGATGATGGTCGAGATGACCATGCACGACACGAAGGGCATCGACCAGCGCGGGCTGACGGTGTGCGACCCGTGCTGCGGGACCGGGCGGATGCTCATCCACGCCGGGCAGAAGTCGATGCGTCTGTTCGCCCAGGACATCGACTACATGATGGTGCTGGCGACGAAGATCAACTTCGCGTTCTGGTGCCCGTGGGGGCTGTTCCAGTGGGACGACGAGTTCTTCGACGAGGTCGGCGTACCTGGACCTCCGGTGAAGGCTCGGACCGGGCAACTCGCGCTGTTCGGCGGGACGGTGACCGAGGACCGCAAGAACAAGGGGCGGAAGCGCGCGGACGTCCAGCGGGACGTGTGGAAGAAGCACCAGATCGACCTGTTCTGAGGGGTGAACATCCGGGGTCGGAAACGGAGATAAGAGAGATGACCGGGCGTATCTCAGCGCCCATCTACCGGAGGTCATCATGACCAACAAGGAAGCGAAGACCCTGGCCGCGAGCCTGGGCATCCGCGGGCGCTCGAAGATGAACGCGGCCGAGCTCAAGGAGGCGGTCGACCACGTCTTGGGGCCCATCCGGCGCGCGCGCCGCAGCCGCGTCGTCCGCCGCAACCGCCGGGCGCGCATCGCGCGGCGGGGGTACTGATGGCCGGCATCCCCCAGATGGTGTACGCGGCCTGGCTGCGGTTCACCGAGGAGGTGTCGACGCACACGACGACCGCCGTGCGCCTGGCGCCGCTGGCGTCGATCTGGTTCGCGGCGAACCCGGACGAGCACACGTTGCTCTCCCGGTACGACGTGGACATCACGGAGGCCGACGGCAAGTTGGCCGTCGTCGTGCGCGACGCGGAGAGCGCCGGCCGGTCCTTCAAGGACCAGGTGATGGCGCTGTAGACAGGAGAGAACGCGCCCCCTCGGGGGGGCGCGTTCGCGTAGCCATGCAGGGTGAACGTCTGGGGTCGGAAACGGAGATAAGAGTAGTGAAGGGACGTATCTCAGCGCCCCATCAACCTGGAGAGACCATGAAGTCCACCTTCCGCAGCTTCCTCCTGGGAGTCTTCGTCGGCGTCCTGCTCGCGCTCGGCGCCACCTACCCCGCGGCGGGCCCGGCCCTGGCCGGCCTCGCCGCGGTCGCCACCCTCGCCGTCGGCGTCCTCGCGCTCCGGCGCGGCAGCGACGACCGCCAGCTGAAGAAGGCCGCCAACAAGCTCCACCTGCTGACCGCGGGTCGGGGCGTCCGTCAGCCCGCCCAGGGCTGACTCGAATCAACTCGACGCGCGCGCTCCCCTCGGGGGGCGCGTTCGCGTAGCCATGCGCGGTGAACGTCCGGGGGCGGAAGCGGAGATAAGAGATACAGCGGAGGCGTACATCAGCGTCTCCCGGAGGCCCCATGCGGATCGACTGGGTGAAGTGCGGCTGTGGCGACGGCTACAGCGGCCCCCTCGGCGTCACGTGCTCTCGCTGCGAAGGCAGCGGGATGCGCGAGGTCGTCGTGCGAGAGAAGGGCGACTGCCGGACCTGTAACGGGTTCGGCAAGATCGCCATCCTGAACAAGCTGCTCCCCTGCCCCGAGGGGTGTGGGAGCACTGGACACGAGGAGGTGTAGCAAGGAGGGGGAGACCCCCCTCGCGCTACCTATGCGGTCTTGAACGCCCCGGAGGCGATCCCCTTGACCAGCTTGCCGAGCACGTTGCCGACGGCGGCCAGGGCCGCGTCGCCGGTCTTGCGGGCGCTGATCTCACGCTCGGTCGCCGCGGCCAGGAGCGGTGCCCGCTGGTAGAGCGGGAGCTTGCGGAGCTCCACCGGGTCGAGATCGTCGCCGTCGAGCACGGACTCGAGCTTGGCGCGCGCCATGCCCAGCCCGGCGATGCCGTGCTCGCTCAGGAGGCTGGAGGCGCTGCTGAGCACGAAGGAGAGGATCGGGTCGTCGGACTCGCCCGCCTTCTCGGCGATCGCGTCCGCGGCCTCGTTGATGCCGAACTTCGCGCCGGCCTCGATGCCGTCGAAGATGTCGTCGAGGAAGTCGTTGGCCATGACTACTCCACCTTCCCGCAGAGCATCGCGGGGGTTGGGACGTGGGTGGGCTTCTCGAGGGTGACCTCGCCGAGTTGGGCGGCGGCCAGGTCGAGCTCGCGCTGGTAGGGCGCCCAGTACTGGGCGAAGATCAGGGTGTCGGCGACGCCCATGCACTCGGTGGTGTCCCCCGCCTCTCGGAGCTTCGCGACCTCGGACTTGAGCAGGGCGACCTGGGCGACGGTGGCGTCGTGCCAGAGGTCGATGCTGGCCTGGTAGTTGGCGGGGTTGCGGATGATCGAGCAGCCGGCCAGGAGGCAGGCGAGCACGAGGAGGGGCAGCAGACGTCTCATGTGGGGGTCTCCAATGGGGTGCACATCCTACACCCGACGCGGGGATAAGAGATTCGAAGGCGAATCCCCGTCTTCTATCAATGGAGGGCTCAAACATGAGCTACCGACAGGATGGAGACCGCCTCGCGCTGGACGGTTTCATGAACAGGCAGTCGGGCGCCACGCGCCGACTGCGAGAGTTGCTGGGGCTCGCCCCTGGCGGGACGGTGGAGCACGCCGTCGACCAGCTGCGGACCAGCGGGTGGGTCGTCAAGACCGACCTGCTCGGCGACCAGGCCCGGAGCACGTACATCGTCGCGGAGACGTACGTGCCGATCGCCCGCCGGTGGGCCGACATGCTCGGCCTCGACATGGCGAACGAGTTCGAGCAGCTGGTGCGCGCGCCGCAGGACGGGCGCGCCATCGAACTCGCCTGCCTCGTGCGCGACCACGTCGACGGCGGCGTGGACGCGCTCATCGAGGTGATCAACGAGGTGATCCCCCTCTTCGGCCTCGTGCCGAAGAAGCGGGAGGACCTGGCGACCGCCATCGTCGCGCTCGGGCAGTCGAAGCCCTGGTGCTTCGCGTGCGACTCGAACCGGGGCCCCGACCCCGAGACGAACGCGTGCCTCAACTGCGGCGCGGTCTGATGGGCGTGCGAGAGGTCCTCCGCGTCATCCTCTGGGTGATCGCGGGCGGGGCCGGTGTCCTCCTCGCCATCGAGGGCGTCGAGAAGCTGGTCGCATGGTGGCGTCGCGAGGAGCCGGAGGACGACGTCTTCCGGTTCTGCGGCGTGGCCGTGACGCGGGCGATGGTGCAGAGCGTCGACCGCCGGGTTCACCCCGACGGTCGGCGCGACGTCATCGTCCGCACGGTCGGCGGCGCGCGGGTGGTCCTCACCGGCGATGCCCGACGCGACTTCCTGTTCTGGTGGGAGGTCGAAGACTCCCCGCCGATGGCGGGTTGAGTTCAATCCAATGAAGGAGAAGGCAGCCCACAGGGGCGCTTCTTCGTAGCCATGCACCCCCGATATCCGGGGCGTCTCGAGGGGATAAGAAACGTGAAGGGAACACCACTTTCCCCCTTCACGGAGAAATGACCATGGACCAGATTGATCTCCTGCTCGAGAAGATGATGCCCCCGGGGATCCTGCCGGCGAACTCGCTCGCGACGACGGCGCAGGCCGTGCGCGAGAACGTCACCGAGGCCGAAGCGGCGACGATGCTGAGGCACATCAAGAGCTTCGACGCCGAGTTCGGGGAGGGGGCGTTCGTCGCCCTGAACCTGAAGGTCAGCGAGGCGGTGATGACGGCCGTGATGGCCCAGCCGCTCGAGGACACGCTGGAGGACGCCGCGGCCATGATGGCGGACGCGCCGCCCCCGGCGGAGCGCATGAACTAGCGCCCCACGAGGGCGGAGAGGAGGGGGGTCTGCGCTTGCGCCGGCCCCCCTTCTTCGTAGCCATGCGGGGTGAACATCCAGGGTCGGAAACGGAGATAAGAGAGGTAGGACGAAACTACCCGTCCGATGGAGGTGAAGATGAGAGATAGACGTTTTCGACCGACTACTCCGATTGCCCTCGAAGACCTGCACACTGGGGGTGACGCCCGCGACTGGCAGGTCTTCGTGGGAGAGAGCGGGGTCGTACATCGCCGTGACGTCGTCGCGGTGGAGGGGGTCGGCATTGGGCGGAGCACGTCCAACCTCGGATCCAACCTCGTCGTGACCCTCTCCTCCGGGGAGAAGGTCTGGCTGGGGCACGCCCACGACTCCCAGGCGACCTCGTTCATGCGCTGGTGGCGCTCCCCCCGCCCGTTGAGCGGTCGCGGCGGGCGCGTCAGCCTCGGAGGTCTCGCCCTCGGGCTGTTCGCGGCCACGCTGGTGGCAGTGGCCGTCCTGGAGCCGGACGAGGAACAGAGCACCCGCTGAGCGGGGAGAGAAGCCAGCCCACGGGGGCCGCTTCTCGTACCCATGCGGGGTGAACATCTGCCCCTCGCTGCAGGGATAAGAAAGTTGGAGGGACCTTAACTTCCCCCTCCGCTGGAGACCTGCCATGCCCACGCAGCCCGTTGAGTCCCCCTACCCCCCCGGAAAGTCCCCCTACGAGCGCATCGCCGACTCGCTCGAGAAGCTGGTCGAGCTGTTCCACGGGATGGCCGCCCGTGACCTCGAGATGAACGCGAAGCGCGAGGCGGACGCGATCCGCGAGCGCGGGAAGACCTCGTCCGAGTACCTGTAGCGCACTCGCCCCACGGGACGAAGGAGGTGGAGGTCGTTCGCGGCCCCCATCTTCTCGTAGCTATGCGCTCAGTACTGGTTCGGGATGAGCTCGTTGAAGTGCAGGAGCATCGCCAGGCGCAGGTAGACGAGCGACTGGAAGGCGTCGTCCGGCTCCGTGTGGTCGTAGTACATCTCGTTCTTCCGCTTGTCCCTGTAGTCGGCGTACAGGTGCTCTGCGTCTCGCAGGAACTCCTCGGCGATGTTCCAGGGTGGGAAGGCGAACTCCTTGCGCTTCAGCGCCATGATCGTCTCGCTCATGGCGTAGGTGCGGTCGATCATCACGCAGAAGGCCATCGGGTCCCACTTCGCGTACTCGCGGACCGGGGCGTATCGGATCTGCACGATCTTGTCGTCGCCGAACTCCTTGAAGAGGTCGGAGTTGATGCCCCACCCGTGGCCAGCGTCGGCGGCGACGCGGGTGACGTTGTACTTCCGGATCAGCCTGCAGATGTCGTTGAAGACGAAGTCCTTGTCTGCCTGCTTGCCCTCGTACCTCTTCTGGAAGATGACCGAGAGCTTCGACCCGTGCCACACGCCGATGCTGACCACCGTGAAGGCGGCCTTGCGGACCCGGCCGTCGGGGCCACGCCCGCCGCGGCCCTCGCCCCAGTCGACCCCCAGGAACACGGTTCCTCTCGACGCGTGGCTGTTGGCCGGGTCGTAGATCCAGTTGTCGAGCTCGAGCCCACGCGCCTTGTTGCTGGGCCAGCAGCAGGCGACGAGCTCGGAGCGCTTGATCGGCTTGCTGGCGTTGTCGAAGGAGACGCCCAGGACCTCGTTGTGGAACTCGCCCTCTTCGTAGTTCTCCAGCTTCCAGACGATCTCGTCCTTCCACCTGTTCGGGTCGGTGAACTTCCACGGGACCATGAGCTGGCTGATCCGGAAGCCGTTGTAGGTGCCCTTCGGGTTCTGGGCGATCCACATCCCAGCGTTGACGTTGAGCGGCCGGCCGCAGTTCTTGCAGATGACGCCGCGGTCGCCGATGGAGTCGGCGTCGAGGTTGTTCCAGTACCGCTTGCCGCCGCCGACGGGGACGCAGCTGTCGCACGGGATCATCCACTCGTTCTGGTTCGAGTACTCCCAGTACTGCTGGATGGTGTTCTCGAGCGTCTTCGGCGTGCCGGCGTAGAGGCTCCAGCCGTACTTCGAGTGAGAGAGGCACTCCTCGATGATCCGGATGTTGGAGCTCAGGATGTCCTGGATCTCGTCGACGAGCAGGCGGTCGGCGGGGATCCCGCGCGCACGGTCGGCGGTGAGGAAGCAGTACCGGAGGAAGGTGAACGAGCCGTTGATGTAGCTCTGCTCGAAGACCTGGTCGCGGCAGCTGGTGTCCCGCCAGTACTTCTTGATCATCGGCGAGTACTGGAGGAGCGGGGCGAGCTTCTCGTTGCTGAAGGTCCGCGTCTGCTGGGCCGACGGGCTCACGTACAGCGTGCGGAAGAAGTTATACATCGCGGACTCGGTGACCGTGATCGCCGAGCACAGCGTGCTCTTCTCGACCTGGCGGCCGCACATCAGGAGCGCTCGGTTGAGCCTGCTGTCGAGCACCGGGTAGACGTAGTCGCGGCGCTCGGCTCGCCCGAACTGCTCGAGGCGCTCGACGATCTTCCTGCTCTCGGCCGGGTCGACCTCGCGGAGCTCCCAGGCGCGCTTCGCCTCGTCCTCGTGCTCGGTCTCGTGCCACCTGTTGAGGCGGTACCTGTCGCCCTGCAGCTTCAGGAGCGCCTGGCACCACTGGCTCCGCCTGGCGGTGACGGTGTAGCGCTCTCCGTCGCGTCCGAACTTCGCCGCCGGCGGCCGGTACGACATCGACGGGCGCCCCTGCGCCGCCGCGACGCAGAGGCGCGTCCACTCCTTCTGCCGCTGGACGGCGAGGCGGTTGGCCTCGACGGCCTCGGAGTGATCGTTGGTGTGCTCGAGCTGGTGTGCGACGGACATCTACTTCCTGGGCTCGAACTCGGGGATCTCGCCCCGGCCAGCTGCTGCGATCGCCGCGTCGAGGCGGCCGCTCTCCACGTCCTCGAGGGAGGGGAACTCCTGCTCGAGGTACTCGAACTCCAGCTGGAGGTCGCTCCGCAGGTCCTTGATGTCCTGGTTCTTGTACTTCTCGCGGCGGTCGCCGGCGTTCATCAGCACCTTCGACCAGGCCACGGCCTTCGTCGGCGACTGGTCATCGGCGTGGTCCTTGAACTTGTAGTAGGCCTCGGCGAGGACGTCGGCGAGGACGTTCGGGTAGCTGAACCGCGGCGCAGCGCCGAGTCGGTGGCGCAGCCTGGAGCTGTCGTCGATCCGGTGGGCCAGGAGCAGCATCTCCCGCCTGGTGACGCTGCACTCCTGGAGGTAGTGGACCCACTCCCCCTTGGAGACCCACTTCATGTTGAAGAAGTAGCGGACGTAGAGGTCGAGGACGGGCTGGGAGATCCCGACGTCGAACCGGGCCTTCATGACGTCGAAGATCTCGGCGGTCTTCGTGCCGCGGGCCCGGGCGTCCTGGACCAGGAGCGCGTCCAGGACGTTCCTGTGGGCCTCGATGGCCATGAGGTCCCAGGCGGCCTCGAACTCGTTCCTCTCGGGGAACGTGCGGTCGCTGAAGGCCATCTCGCGAGCCCAGAGGGCTCCGAACCTCTGGCGGTGCGCCCAGGACCAGAGCGGGTCCAGGGACTGCGTGGCGCCGCCGTTGAGGAACCTGCGAACGACCGTCGGCGCTTTGCCGATGACTCCCTGCCTGATGCGCCGGTAGGAGTCCGGCATCGGGGGCGGGAGAGCTAGCGCATCAAGTACAGCTCGGGCGTTCCGCTCGTCAGGGTAGCGGGACGCCAGGAACTCGAGCAGCACATGGTGCGGCAGGCTCATTCATCGGTTTCGGCGAAGGAGAGGGCCCTCAACCCCGAGAGAATGCTGTCCAGCTGCTTCGCAGCGGAGCGGACGACCTCTTCGTCGATGTCGGGCAGGCCGATCCGCACCGCGACGAGGAGACGGCCGAGGCCATCCAGGACGTCTTCGATCTTCGGCGTGAGGCCGATGAAGTAGCTGACGTTCTGGGGGTTGAGGAAGTTGAGGTCCATCGCGGATTCGATGGTGTCCTCGGTCTCGGCGAGCTTCTCGCGTCCGAAGTGGACCGTCGCGGCGTAGGCGAGCTTCGGGAAGGCCGCCTTCGCCTGCCCGCGGAGGAAGGCGATCATCTCCATGGCGGGGTTGGCGGACTGCGTCTTCTGGAAGTAGTCGCCGAACGGACGCTGGCCCAGGGCGGAGTGGTAGGTCTCGGTCTGCTGTCCGAGCCGGCTCTGTGCGAGCTCCGACCGGGCCTTCCCGGCGAGTTCACCGGCGCCACCCTGGACCAGGTCAGCGAGGCCGCGGCGGGCGACGTCCATCCGCGGGATCTCGCGCATGCCCTGGCCGGAGAAGGGGTTGAAGCTCATGGTCTTCTTGTTCGAGTCCATCGCGGTGCCCAGGCCGCGCTGGCCGCGCGCACGCTGGCCGGCGGCCTCCGCCATCGCCTGCTGGGCGGCGTCCGCCTGAGCCTCGAGCCCGCGGCGTTCGGAGACGTGGCGACTGCTCTGGTTCCAGGACTGCTCGGCCTCCGGCAGCATCTCGTCGCTGGCCATCTGCATGCCGGCTCCGGTGAGCCCGGCCGCGCCGAGGCCTCCGAGGCCCAGGCCCGCCAGCGCGGCGCGCAGCATCTTCGCCTTGCTCGGCGTCGCCAGGAACGGGTGACGGGCCAGCTTCTCGATCGGGTTCTCGATGCCGCGCACCCAGAGGCTCCCGCGAGCGCTGGCGGCCTTGACGAGGGCGGGGTTGGCGGACTGGATCTTGACGTGCCCTCCGAGGGCCTCTTCAGCTGCGGCCCTGGCCTCATCCATCCCGGCAGCCCGACGACCCGCCCGATCGGCAAGATGTCCGGTGGCGAACTCTCCGATCTTTCCTGCGCCCGCGCCAGCTCCGCCGACAGACGCAGCGAGGCCTCCCATGAGAGAGTGAAGGGCTCGTTCGCGCTTGTTGACGATGTCGAAGGGGTCGTTCCTCCCGTCGTGGTAGAGGCCCTCCTTGTTCTTGACGGCCCCGTCCACGACGGACGAGCCTGCTCCGAACATCTCCAAGCCCGACGAGGTGACGCGCTCTGCTCTCCGCACCCTCTGGTCTGCGACTGCCTTCTGGCGAGTGGCCTCTCCCTGCCTGTGCATGATGTCCATGCGCTGGCTCGCGAGAGCAGCCTGCTCGGGAGCCGTCTCCCTTCCCGCCACCTCGCTGGATGCGACCCCGCCGGCGGCGACACCCGCCCCGCCGATCCCCAGACCCATCAGCGCCGCACGCAGCGCGCGCGCCTTGCTCGGCGTCGCCAGGAACGGGTGACGGGCCAGCTTCTCGATCGGGTTCTCGATGCCGCGCACCCAGAGGCTCCCGCGAGCGCTGGCGGCCTTGAGCACGCCGTCGGCGGTCGGGACGTTCAGGCCCCACTCGCACAGCACGTGGCGGGCCTCCGCCTCCGAGAGGCAGCCGAGGTCGACCGAGGCGGTCTTGCCGACACCTCCGATGCCGCCGGCGGCCGGGGCCGCGTTCGGCGGCGCGAGCGGCGCGGGGAGCGGGGAGACGCCGGAGCTCACGGCCGCGGTGTTCGCGGAGGTTCCCTGCCCGGGCAGCATCGCCCCGGGGCCCATCGCCTGCTTGTCGATGAGCTCCTGCGCGACCTTCACCCAAGGGGCCTGGATGGCGTAGCCCAGGTCGGTCTTGAGCACGCGCAGTTGCGGGATGTTGGCCTTCTTCTCGAGGTCCTCGGCGTCACGCATCAGCCGCGGCTGCGTCATGAACTCCTTGAACTCGCTCATCGGGACCCAGCTGAACTCGCTGCTCACCGCGTAGCGCCGGCGCTTCGGCTTCTTCCCTTCGCGGAGGCGGTAGTTCGGCGTGATCTCCACGATGCCCTTGCACTGGGCGAGGACGACCTCGACGAGCTTGCCGAGCATCGTGCGGGCGTTGATGGTCATCCGGGGGCCGCTGACGACGCCCTCCTCCTCGTCGCAGATGACGTGCCGGCCGTCGTCGGTCCAGATGGAGTCGATGGTCATCGGGACGAGAGCGACGGCGTCGCCGTTCTCGTCGACGTGCACCAGGGTTCCGGTCTCACCCTGCCGGGGAACGGCATCCTCGACGGCCTCCTTGAAGTCGACGGTGCCGCTGATGCGCTCGACGGCGATCTTCGGCTGGACGCCAGCGACGCTGCGCCCGACGAAGAGCTTCGTGTCGACGGACTTCCCGTCGAGGTCCACCACCTTCGGCAGGAGGACGCCGCGGATCCGCTGACCGCTGGTGGTCATGGCGAAGCAGCCGCAGTGCTCGGTCCCGTCCTCGGGCGCGGTCCGGTCGGCGCGGTAGAGGAAGACCTCTCCGCCCTTCGGTCCCTGGTTGATGTTCTCCTCCTTGGCGAGGTTCTCCTCGGACTCCTCCTCCTTGCTCTTGAGCGTGGCGGTGCCCTTGGTGTGGACCCGGGTCAGCCAGTCGTCGCGGTTCTCGGGGATGGCTTCCTTGATCGCAACCCGGAGGCCACCCTCGTCGGTCTCGACGACCTTCGGGCCGAAGTTCCCGTCGTAGGAGGTCATGACGCGGTACTTGCCCGCGGCGACCTTCGAGAAGGTGCGGACGGTGGCGACGAGCGGCTCGGGCTCGGGCTCGGCCGGCGGCGTCATCAGCTCGTGCACCGACGCCACCTTGTCGAGGGCCTTGAGCAGGCCGAGGGCCTGCGCCTCCTTGCCGAGCGCGGCCTTGAGGTCGGCCTGGTCCTCGGGGGTCAGCGTCTGAAGGAAGTCCTCCCGGCTCATGGGCGCCCCGGCGTAGGGGTAGAGGCCCGCGGAGCTCGGGTTCGTCTCGGTCAGGTCACGGTCGGAGCCGTCGCGCACCTTCCACATGTCGATGGTGCCGTCGTCCATCGACGTGCTCTCGAAGAGTTCCCGGAGGCGGCGCTCGGTCAGCGGCATGAACTTGCCGCCGGAGACGATGATGTCCATCGGCTTCAACTGGAACCGCTTGACGATGATGGGGATGAACCCCTTGACGTCGCCGTTGCCGTCGGCCAGGTGCACGCTGCCCACGGCGTAGCCGTTGATCTCGTCCTGCTGGTTGAAGTGCACCTGGGGCTGCGCCGGGACCTCGGGGGGGATCATCCCCGAGATGAGGCGGATCACTTCCCCCGCCCATTCGCTGGGGTCCTGCGAGAGCCTCCTCGGCGAGGAGTGGCTGGCGTCGCTGGTGCCGGCGAGGAAGGATGCAATGCCGTCCATGGATGTCTCCGAGGGTGTGGGCCAGTATACGGCTGGCAGTCTACGCGATGATTCCTATCACAGCGGCGGACTCGTCCACTGCTACCCGAGCCGGACGTCGCAGTTCAAGTGCTGGATGGTCGAGGCCAGGGACGTGGTGATCCTCAGGATGATGCCTTCACCGTTGGCGCCGTCCACCGTCTTGTTGAGCCCCGCCCTCTTCCAGGCGAAGTGCCTGCCGCTGGAGTAGTCGGACTCGGATCCGTAGGCGGAGACCATCGACAGGAGGACAGGCGGGCTCGGCTCGGAGCCAACGCTGAACGTCCACCCGGTCGGCCGGTGGTGGATGAACTGCAGGTCGACGTCGTTGTCGGTCTTGGTGGCCCTGCCGACGATGTCGAAGCCGTCGAAGAGGAAGCTGTTGTCGTTGTGGTTGTAGTACTTGCAGAGCCCGACGTTGACGCTCGATCCGGTGCCGGAGTCGAGGGTGAATCGCACGGTGCCGACCCAGGTCTTCTCGGTCTCGAAGTACTGGTTGAGCACGGCCCCGGCCGTGTCGATGAGCTCGAAGTCGGCCGGCGTACGGACGCCTGCGTCCGTGACCGACGTTCCGGTTGCCCGGATCACCATGTTGTCGTCGACGTGCGGGGAGCCCATCACCACCAGGGCCTTCGCCCCCGTCGGGTTGTTCGCCGATCCGAGGTCCTCCGGCGCCGCCGTGGTCCACTCTCCGCTCTTGAACAGGTAGAAGCCGCCGAGGTAGTCGAGACCGCCGCCGTCGGACCTGGACGCCAGGGACCAGTTGGGGCCGACCTCCTTCGACGCGGCGAGGAAGGCCTCGGCCATCCTCGCGATCGGTGCGGCGAGATCGCCGGTCTCCATCCACGAGATGTCGATGTCGGGGTTCGCGGCCAGCTCGAGAGCCTCCCAGGCCTGCCGCACGCGCTTCAGGTCGCCGGTGGCTCCGGACGATGGGCCGCCGACGTTCCAGTCGCCGATCGCCATCAGCCGACCTTCACGACGGACGAGCCCTCGTTGATCGCGTCGGTGTTCGTGACGACCGTGGCCACGAAGGGCCCTGCGCGGGTCACGGAGTGATCATGTCCCACGGTTCGGTCGCCGATGCGCGCAGCTCCCTGCGCGGTCTGTCCTGAGTCGTTCATGTGGATCGTCCCTCCGCTCTTCGGCTCGACGAACACGTTGCCGTCGGCCTCCATGCGGAATCGAGCACCGTTCGGGTGCTGGATGGTGATGGTGCCGCCTTCTTCAATCTCCTCGACGAGCAGCTGCTTCCCCTGCTCGTCCAGGACCTCGCGCCTGCTGATGATCTCCGTGTTCCCGCTGGTGGGCACGTGGCCCATGACGTGCCTGACGGTGGTCGGCTTGCCGCGCTCGCGCCTCACCTCGACCGTCCTCCACGTGTCCCCTGCGCTGTGGTCGGTCTCGTCCGCCTCGGCCTCGCCCCAGAGTTCGCGCCCGCCGGCGTGCTTGTGCTCGAAGGTGCGGTCGATCGCCGTCATCCGCTGGTCCTGCTTGAACAGCGAGATCCCGCAGAGGTCGTGGGAGTGCAGGTTGATGTCGCCGCTCGCGAGCGCGCTGATGACGGCGCCCCCGCTGCTCGCCATGTGCAGGTCGCCCTGGTGCACCTTCGGGCCAGCGTAGAGCCCCGCCGGATCGGGCGAGAGGAACCCGACGACGAAGTACTCGGCCTCGAGGTTGCTGGCCACGACCAGGCAGCGGGTGTTCTTCCGAACGCCAGCCAGGAGGCCGAGCCCGTCGGGGGACAGGAACGGCATCAGGACCTGGGCCTGGAACTGGCGTGCGTGGACCTTCGAGGCGCACCAGACGATGTGCGTCCCGTTGGCGACGTCGACGCGGACGACGCGCGCGATGAACGCGCCGCGCCGGCCGACCACGCGCTCGACCAGGTCGCCGGCCGGCCGGACCGGCTCGAATCCAGTGGCCACGCCAGAGGTGTTGGAACCCATGCGCCCGATTCTACACGCGAGGGGGAGGTCAACCCGGGCCGGTATAAGACCCGCGAACAGCCCCAATACTGGGGCACGGAAACACGCACAAGGAGCGAGTACATGGCATTCAGCATCAAGGGGACGAAGAACCGCCTCGAGGTGATCGGACGACTTGGGAGCGACCCGGTCGTCCGCCACACGCAGAACGGGAAGGCGGTCCTGAACATCAGCATCGCCACCAACGAGAAGGCCGGGAACGAGGAGATCACGTCCTGGCACCGGGCGGTGCTCTGGGAGAAGAAGGCCGAGGTCGTCGGCAAGTCCTGCCGCAAGGGCAGCAAGGTGATGATGGAGGGCCCGTTGACGTACCGGGAGTGGACGGACCAGCAGGGCGTCAAGCGGACGAACGCCGAGATCGACGTCGACAACTTCATCCTCCTGGACAGCCGGCAGGAGGGCGGCGGCTGGGACGGACAGCAGCAGGGTGGCGGCGGCGGCCAGGGCGGCGGCGGCGGGCCGGTCGACGACGACGAGGACATCCCGTTCTAGGGGACGCTGCCGGCACGGGTACAAGATGAATGCAGGGGAACGACCCTCTGCGTGGAGGACATGTCTGATGTTGAACCTGGGGGACCGCGGGTGCGGTCCCTAGTTCGAGTGCTGTCTGCCCTGGGGGGGGTGTCCAAACCCCCTCCTCGGCAGCTGGCATTCACTCAACACCCAGGCCGCGGAAGCGGCCGACAACGTACCTATGCGCTATCGGTGCATCCCGAGCATCTGGAACCACGCGGGCGAGTTCCTGTTCTCGGGGAACGTCATGTCGATGGCGTGCTGCCGGTCGCCGGCTGGCGCGCCGAAGCTGAACTCCGTCGGCCGCCTGTCGAGGGCGCGGTGCAGGAACGGGCCGTCGCTGATCGGCGTGTCGTCGAAGTTCAGCCGGTCGGTGTGGAGCGTCCGCTGCGTGCCCTGGTGCAGGACACGGCTCGGGCCGGTCTCGTTGTCCAGGGTGGAGGCGTACTCGTCGGCGGAGACGGCGACCTTGATGTGATCGGCGGGGTGCACGCGCGCATCGTAGCAGGGAGGCTTGTTTCGTAGCTATGGGCTTTCAGTAGGCGCCGCGCCGACCGCCGCCGAAGCTGGCGCCGTAGGCGTAGGCCGGGATGGGGCTGTAGTCCTTCACGTCGCTGACCCAGCCCTGGGCGGCGCCCTCGCGGATCCCCTTCACGATCTCCCGGTAGCCCATCTGGCTGATCCAGTCCCTGCGCGAGCTGGGGATCTGCTCGATCCCCTTGAGCATCGGCTCGTGGACGATCGGCTTCTCCTCTGTCTCCACCTCCCGGTGCCCGAGCTGGCGGAGCCTCGAGGCGACGTCCGGCGTGATTTCCGTCCCGGTCAGCACGGGGCCGTAGTCCTTCGCGACGCGGCGGCCGGCGGCGTCGGCGAGGCCGGACCGCTTCCGGCGGCGCTCGTTGTGCCTCTCGACCTGCGACCAGGGGACCAGGTCGCCGGCGACCATGCGGCTGTCGCCCGGGTCGAGCACGCGGGTCATGTTGGTGATGCTCCGCACCACCGTCTCGATGAGGCGCTTCTTCACCGGGCGGCCCTGGCCGGCGTAGGCGTCGGAGATCGCGTCGGAGATGTAGTCCTGCGTCGCCCGGAGCCCCTTGCGCTCGAGGAGCTCCTCCGGCTTGACCAGGCCCTCCGAGAGCATGTCGCCGCGTAGCACCTTGTCGCCGGCCTTCACCTTCACCGGGTTGTCCTTGCCCGCGTGGTGCTTCTTGCCGCGGATCCAGATGTCGAACCCGCCGATGGGCGACGGCTCGACCCTCTCGACCTTGCCGTCCTCGTCGGCCAGCGTCGCCTTGCCGGCCTGCGTCTTCGGCATCTTGAGCATGGTGTTGATGGTCGCGAAGCCGCCGGCGGCCGCCAGGCTGAGCCCGGTGCCGGACACGCCGCCGGTGTGCTTCGTGTTCATGATCATCTGGGTGAGCGGCTCGCCCATGGCCTGGCCGCTCATGGCGCCGACGTTCTCCCCGAGCTCGGCGCGGTTGCCGGTCTCCCGGAGGCCGAAGCACATCGAGCACACGCCCTTCGCGGCCCGGCAGCGGAGCGGGGTTCGGACCTCGACGTTCTTGATCCCGGCCTTCTGCATCGCGGCGGAGATCTCCGGGGTGACGATGGATCCGCGCTTGAAGCTCCCGTGGTCGGTGGCGAGGTAGCGGTCGTAGGAGTTGGTGTCGTCGGTGTCCATCGTCCGGCCCTCCTTCGTCCCGCAGTCCTGCTCGGAGACGACGGCGGAGACCGAGGCCGCCATCAGCGACTTGCTGAAGGCGCCGGGGATGCTCGTCTGCAGCGAACGGTCGATCGACCCCTTGCGGGCGCCGTACAGGCTGGTCCAGTACTCGCTGAGCGGCAGGCCGTGCGCGAAGTTGTGGGTGACGGGAACCGGGATCGGCTTTCCCGTCGCGTCGTCGAAGACCCCGGGCACGCCGAGGATCTGCTTGCTGTTCGCCCAGCTGCCCTTGCCGCCCGAGGCGATCATGCGGAAGAAGCCGTTGTTGCCGCCGGCGTGCTTCTTCTTGAGGAGCTCCTGCAGTCGGGCGTCGGCCGCCTTGAAGACTTTGGCCTTCGCCGCCGACGTCTTCTTCTTCGCGGCGTCGGCCCGCGCCTTCGCCAGGATCGCCTTGCCCTCCTTCTGGCCGAACTCGCTGTCGAGGTCGCGCAGGGAGACGGTGAACCCGACCGCGGTGGCGTGGCTGTCGCCCAGGCGCTTCAGGCGGTCGATGACGGGGCCGTACTCCTTCTCGTGGTCCTTGGCCAGGCGCACCATCACGCCCTTGATCCCCTTGCCGTCGAGCGGTCCGTCGATGTCGAACTTGTCGGGCAGGATCGCGTTGATCTTCGCCCGCCCCTCCTTCGTCTCCGAGAGCAGGTGCAGGCCGGTCATCGACTCCTGGCCCGGCGACAGCATGATCCCGTTGTCGCGCGGGTTGAGCAGGTGGCGGCTGGGCACCATGCCCCTCGCCTCCTTCAGGGCCGCGTCGAGGACGGGGACGTGGACGCTCATGGCGTCGCCGTCGAAGTCGGCGTTGAACCCCTTGACCACCAGGGGCGGGATCCGGATCGCCTTGCCCGGCACCACCTTCGGCTGGAAGGCCATGACCGAGAACTTGTGGAGGCTCGGGGCGCGGTTCAGGTGCACCAGGCGGCGAGCCATCACCGAGTCCAGGGCCTTGCGGGCGACCGGCGTCTGCTCCTCGATCTCCGTCTTCGCCTGGCCGGGGCTTCGCCCGGCGCGCTGCAGGGACTCCATGACGAACGGCTGGAAGAGCGTCCAGGCCATCTTCTCGGGGATGCCGACCTCGTCGACGCCGAGGTTCGGCTCGGGGACGATGGTGCCTCGGCCCGTCAGGTCCTGGGTGCGGCTGAGCACCTTGCTCTGGAAGAACCCCTCCTTGTTCTGCTCGCCCTTGATCTCCTGCAGGAGCCCCTTCGGCTGCCGGCCGGGCGGGTAGAACTTGATGGGGCTGCCCAGGCCCTGCAGCGCGGCGACGCCCTGGTAGAGGTCCCGGCGGAGCTCGACCTTCTCCTCGTCCTCGTCCTCGAGGAACTCCATGATCTCGGCGCCCAGCTTCTTGTTGACCAGGCCGAGGTCCCGGTAGAGGAAGTTGACCGGGGAGACCCGCAGGTTGCCGTCGGGCAGCGGGTAGATGGGCCGGAACATCGGCGGGATGATCGGCACCGCCGACATCATGTAGGCCTCGGCCGGCGACATCTTGTTGCGCCGCAGGGCCTCCAGGGTGCGCAGCTTCTTGTTGAGCCCGTCGAGCTGGCTCTTCCGCGCCTTCGGGATCTTCCGCCTGGTCTTGCGGATCTCGGACTCGACGTTCACGCCCTCGAGTAGCTTGCGGATCCCGGCGCCGCCGCGGACGCCGTCCTCCCCCAGGCTGCCGTCGTCGAGCACGCCCTTCTTGCCGCTGACCACGTCCGCGAACTGCCCCTTGGTCAGGCCGGTGAGGCGCTTCACCGCGTCCTCGAAGACCGGGTTGGGGATCTCCTCGGCGAGCTCGTAGTGGGTCCACTTCGTGCCCTTGTTGCTCATGCCGCCGGTGAGCTTCTTCGACATCAGGCCGGCCGGGTGCTCGAGCAGGTCCTTCGCGCGGTAGAACTGCGGCTCGGTGATCTCGCCGGCGCTCTGGTCGCGGATCTCCTTGTCGAGCATCGGCCGGAGCTCGAGCTCGGAGCCCTTCTTCTCCACCTGCACGCCGGTCGCCCGGATCATGTCGAGCAGCTTGTTGAAGGCGAAGGTGGGCCGCGGCGACGGCGGGATCCGGCCGGTCTCGATGGCTCGCCAGAAGTCGTCGTTGCGGGACGCCTTGAAGGTGGCCATCTCCTTCAGGTTCTCGCGGGCGTTGTGGCTGAGCATCGCGTAGAAGCTCAGCATATCCATCTGCTTCGCCCCGGCGGTCTCCCCGGAGCCGCGGACGGGGCGGTCGTCGATGTCGTAGCTGCCGCGGTACCGCGCGCTGAAGTTGCTCCCGGCCTGCTTGAACAGCTTGAGGAAGTACTGGTTCCCGACCATCGGGTTCCGCACCTCGCCCGTCTTCGGGTCCGTGAACCGCATCGGCTGCCCGGTGCGAGGGTCCACCAGGGTCTCCTCGGCGTGCTCGTTGAGGCCCTTCGACTTCAGGAGCGCGCGGACCTTCTTCGTCTGGTCGTCCAGGTCGAAGTTGTTGACGATGTGCGGCTTGTCGGGCGTGACGGTCTTGCCGATCGCCGTCTCCTGCATCTGGCCGATGTTGATCCGGCTGGGGACGCCGTGCGGGTTGAGGAGGATCTCCGCGGGGGTCCCGGCCTCCGTCATGGGGGCCTCGTCGTCGGGGATGATCTTGACGATGATCCCCTTGTTCCCGTGGCGGCCCGCCAGCTTGTCGCCGACCTGGGCCTTCTCCTCGGTCTTCACGAAGACGGTGATGTTGCCGCGCTTGTCGTGCGCGACGTCGGTGACGACGCCGTCGACGTCCTTGTCCCAGGTGACGGCCTCGCGGGAGCTGAAGGGCCGCACCAGCATCCGGGAGAGCTTGCCCCACACCAGGTTCTCGGCGTCCATGCCCTTCTCGCGCATGGCCGCGACCATGACGTCGCCGTGGGTGACCCGCTCTCCGACCCGGACGATGCCGTCGTCGTTCAGCTTCTTCGCGTTCGCCGGCGTCATGAGCTCGTGGAACTCCGACCGGAACCGCTTCTTGTTGATGACGACCTTCGGGTCGTTGGCCTTCACCGACTTCCGGTGCATGTGCTCGCTGGTGAGCTTCTCGGCCGCACCCTCGGTGATGACGATGCCGTCCTCGTAGTTGTAGCCGTCGTAGGGCACGAAGGCGGTGGACAGGTTGGTGCCGATCGCGAGCGTCCCCTTGTCCGTGAAGTTGCTGTCGGCCAGGAGCTGCCCCTCGGTGACCTCGTCGCCGGCCTTGACGCGCACGTCCGCGTGGAGGAACGCCTTGCTGTTGAGCGGGAAGTTGTCCCAGAAGTCGACCTTGTGGACCTTCCCGTCGGCGTCCTTGATCGTCAGGTTGTCCTTGTTGACCCGGACGACGGTTCCGGCCGTCGGCGACCGGAAGCTGAACCCGTTGCCGATGAGCTTCTCGAAGGTGTCCTTGCCGCCCGTCTTGACCTGGACGCGCGGGGCCTCGCGTTTCTTGAGGGGCACCGCCTGCGTCATCATCCCGGCCGCCATGAGCACCCGGTTGCCGTTGTCGTTCTGGATGAACGGCACGAGGTTCGAGGCCCACCCGAAGACGGCCTTCGCCGACGGCATCACGTAGTCGACCTCCTTCGAGGGGACCTCCATGACCTCGCCCTCGCGCACCACCTTGACGGTCTTGCCCTTGAACTTCTTCGCCTTCGGGTCCCACTGGTCGGCGAACGCGACCGTCGAGTCCCAGAACTTCGCGTTGTCGATCGCCGTCCGTCGCTGGTTCTTCACGTTCAGGACCTGGGCCTTGAGCGTGTTCCCGTCCTTCGTGACGCCGATCGGCAGGTGGAGGGCGGCGCCCACCATGCTGGACTCGGGGGTGTGCACCGGATCGACGAACCCGAGGTGCGTGGGGTGCACGGATCGGGTGGTCGTCCCGATGGCGTGCTTGCTCTGGATCCCGCCCTCGCCCATCACGGTGATGGCGTGCTGCTCGGAGAGCATGTCGATCGGGTTGGTCTGGTCGGGCGTCGAGCTCAGGGCGGTCTGCGTGAAGAGGCCCTCGACGGGCTTCGCGAACGTCGCCGGCGCGAGGACGTCCGCGACCTTCTTCGACTTCTTCATGTCCAGGCGGGTCTTCAGGCGCTTCGCGATCTTCCTGCCGGCCCGGTTCATCCTCTCGGGCAGGAAGTCCTCGACTGCGTGCACCGACTTGAAGAGCAGGCTGTCCTTGTCGTCGGCCTCCCGCTCCTTCCGGTGCGTCCGGAGCAGCTCGCGCGAGCTCGCGACGAGGGCCTCGCTGTTGAGCCTCGAGTACTCCTTGCCCAGGGTCAGCTTCGTGACGCCGGGGTCGATCTCGGCCGCGTCGAAGTACTTGTTGAGCGCGGCGCCGGCGGACTCCATGTCTGCAGGCTTCGAGCCGGTCAGGGACGTGGCAGCGCGCTTCGCCACCACCTCGAGCTTCTGCGCCGTCTTCGCCCGGTTCGTCGCCCAGACCTCTTCGCCCCACGCCTTCTTGAGGGCCGAGTCGCTGACCCCCATCGCCTTCAGCACCGGGTAGAGCTCCACCGAGCCCTGGTCGATCTTCAGCTTGAAGACGCCGGTGTCGGGGTGCATCTCGGCCGAGAGCCGCCGCCCCTTGCCCCCGGACTTCAGGTTGAAGAAGTTCTTGAGCTCGCCGTTGTCCTTCTCGATGGTGTACGCGCCGGCGCGGAGCCGGAGCTGGTTGCTGACCTGGTAGTGGTTGCCGCGGACCAGGAAGGACCCGGTGCGGGAGAGCGGCCGGGGGATCGTCGCCAGCTTCATCTTGCGGCGGCTGATCACCTTGCCGCCCTTGTCCTTCATCTCGAACTCGCCGTAGACGGCGTCGCCGACGGTGCCCTTCTCCAGGAAGGCCTTCTTCTCGTCCCTGATGGTCGGCGCCTTCGTGTCGTCCACCCAGAGCTTCTTGAGCTCCAGCCTCTTGCTGCTGCCGACGACCGGGAACACCGACCGGATGCTCTCCAGGGCGGCTGCGTGCAGGGCCTCCTGCTGCTTCTGCGTGTCGAACGTCTGCATCGTCATGGGGCGAGTTTCGCACAGGGAGGGAGGTGGCGCGGCGTGGGTATAAGAGGCACGTCCAGGGAACCAGGTGTCCCACAAACCTAACAGCGGAGAGACGCACCGAAATGAGCGGAAACGACAACGAGCAGGAGAAGAAGCAGGAAGACCCGCCGCCCGAGGAGACCTCGACGGCGGGGGGGACGAGCGAGATCCTCAAGTCCGGCGGCGTGTTCGAGGAAGGCGACTGATGAACTTCATCCTTCGACTCTTCAGGACGATCGGCCAGGGTCTCTGGAAGCTGCTGACGCGCGGCCTCCAGATCAGCTGGGCCTGGCTGCGTGACGGGTTCTTCCACGCCCTCGCGGGCGGGGCGGTGTCCGGCTCGAACAAGATCCTCGACCACGCCAGGACGACGGCGGGTGAGATGGGAGTGCGGGGCTCGACGGCCGCGATCTCCTACGGCGGGGGCAGCTCGGGCTCGAGCGCGTCGGTCCCGGCGAAGGCCAAGACCTCGTCGTTCATGGAGCAGTTCCTGTAGGGGAGCGCCGGCCAGAGGGCCGGAGAGGACGGGAGCCGCCAGTGGGCTCCCGTCTGACTACCTATGCGTCGTCGTGGTCGGGAGGCGTGTAGGAGGCGCTCCTGACCCGGCTGACGGGCTTCTCGGGGATGAACGTCTCCGGCTTGCCCAGCTGGAACCACTGCACCTGGACGAAGAACCGTCCGTCGGCGACCCACTTCCCGCTGTAGTGCTGCACGGTGACCGTCGGCGTCTTGTGCTCCCCGCTGACAACGCTCCGCGTGAGCGCCATGAGGCGCATGTACTTCTCGCGGTGCTCCTTGTCGGTGAGGTCGAACACCGCGGCGCCGAAGTTCTTCGCCTCGGCGATCTCCTGGCCCGGGTTCATTGCGGTCCACGGGACCGAGGTGGCCTTGCCTGACATGTGCTGGTCTCCTTCTGCCTACAGCCCCTGCTGCGAGATTCCGCCCGAACCCGGGCCCTGCTCGATCGATGGTGCCATGTACTCGCCCATCAGCTGCCACAGGTTCGGCATCGTCGTCTGGAGGTGCTGGCTGTAGAGCGAGCGGTCCGACGGGCTCATCTGCTGCAGGCGGGAAGCGTAGGACGCTGCGATGCGGCTCGGGTCGATCGTGAGCGTCGACTCCCCCGTCGGGGTCGAGAACTCGCCCTCGCCGGGCGCCTGCTGCTGCTCCTGGGCCATCTCCTGCTCGGCCTGAGCCTCGGCCTCGGCCTCCTGCTCCATCGCCGGGTCCGCGCCTTCCTCCGGCTGAGCTCCGCCCTCCTCCGGCGGCGGTCCGCCCATGAGGGCCATCGGCCCGCCCGCCTGCAGCTGCATCTGCATCGCCTGCAGCTGGGCTTCGGCCTGCAGCCTCTCGGCCTCCTCCTGCGCCCTCATCGTGGCGTGCTGGTTGGCGTTCTCGACCTCGAGGGCGCGCATCTGTCGGGCCTGGGCGGCGACCTCTTCCTCGGCCATGATCGACTGCGCGCGCGCCTGGTAGCGCGTTTGGACGAGCAGGGCCTCGCCCTGGGCCTTCGCCTGGCCCTTCATCATCATCTCGTTGACGTCGCCCTGCTTCGCCATCTCGGAGGCGACCTCCTCGCGCTGCTTCTCCGGGTCCATGTCGAGCTCCTGGAGGAGCGACCTGTCGGAGACCTTCGAGGCGGCGTTCAGCTGCAGGAGCAGCTGCTTCTTCTGGATGTCGTCCGCCATCTTGAAGTCGGCGAGTCGGATCGTGACGTCGGGCAGGCGGTACCTGACCCGGAGCATGTTCTTCACCCACTGCAGGAAGCGCATCATGAGGCGCCTGTAGATGAGGAAGTGGTTCTCGAGCATCCGGAGGCTGACGCTGGAGCCCGTCCAGCTCAGTCCGCCGAAGACGAACTCGCGCGGGACGCCCATGCCGGCTGCGATCTCAGCGACGACGGCGTCGATCTCGGGTCCGAGGAGGAGCGCGCGGCCGTCGCCGCCGACGCGCGCGGTCCCGACCGGGATCGGGAACACGGCCTTGTAGTTGCGGTCCCGGCGCCACCTGACGACGGCGTTCTCGATGTGGCCCCGGACCTCGCCCATGTTCGTGTGGGTGAACGGGTTGACCGGCCCCGAGCTCGTCGGGAACAGGATGTCCATCGGGATGATGTGCTCGACCGCCACCTGCTCCTGGGCCTTGCGGAGGACGTTGAGGTAGAAGACGCGCTTCATCGCGTGGAGGATCAGGGGCTTGCCCCAGCCCATGTCGCCCTCGGCCAGGGTCGGGCGCTTGAAGTGGAAGATGTTCCACGGCGCCAGCTTCACGGCCTTGTTCGTGCGGACGGCCTCGATGAACGCCTCGGGGAGCTCGTTGAGGATCTCGGGCTCGCCCTGGAACACGGCGCGCCTGATGTCCGAGCTGGGCACGTAGCGGTAGTGGCTGCGGCCGGAGATCGGGTTGTACCGGACCGCGATGTTGGTCGGGTCGAACCGGACCAGGTTGATCCGCTGCGGGTGCTCGAGGTTGACGTCCACGGCCTTGTGGGCGGTGGTGCCGCCGCACTTCTTGCAGTTGGTCTTGAACGTGAGCTTGCCGGTGACCTTGTAGTCGGCGTGCTCGATGTTCACCCGGGTCTGGCAGGCGGTGCACTCGAGCCAGCGGGTGAACGGGAAGTAGACGCTGACGAAGGCGTTGCCGAAGCAGAAGTAGTCGAGCCCGATCTGGATGAGCATCGACTGGATGTCGAGGACGTCGTTGAACAGGTACTCCCACACCCGGCGCGTGTTGTCGTTGTCCGTCTCGATGATGAGGTTGGTGACCGGGTACTCGGCGATCTTCGTGATGGTGGAGCCCACCATCGCGTCGCCGTAGAAGATCGCCTTGATCCACCGGAACAGCTCCTTGATGCTCGGCGGCATGAAGTAGCTGTCGAGGCGGAAGAACGGGTGCGGGTACTTGAAGTCGTTCTTCTGCGCGTCGGTTGAGCTGAGTCGGCTGGGCATCGGCTACCCCACCCTGATGGTCGTGGAGTCGTCGTCGCCGAAGAGCATCTTCCGGCCGAGGAGGGCGCCGGCCGCGCCGCCGCCGATCTTCCACGACGTCGGCAGGGCCTTGAGGCCGGGGAGGAGGGTCTTCTTCGCTGCCTCGAACATGCCCTTCCCGGTTCCCTTCGCGACGTCGGCTCGGGCGCTGCGGCCGATGAGCTCCTGTCCCCGGCTCGCCAGCTGCTTCTTGTCGACGTTGGCGAGGTTTGCGGTGCGGTCCTGATGCGCGAGTTCGCCGACGTACTTGTCGGTGCTCAGGCCGAGCTTGCCCCGGATCGCCCTGCCCAGATCAGATCCCTTCGTGGGCTTCATCTGCTGGGTTCGCTTGAAGGTCCGGATGGCCTCTCCGGTTCTCTCGGACCTGAGGAGGCCCTTCTGGGTTGTGGCGGCGGCTCCGGGTCGGTCAGCTCCGCCCCTCCTGGCCTCGTAGGGGTCAGCGTCTGCCCGCACCAGTCCGGTCCGCCCCCGCAGCCGGTCGAGCCTGCTGAAGGGCACGCGCTTCCGCCCAGGCGCGAACTTCGAGTACTCCCTGGCCAGGTCTCGGGCTCGCTCCTGTGCTCCCCGATAGGCCGCGCTTCCGACGTCGCCGCCCGCCTCTGCGACCTGGTCGAGCTGGTTCCTGAGAGCGCCCATCGCGTTCGATGTCGTCTGCGGGTCGATCCCTGCCGCCGCCCACCGCTTCCCGAGAGCATCGGTGATCTTGTCGAACCTGTCCGGCGTCAGGTCGAAGGCGTACTTCTCCATCTCCAGTGCGAAGAGCTCATCGAAGAACGCGCTGGCGATGACCTCGTGCATCAGTCGAGGGCTGCCTCCGCGGTCAGGGCCGGAGCGCCGACGGCGATCGCCTTCTGCAGCGGGGTCGCGTTGGTGAACCACTCGTTCATGCTGTCCCAGGTGCCCTTCCCGGTTCCGAACCTCCCCGGGTCACCTCCGGCGTCCACATCGGGGTCGGTCTTGCCGCCGGGGTCCACGTCGGGGTCGCCCTTGCCGCCTGGCGCGTCTCCGTCGACCTTCGCCTTCGGCTTCGCGCCCTCCAGTGCGTCGATGTCGACGTCGTCGGGGTCCGGCGGCTTGCGCACCGGCGGGGTCGCCTTGCCCCCAGCCTCGGCCAGTTCGTCGGCCTGGCTCCGGAGAAGGTCCTGCAGGTCGTCAGCGCCACCGGCGGGGGGCGCCGGCTTCGGCGTTGGAGCTCCTCGAACGCGGGAGGCCAGGGCCCCAGCTCCACGCTTCGCGTCAGAGACCACCTTGCTGACAGGTGTTCTGGCGAGGTACCGCAAGCCCTTGCCGGCGCCGATCCGGAGTGACCCGGGACCGAACCGCCCCTGAGCCTGGGAGATCCTCGCGCGGTTGTAGTCGTCGGCGAACTGGCTCGGCTTCATCCCGAATCGGCCGGCGGCGCGGTTGGCGATGACGTTCTGGTGTCCCTGGATGAACTTCTTCTTGCCGCGGATCCCGCTCGCCTGGAGCCTCGTGCCGAGGCCGGTGGCGCCTCTCTTCAGGGCGGAACGGCCCGTGCTCATCGCCTGACCCATCCGGGACCCGAGCCGGCCCAAGCCCTTGGCCCCGGCCTTGAGGCCGGCGGAGAGCACACCCACGACGGCCACCTTCTCCAGGTCGAGGATGTTGGTGGCCAGGACGGTGTCGAAATCCTGGTCGTCCACGGAGGCGATGGTCTCCTTGATGAGGTCCCGGTCGGAGTCGAGGACCAGGGCGAGCTCCTCGATGAAGGCCCTCTTCGAGAGCCCGTGGAGGTCATCGAGGTCGACATCCGTCCCGACCTTCTCGGTCACGAACTCGCGAACCGCCGGCGTCTCGACATCCAGAGCCAGGGCCAGCTTCGCGAGCTCGAGGTCGAACACCCGGTCGTCCACCATCGACAGCGCCCAGGCGCTGGTCTTCGCGTCCCCCGCCGCCGCGTCGATCTCCTCGACGAACGCGCGCTTCGCGACGCCGTGGAGCGCGTCGAAGTCGATGGGCTCGGGCTCCGCGCGAGGTGCCGGTGTCTCGGCCTCCAGGAAGGCCAGCCAGTCCCTGTCCGCAGCCTCGGCGGCGAACTTCTCGAGGGCGTTCAAACCAGTGCCATCCACTTCGGGCCTCCGTTCCTTCCGCCGACTCGGCGGTCCTCGACCTCTTCTGCGGCCTTCCGCATCTCGGAGGCTGCGGCCTGCAGCGCGCGGGGGAAGTCTACCTTATGGACTTCCAACAGCCTGGGCGCTGATTCCTCGTGCTGGGGCGGAGGGCATGGAGGGGTCAGCTTCGGCATCGTAGTCCTGGGCAGGCAGGGGAGGCGTCAGGGTGAGCTGCTTCTCCATCAGGGCAAGGTACTCCTTGATGGCGTACAGCGTCTGCAGCTGGCTGTCCACCGCGTCTTCGCTCCCGCCGGCCTTGCCGGACTCCCAGGCCTGGCGGACCTTCGTGGCTGTCTCCTCGCCCACCCTCAGGGCCTTCATCATGGGCTCGACGTCACCGAAGAACTCCGGGGGCACCCACGAGAACCCGTCGTGCACCAGGATGGCGGCCAGGTAGCCCAGCACGTCGTCGTCGTAGCTGATCTCCGGGTGGATCCTGTGAAGCACATCGACGGCCAGCGCGGCCTGGTAGGGCTCGAGCGGCTGCATGACGTCGAACCGCGGCACCATGCCGGCGAACGCGAGGGCCGTGTTCTCGAAGATCTCGAGCTCCTTCCACGGGAGGTCGGTCTTCACCGAGACCCGGAGGGCCATCACCTTGTCCTTGTTGACGCGCGGCAGCTCCCCCCCGAGCTCCTCGTCGTCGTCGAGCTCCGACCAGATCGTCTCCGGCTCCCAGGAGAGCCAGTCGGTGCCGTAGGTGCGGGTCAGGTCACGCAGTAGGAGGATCGGGTGCACGTCGGGGTCGAGCCACGGCTTTTCTTCGACGTCGAGGTCCCGAGCGATCTGGGACGTCGTCTTGCCCTCGGCGCCGAGCTTCATGAGCTTCATGCCCCGAACGCCCTTCATGGCGTTGAAGATCGCCCGGATCGCCGGATGCCCTGGCGCCTTCCTCTTCTCCTCCTTCTCGATCTTCGGCGGCTTCGGCATCGCCGGGGCCTTCGCGACCTTCGGGAAGAAGAGGTTCAGGCCTCCCGGGTGAACGGGCTCGTCAGGCCCGGCCATAGAGGACTTCCTTCACCACCCGCTTGTCGTCGATCGGGAGCGAGGAGAAGACCTCCACGGGGCGCTTCGAGAACTCCTTCATGAAGGACTCCCCGTAGAGCTTCGAGAGCTGGTCGTTGGTCGCCCCGTTGGCGAGCATGTCGTCGGTGATGATCTCGCCGTCGATCTCCTCGCTGAACCCGGCGGCGACCTTCTCGACACCCGCGAGGGCGTCCCAGGCGTCCCCGGAGCGGAAGCCGGCCAGCTTGTCGAGCTTGCCCAGGTACTCGGCCGCCTCGGGGAGCTGGACGTTGCCCGAGGCGATCGCCGCGGCGAGCTTCTCGTAGGCCTCGGCCGCGGGGGTGTCCTGGCCGACGGTGCGGACCCGGTACTCGAGCGAGTCCGGCCACTGGCGCCCGAAGGAGGTGGAGGCGTACTTGCTGAGGGCGGGGCCGCGCTCGAGGTCGTGCACGCCGAGCTCCTCGGCTCGCGTCTCCACGCCGAGAGCGAATGCGCGGCGGTGCTCCGGGTCCATCTCCCGGTGCCACTCCTCGAAGTAGGCCGCGGCGGTCTTGACGGCGCCGTGGTCGGGCAGGGCGTAGAAGCGGGCGACCTCGCCGTCGGGGTGCTCGAGCATGATGGCGTAGTGGGTGTGCCCACCGTCTGCGCTCGCCGCCTTGTCGATGGACCCGTGGAACGCCTTGCCGCCGGGGAACTGGGTCTCCTGGAGCATCGCGCGGATCTCGTCCGGCATCGTGACGCCGTGCCACTCCGTGGCGACCTTGAACTGCTTGGCGATCTTGTGCTGCGCCTCCTTCGTGAAGACGTCGGCCGCCTCGATGAAGCACTCCATGCTGACGGCGGTCGAGGCCGGCGAGACGCAGGGGAAGTGGCGCACCTTCGCGGTCTTGTCCATCCCGACGTAGGCGAACTGCTCGTCGGGGATGAACCGGGCCTCGCTCTCGTTGGGGATCGCCCCGTCGCCGAGCTCGGGGTGGGCCTGGGCCACCTTGATGAGCGCGGGGTGCTCGCGGTCGTCGAGGAAGTCGATCGAGCGTCCTGCTCGGGAGCCGGCGAAGTCGCGCATGGAGGTACCTCTCAGTGGGCCAGTCTATGTGTCGCCCCGGGGGGGGTCAACGACGCTGCTGGGGCTGAACATATCACCCCACTCGGAGGCATAAGAAAGATGGACGAAGGGGTAATGATGCCCCGCTCTCTCTTGAAAGGAGAACAGTCCCATGGCGAAGATCAACTTCCGCCCCGCCGCCCGTTCGGGCTACCAGAGCAACCCCAACCCCCGTCGGGCCGCGTTCCGCAACACGCAGCCGATCGCGCCCGCCGAGGGCGGCGCGCCCCAGCAGGCCGCGTCCGTCTCGGTGTCGCAGGGCACCGTCGACAAGCTCGCGTACGCGGGCGACAAGCTGGTCACGTTCGGGAGCAACCTCCTGAGCACCGCCGGCGGAATCGCCCTCGCGGACAAGATCCGCCTCCGCAACGGCGGCTGAGTTCGAGGCCGCCACCGGGCGACCCCCCCCCCCACTCGGGGGCGGCCGAGACGACAACAGCACCTCCTTCGGGAAGTGCTGTTGTTCGTAGCTATGCGCTTTTTCTAGATCAGCGTGACGAAGTCGACCGTCGCTGCGGACGGGATCGTCACCTGCTGGCGGAGGCCGATCGCGTCGATCTCGAGGTTCACCACGGCCGTCCGGAGGAGCGTGAGCTCGAAGTACCCGGTCAGGTCGGTGAAGGTCTCGGGCGTCTCGACGCTGACGCCGGCGCCGCCGACGAAGCTCGGGTGCGTCACCACCGTGGCCCGGACGCCGGTGTTCGCGAGGGCGTTCCCGGCCAGGTCGGTCAGGGTGCCGAACACGGTGCACAGGCTCGGGCTCACGGGCACCCCGGGGGCGGCCACGACGCCGCTGTAGGTCACGGCGGTGGCCCCCGACATCGTCAGGGTCTCGGGGGTGGTGAACGTGCATCGGGCCTTGCTCAGGTGCACGCGGTAGCTCGCGTCGTCCAGAGCCACGGTGACGACGCCGAGTGCGTTGGTGACCAGGCCGCTGACGACGAGGGTCGTGTCGTCGGCGGCGTAGATGTCGACGGCGACGTTGGCGATGGGGGCGGCCAGGGCGTCTTCGACGGTGATGGTCGCGGTCGCGGCGCCCGTGTAGGCCGCGAGCAGGGTGGCCAGGTCGCTCAGGTCGTTGGTGAAGACGTCCCACTGCCAGAAGCCGGGCGAGGCCGCGCCGCCGGTGTACCCCATGAACACGGTGAGGTCGCCGGCCGCCGCGGGGGCCAGCGTCAGGGTGTAGAAGCCCGGGGCGTTGACGTTGTCGATCTCCGTCATGACCAGGCCGAGCGTCGCGACGGGGTCTGCGATGCGGAGCCCGTTCTGGATGACCTGCAGGGTCAGGTTCGGACTGGCGAGCGTGAGCCCCGTCTGGCCGACGCCACCGACGGTGATCTCGACCTCGAACCTCTGGCTGGTTGCGACCTTCGCGAGCATGGACGGACTCCTAGACCATCAGGGTGGCGAGGGTGGTGGTCGGTGTCGCTGGAATCGTAGCGACGATGTCGATGCCGAGGTCGCGGATGATGATCCGCATCGACGCGCCCTGCTGCAGGTCCAGCATGAAGACGCCCTGCTGGTTCGTCCTGGCTTCGAAGACCCTGTTGGTGTTCCTGTTCGCCGTCGGGAAGTTCGCCATCTGGGCCGTCACGATCGTGCCCACGGCGGGGCTCTCGTCGATCAGGGTCAGGGTCCCGCTGAGCCGGCAGAGGGCCATCAGTTGATCCCGATCCCGAAGCCGTAGACGAAGGTGGGCTCGGTGACGGCGGTGTGGTCCATGTCGATGCGGAGGGTGACGATGCCGGTCACGCCGACGCCTGGCGCCGACCTCAGCTTCGTCGTGTAGAGCAGGGTGTCGCCGGCCAGGTCGCCGATGTCGTCCCAGGCCAGTGTGGTCCAGCCGCCGTCAGCCGGGTCGAGCACGAGCTTCGGGTCTCCGGATGCGTGGAACTTCAACGTCGCGTCGTCCTTCATCTGGACGAAGGGCGAGATCAGGAACGTGCACTGGAAGTTGTTGTTGGCGAAGTTGCCGCCGCCCGGCTCCACGAGCGACTGGAGGTAGATCCTCGCGTCCGCCGCGGTCAGGCCTCCGCCGGACTTGGTGTGCGGGATCTCGACGACCCCAGCTCGGGGGTTCAGGGTGGCGAGGCCCCAGCCTCCGCCGTGCGGGGCCGCCCCGGTGACGCTTCGCTCACCTTCGGCGACGAAGGCTGTCATCGTCCAGTCGGAGCCACTCAGGTCGTCGGTGGCTGCCTGGGTGACGAGGGTCAGCGTGCCGTTGGCGCGGTTGATCGCGCACGCCCCCGCGTTGATCGCGATGTTCGCTGCGCCGGTTGCGGACGCGGTGAACGCGTCGGCCGCGTCCACCTTCATCGTGTAGGTGTCACCCCCCTTCTCGAGGTTGACGTAGATGACGGTCTTGGCGGCGAAGGCGGCGTTCGCAGAGAAGCCGATCCCCGAGAGGTCGAAGACGTAGGTGCTGGCCGCCGGTGCCAGGCCG
>Ga0208299_1000261_pt1 | contig 50309 bp, 58 predicted proteins | sample 15_taG_FD_184089 | JGI IMG/M metagenome (GOLD analysis project Ga0208299, IMG submission 184089) | Marine viral communities from the Subarctic Pacific Ocean - 15_ETSP_OMZ_AT15312 metaG (SPAdes) (version 2) | ecosystem: Environmental > Aquatic > Marine > Oceanic | place: Pacific Ocean | collected... | reverse complement strand
TAGCAATAAACTCTATGTAGTCCTCGTAATCCGGGCCCTCAATGTCGTAGTCACTTAGAGAGTGGCCCCAGCCACTATTGTCGGCTGCAAAATCCACCACTTCTCTCATTGTGTTGGTGAGCTTTTCAAGCCCGCCGAGAGCGCCTGCATTGTGATCACTTGGAAAATCCTCAGCTTTGTCACCATTGAGCATGATCCGAATCACACACTCAGCCGAGGAATAAACCTGAGGCCCATCGTCGGGAGCATCTTGTAGCCCACCCATTTCTGCCCATTCGTAAGTTTTCTCTTGGTTCCACTCTTCGTCACCATATCCAATCCTTTGCGGGTCTACAACTTGCCAGTCAAAACTCCTTACATACACTCCGCCGTCATCGACCGAACCAGCGTGGTTTTCCCCTTCACGCTCCATATTATAAACATGGTCGTCGATCTCTTCAATCAGAGCATCGAGGCCACGGACAAGGCGCTCTTCTTCTTCTTGATCGTCTTGCCAGGCGCCTCCTTCAGCGTGTTCGAAGCCTTCGCCACCATGGTCTTTAAAGACCGACTTAAAAATAGAGCGCGCGTTCGAGTCCTGATATTGAGCGCCTTTGAGCACAAAATCCCTGAGGTAGTCAGGATCCATAGTACCATCTTCTTTCAGCGCTTCAGACCACTTATCTTTTTGGGATTCTAACGCCCAATCTCTAATAGCTTCATAGAATCCTGGCATGTCTTGACCATAGATTCTTTTTTCGGGCATGAGAAGAGAATACTTGTTATCAGATGTAAAAGTGCCGGTCTTATCAAACTTTCGGAGTCTCACTCTTCCGACTGGCTCGATGCCGTCGATTCCACGATCGTCATCCTCGAATATCTCACCGTCCTCCAAATCGATCTGGTCCAAATCTGCAGTCTCAACTATGTAAGCAACGGAGCCTGCACCTTTAGCTTCTTTGACTGCACAGTGAAAATGTGAGTTGCCTTCTGAATGGCAGGAGCTTATGTTTCCATGGTCAGACATTCTTAATACGTCGACTGGATGGCGGGAAATAACAACAGAGTAGTCTGTCATCATCTCTTCTGGGTTCTCACGAAAATACCTTGACTCTTTATTCCAAAACTCGACAAACTCGTACAAGGTAGTGCCATAAGCTTCATACTTAAAGTGTTTCTTGTATTCTGCCTGTGCTTTCTCGACTTCTAGATTAGCTTTCTTGTAAGCCTCGTCTTCTGATACGTTGGGTCGCGCGCCTCCGGTATAGGGTGGTGCATCGGCGTAAAACTTCTGACGGGCCGTGTTGGCATCTTGTCTACTATCGTCAATCCTCTTGTTCAAAGCTGCCGCGCGCTGCAAGACTTTGCCAATCTTCTGCTGCTTCTTACGCATTATCTTCTTAGTGTTAGGGTCGTTTGGATTCCCTGTGTAACTTTCGAACTCTTTTGTTACAAGACCAGAACCAAAATCAACTTCGTAACCCTGTTCTTCTAGCCATCTAATTAGTCGATATATTTTTGAGCCCGGTTGCATGGTTGGGCCTAGCGGAACAACCGTGCGTGTTTTGCCGTCAAAAAGATCACTGAACGGGAGATTAAGCTCGCCACCATTGTTGGCTAGCCAGTCCTCAATGTGTTCAGAAAACTCATAAGAAACCTCATTAAGAACATTTTCTATGAGTACATCAGATTTAAACTTATTCCAACTCTCGAAAAGCTTTTGCATCTTCATAATATTAAATAGTTATTTTTATTGATAATGAATCAACTAATTAACGCTAATTGATTTGGCCCATGCGTCGATTTGAATTCAGTATCAAACCAATGAACAAGATAAGTTATATATGTGGTTTTAGACTTCGCATTTCTTGTCGACTTAATCTCGACAATAATGCCTCGTGACCCGGGCATCGTTTTGTCTGTCACTAGGTCGCCTATCTCCATCAGTCAATCCGAAACTATCTTATCAATAACTTCCAAAGTCTTCTCCATAACCTTGAGGGCCATGACGTCTTTAACAGCGTCGAGCATGTCCTCGGCACTGGAATTATGCAGCTGCAAAAAATCCTCTGTGCTCATACCAGACTTGGAGTTGTGGCAGTTATACTTCTCGCTCGTAACAGACTCTTGTTCTTGCTGGGCAGGCTGTCTGTTGTTTTGTTGATTATTTACTTCTTGGTTTTGTGTTTGTACACCCTGTCCTGGACGGGACGGTGTCACAATTTGTGAAGCAACCGATCCAACTTTCATCTTAGCACCTCTTTTATTATTTTTCGTGTAACCTGTTAATGGTAAATACATCAATAATAAATAGTGCTAAAGTAAGGTAAACTAACGAGAACTCTCATAGTAACTGCGATCGAACACAGCGTAAGAGGAGTTCATATACGCGATGGCCTCATCCAATTTGATCTCATAGCCTTGCGCGGTCATCGCCTCAACAATGCCCTGAGCTATTTTTTTGGGCGGCTCGTAATATTTCTCCTGCTCCTTAAAGAGCTTTTTGTAGCCTTTAATTCGATCCTTCTTATAGTTGGAATATATTAGTTTATTGCCTTTCATATTAATAACACATATGGTATAACAAAACCATAGCAACAATTAGCAGCATGTCAAGCGCAAAAAACTTCAGTGCTGGTTTAAAATCTTTCATTCACTCTCGCTCACAATTTCTAAATCCTGAATCATAAAACTTCGAATTTGATTACCTCTAGCTGTAGGGAACATAACACTATATACATCACCCCTTTTCTGCAGTACGACACCAAATGTCTCGAAAGGTATACCAATGATATCATTTATACCACTGGTAAAATGCGAATGAATATTCAGCTTAACTAGGTCTCCTACTTTCACTCATAGTAAATAGTAGGAAATGCGTGGTACGCCCGACAGGATTCGAACCTGTGACCTACGGCTAACCGTCTTGTTCTACTTTGTTCATGAAAGCGTGTTCATCTCCCCATAATTCTAAAGCTTTTTTATTATAAGCTAGAGCAGCTTCTTTCTCACAGGTGAAAGAGCCGATGTAGATCACCTTTCCTTCATGTCCAATATTGGCTGCCCATTTATTATTTGATATATCCCGATAAACCCCCTTGTACTGCGAGGACTTTGAGGATCCTTTGGAATTTCGTTGGTTCTGACTGTTAGTTGTTAGCCTTAAATTCTCTCTTCTATTATTCAAGCCGTTCCGATCTATATGATCAACCATCTTTCCTTTGGGTGGCTTTCCGATTATAATATGATGTAGTGGAAGTGTTGTTACTCGCTTTCTCTTCTCTCTTCTCTTAGAGCCATTTTTTGTAGTGGCGTTGATATATGTCCATCCTCCCTCTAGATTGGGGATGCTAGTCTGAGCATAGGGATAACTAGTCGCCTTGTTTCCGTGAATGCGCCAGCTATACTCCTTAACCTCCTCCCAGTCCTCTGTGTCTATAATAATTGTGTGCTTACCCGGGAAGCGCTTATTCTTAGTCTCTAAAAAGATGTGCGTTGTTCCGTCGTCGTTGTGCTGGTAATTGTTTTTACTTTGACCCACTTTGTTTTCCTAATACTGCTGTGGATAGTATTTTTTATACTATCCAACTATTTATAATATATGGCAGGTCCACCAGGACTCGAACCTAGAATAGAAGATTAGAAGTCTACTGTGATATCCCTTTCACCATGGACCCATATGTTTATTATAATCACCCAAAAGGAAAAATAAATGAAAACTTGTTCAGATTGTAAAAAAAGCCTAGACGAGTCTCAGTTCTATCGTAAAACTGCCACAAGACTTCAATCTAAATGCAAAAGTTGTCATAATAGTTATTGTCAAAAACGCTGGGTGCAGCGTAAAAAGATCGCTGTCGAGTACAAAGGTGGTAAGTGTGAAGATTGTAATTCAACATACCCTATGCCTGTGTTCGAATTTCACCACCTAGACCCAACTCAAAAAGAGTTCAGTTGGAACAAGATGCGACTTGTAGGCGATGACAAGCTTTACAAAGAGCTTGATAAATGCGCTCTATTATGTGCAAACTGTCATCGCATACGGCACTATAGCTGAGCTACGGGTGCGTAAGATTATAGCCCAAATACTACAAAAATTATAGTACCGATGGTCAAACCAATCATAATCCTTGTAAAGAGCTTGTCGCTCTCTAAATGATGCATATTACTCACAATTCTACTCCTTATATAGTATTCTGGTGGCCCCAGCGGGACTCGAACCCGCAAGCCCAGTTCAGGCGTCAGATTTTAAGTCTGATGTGTATGCCAATTCCACCACAGGGCCAAAAAAGCGCCGAAATGGCGCACAAAACTTAAGTTTTAGTTTTCTACGTCTTCCTCTACTGTAGGAACAGTGTCAGCATCGTCAAGAGAAACTTCTGCATCAGAAGCCATAAGTTCTTCGACATCCTCAACTGTGATATCTCCGATCTCCACAACATCGCTGGTGTTCTGTTCCAGAACAGGCGAATCATCCGTAGCGCAACCATAAATGGCCACAATCATTAGCAAAATCATTGCAAACAAAATCTTCATAATCATACTCCTTTTAAATTATGAACTATAAATATATTCACCATCTTAAAAAGATAAAATAAAATTACTCTAATTTACTCTATTTCTTTCCACTCGTTCAAGAGAGTTTTCAGCTTATCTCTAACTTTGTCAACCATCCCCATCCTACTGTCTGGGGTACCAGATCCATAGTCAATTGATTTCTTAAGCATATAAAGCTCTTGAAGCACTTCATTAATTATATGTTCCTTCTTGTTGGGAACGTATACTCTCATAGTTATATCTCCTATATATCAACAACTATCACGCGGTTGAGATCTTTTTCTTCGCGTTGTTTTTCTTCCTCTTCTCTTTGTTTTACCCACTCCTCGAAAAATCTTCTCTGTTCTATAGAGGGAAGAGGTATTTCTTTCCATAGAGGCTGGGGTGCGTCGGTCATCCGCCTTGCCCTCTTGAGGGCTTCTTGCGGCGGTGACGGGCAGGAGGTGGAGAGCCGGCTCTCTGCCCACCGTGGAAGGTTTCGCCTCCAGAATGAGACTTCTTTGTGTAAGCTCCACTGCCTTGTACGGTTTTCTTTTTATTGGTGGGGGGTGTACTAATACTCCCATAAAATCTAGACATTAAATAACTCCTTGTCTACAGCACGATCAAACATCGTGATTCCATTTAAATGATCGATTTCGTGTTGAACGCATACACACTCCAACGCATTCTTCTCGAAAGAGAAGAACAACTGATTAGGGTGGTTATCGTCCGCAACTACGATATCTGTCCATCTTTCAGTTAAAACATAGTCACCCTTGAACGAAAGACAACCTTCTTGAAAGAAACTTTTGCCAAATTTTCCAACTATCTTTGGGTTTATGAGGATGAAGGGTTTCACAACTTTCACAACACAAACTGATGCATCGATCCCTACCTGATTAGCGGCCAATCCGATGGCGTCGGATTCTCGTGCCAAGGTCTCAAGAAGTTTATTCCCTATTCGTATACCATCCATTTTAAAATCGCAGGGCGTGCACGGTTTTGAGAGCTTGTCTTTATCTGATACATACGTGTATGGCAACTTTATTAGCCCCCCTGTAAACATTAGCTGTTATAAGTAATTATAGCTACAGGGGGGCAAACTCAAAGAAATTAAAAATTATTTAATTTCGACACGCAAAGGCTGCGATTCAGGCTTGGCCGGTAAGTTAATACGCAACAATCCGTTGTCGTAGCTAGCCTTAGCGCTGGCCAAGTCTAAATCGCTATCGTAATTCACAAAAGTTTTATGAAACGCGCGGCGCGCGATCCTTCGGGAAGTCGCGTTTTCTTCGTCCCCATGAGAGTCCGCGCTGACATGGACCTCCCTCTTCTCAGGAAGAATCTCAACGTGCAGGTTTTCTTTTCGAAAACCCGCCAGGGCAAATTCCATAATAGTCGATCCATCATCGCCCTTGTAGATATCCGCAACAGGATAGCCCTGCGTGGTCCTATTTAGTAACGCAGGAAAGTCCATGGCGTCAAATAAATCCTCAAATACATTCCGCCCTAAAAGGCTCGGTCTATAGGTAGTAAGTGTAGTCATAATATTTTCTCCTTATTAAGCAAGTTATAGCGCGAACTCCTTACCAGCGAATTCACACCTGATAAAACAATAATCACTATTTTTTCTTAGTCAAGAGAAGAAACCATTGCCATCCCAAAAAATCTGTATTGCGATTATTAAACCGGCTAAGCAAAGGCAGAGCATAGTTTTGGTTGTGAGGATGCTTTCTCGTAAAAAAACATACGTTAATATAGCAAAAATAAAGTTCGAGACCCCGAAACCAATTAACTTTGAAGCCCACAACTCGCTAGTCTCGCTGACAATATTTTTGACTGCATACCAAAAGCAGACCCCAACTAGTGGCCCGAATAACAAGCTTGAAACTATCGGCTTGTCTCTCCACCATTCCCACACAAATTGAGAATTGAACTGGAACCAAGCTAGAATATTCCCAATTGTAAAAAATAATAATCCAACTGTAATCTTCATTAATGCAGGCTCACTGAATAAGATAGTTTCGTTAGTGAGAGGTTAGCTTGCCACCTAGCCAACAAAAGCTGCTCTAGATGCCACATTGTAGTCTCGGCTAGCATAAATTCGTCTTCCCCTGTTGAGTCGTTTTTGCGTATGACCGCGGTGTCAATTTCTTCATCCAGCACTTTGACAATTGTGTAATTGAGCCACAGGATTTCCACAACGGAAGAAAGCAAGTTTGAATTCTTCGGAGGATTCGCGAACATGTCCTGCAACATGTCTTCCGATACATTAATTTGTTTATCGCTTTCTTCTAGAAGTTGATAAAGATACTCGATGGCTATCGTGTATACTCGACTCTTATTTTTTTCATCCATCTCCACCCAAATGCTTCTTGAGATCTGAAAACCCGCCAATAAATTCTATGTTATCTCCGTGCCTAAGAAAGATCATCGGTACAGTCGCCCATTCATAGGCGCCCTTTATTTCGCTTAAAACTGAATCTTGAGAATTTTCAAAATCCACTACGCTACAATCCAATTCTCTTTCGTTTAGAAGATCTTGGGCCATCTTGCAATAAGGGCAGCAGCTTTTGGCAAACATTATATATCTCATTTGAGAGCTGCTGTTTTAACTGTTTTACCTGCCAGTTTCCTAGCAATCTCCGACATATCGCCAACGACGGTTAGCACCTGTGTACTAGAGCCCGCGTTCAGCATAATCTGAGTAAAGCGCAAATCTTTTCTTAACCCGTCAACTAGAGTTTTTTTCTGTGCCTTTTGGTGTAAAGCTTCGTCCTCTTTCAGTTTTAAAATATATTTGGGGTTGAGAAAAACTTCTCTAAGTGAAAATCCTTCTTTTACCATTTCAATTGCAGGGTCGTACTCAAGCGGTCGACCAAAAATCTCTGTACATCGAATCATAATAACTCCTTTTGTTATTTATACACTTTACTCTTCTCTACAAGCCAATATTTATTTTCGTATAGTACCTCATACGTTCCGTCGTAAACTTTTGTTATCAAAAGGTGTTCTGGCTTAACGGTTTTTCTCCATTCCTTTACCGCCCTGGAATCTCCAGACGCGGATACATATAATAATACCTCCGATGGAACGTATATTAAGTCCCCAGCTTTAGCCCTCATGAGAATCTTGGCCGGCCGGTTCTTCGTGAGGAACCGTGGGTTCTAGGCCCTCTGCTAAAGATGTAGCGTGGAGCGTGTTGTGATAACCCGTCGCCAGCTGTTCATAATCTTCAAGCTTTGAGTCGACCAGCGATAAATCCTTCCGTACGGAGTCAATATCCTCGATCATTCTTTCGGAGTTGTGGCCCGCTTTCTTCAGCGTGTGTAACTGCTGCTGGAGGATCTCATGGCAATCCCCTATAAGACTTGCTAGCAAATTTGGTATCTCCTCTAGATCCATTGTATAAGAAACTTTAACTTTCATGCTTAACCTCTACGATCGCGCTTTCGGTCGTTATTAGCATCGATGCAACGGAGACTGCGTTTTGCAGGGCGGCGCGCGTAACCTTAGCGGGGTCGACAATACCGGCTTCCATCATATCCACCATCTCGTTGTTTTTGAAATCCCACCCTAGATTCTCTTCAGCCGACATAATTTTGTCGACTATCAAATCAGCGCTTACGCCGGCGTTAACTGCCATCTGGCGAATCGGGGCGCGGAGCGCTGCCCTGACAATATTTGAGCCTATCTCCTGATCTTCGTTCTCAGGTTCTATTTCAAAGTTACTGCATGCTAGCAGCGTGCGACCACCGCCGGGCACGATACCCTCGGACTGGGCAGACTTTACTGCCTCAAGCGCATCTTCAATGCGATGTTTTTTTTCTATCATCTCCACCTCAGTTACTCCGCCTACCTTTATTATGGCAACGCCACTAGAGAGGCGTACAATTCTTTCTTGCAGTTTCCGGCACTCCTCCATATCTTCTGTCTGCTTTATCTCAGATTTGATTGTTTCGATTCTTAAGTCAATCTTATCCCAGTCCGCCAAGCCGCCAACAAATGTAGTATGGTTCTTTAGTACTTCGACCTTTTTGCACGAGCCTAAGTCAGTCAAAGCCACGTCTGATAGAGATTTGCCAGAAGACCTGCTCACGAAGGTGGCGCCCACTGAGAGACACAAGTCTTCCATTACACTGCGCCGTTCTTGTCCATACCCTGGCGCCTTTACAGCCACCACCTTCATAGATCCTCTAACTGTGTTCATTATCAGAGCAGCAAGAGCTTGACCCTCTACGTGCTCCGCAACAATCACAAAAGGTTTGTTTTCTCTAGCCGCCAATTCCAAGGTGGGGAGGATATCCTGGACTGCATCAATTTTGTAATCAGTCACAAGGATAAGACTCTCACCATACTCAACCGCGTTTCTCCTCTCGTTTGTAACGAAGGCTTGCGCAAAATATCCCGAATTAAGCCTGAAGCCCTCAATAACATCCAAGCTGGTTTCGAAGGCCCTGCCCTCCTCAACTGTGATGGCGCCGTCATGGCCGGCCTGATCGGCTGCGGTCGCTATCAGGGCACCGATTGCCTTATCGCCGTTAGCTGATATCGTAGCAATATGTTCAATATCTTCCTTTGAGGCGACATCGCGAGACATTGATTTTATTTTTTCAACCACTTTCTCTGCAGCCTTATCCATGCCTCTCTTCAGTTCGATCGGGGAGCTACCGGCCACTAAATATTTTTGACTTCTCGTATATAAATCGCGAGCTATGACAGTAGACGTCGTAGTACCATCCCCAGCAACACTGTTAGTCTCAGAAGCCGCCTGCTTCAGTAGCTGTGCCGCGGCATTCTCAAAGGGATCAGCAAAATCAGTAAATTTAGCCACCGAAACGCCATCCTTAGTTACTATGGGGCGGGATCCCGACCTGGATAAGATGACATTCCGGCCCTTTGGGCCCAGGGTGGCAGCAACATTATCGGCCAGTTTATTAACTCCGGCTGATATCTTTTTTTGAAGCGCTTCGCTAGAAGCATATTCTTTGGACACGTGTACCTCTTTGAATATATAATAATAACATTATAAGTTAAGTCAATATCTTATTTAAGCTATTTTTCAGCTTTTTGTGCCAGTTTATCGGTGTGTTGGGCCATCTTTTGCGCTGTTGCTTGCGCTTTGAATGCGTCCCCAACTCTGTTCTGTAAGAAATAGCCATTTATAAACCTTGAAAGGTTCTCAAGTTCTTCATATAACGGTGCACATAGTACTTCCAGCTGCCTGCTGTACTGCTGAAGAGATCTATAGATCTTTTTCTTATCAACATTTATTGTACCGTAAATTGTACCTTCAGACCTGACTCTTACAGGTTTAATATGAAACTGCTTAGTAGTGAGCATGCCTTGAAGTGTTGCAGCCCACCTAATTACATCTTCTGGTGTCACGGGAAGAGCATCTTCATCATCTTCAGCCCGGGTAACACTCGTTTGAATACCCGCAACTGCATCAGACTCGATAGACTGACCTCCTTTCTTATTAACAGCCCACCAGCGCTGAATATGTATGGCGGCTTCGTCGACTCGCTCACCGACGTGTTCGATTGAGTCGAAATAGGCAGACAGCCGGTTTCTGCCGATGACGGCCAGTTGGCCGGCAGCGCGGTGGGCAGTTTCTTCGTCACCGATCCTAAACTGCTCTTCAAGATTCGCCATCGATAAGACAACTTTTTCTCCCTTATCATTTTTGACGATCGCTGATTCTAGATGTGCCGTGTTAGAAGGCACCTTCAGTTTGCTTCTCTTCCATCTTTCAAATTTTGTTTTAGCAACATCGCTTAAAATTATTTCAGCTACTGCTTTTCGTACAGCGCGCGCGGTGCGAGGTTGTTTTACAATCTTTCTCCAGTCAGCGGAAGCAGATCCCCATTCGTAATTGAAGTTGATCTCGCCAGGATCTAAACCAAACATAGGGGCTCTTTGAAGAAAGAACTTTTCCCACTTTTGTCGCGATACTTCGATCTCTTCGGGGCTTTTTTGTTCTCTTAGAAGCTGTTCTTCCAACATTTCGCCGGTACGGCTGAAGTCAAAATTGTGCTCCTCAATCCAGTAAAAGAAGTTGCTGGGCTTGATATTGAAAGAATATATATCTAGCTCATTTTTTGGTGTTTTGGTAGCTACAATATACTCAATTCCCTTTTGTTCTGCGACTGCAGCAATCTCTGGCCTTTGAAAAAAGCCCAACAAGTTTTCGAGGCTACCGTGAATTTGTGTTGTCGGCGATAGTAATTTAAGACTTACTGGCTGACCTCCCTCTCCTGTTTTTGGGTCTACAAAGAACATACAGTCTTCAATTGGTAGCGTGCCACCTACGCGGTCGGTGACCTGTACTCCCTGAAGAAGCCCAGACAAGAAAGCCTCAAAAAGAAATCCAGCAGTTGATTCGTTGAAATCATCTAAAGTTTGCTGTAACATCTTTACAGCGCCAAGGGTACCCATAATTTCAGATATCTTGGGTTCTTTGTTTGTCTGTCCTCCTGCAACAATGGCATTGATCGACTTGATCTTTTCTGATAAAGTTGAACCTCTGACATTTCTAGTTATATATTTCTGAAAGTTCTGTCTTTCTTCCGTGCCTAATTCGCCTGCTTGCTCGGTTGGAGCTTGAAAGGACTTCAAAGCAGTTTTATAAAACCTTGCTGCGCTAAATTTAGGAGTCTCAGATTCAGCCGATTCACTTTCGACCTCTTCGAGCATTTCCATAATCATCTTAAGATTAATTTTTGGCTTGTAATAAGCTTCTTTGATATATTTTAATTCTTTTTTGTTCATAACATACCTCTTTATAATTAGAATACTATATCTGCAATCCCTAACTCAACTGCTTTTTCGGCGTCAATATAAACATTGGTCTTCTTATTCATCATTCTTCTAATCTCTTTCTCTGTCATGTTGGTCTCTTGAACTAAGGCGCGTACATAAAGCTTTTGAGTCATTTTTGCCTCAGAGAACTCATTTTCGACGTCCGCTATATGGCCGTGCTGGCCCGATATCACACCGTGGATCATGACTCTGCAGTTCCTTCCAACTCTGCGCGCGCCCTTAGTGCCGGCCGCTAATAATAAGACGCCGGCTGACATCACCTTTCCTATGCCGTGAGTATGGATAGGGGTGTTCTCCCTAACAACTCGCATCAAATCGTATACAGCGAACATTTCAGAAGCCTGTCCTCCATATGTCGAAATATAAAACTCAATTGGATCGGGAGGCTCCTGGTCTTCTTCACCTTCTTCTGTGGCCGGTTGACTAAGCGCTAGCAAGCCATAAACAGTTTCCGAGCACCTTTCTTCATTTATATCTCCATAAATGCCTGTAACTCTTAGCTCTGGCTTGGAGGTTACCAGCCCCAACATGGAAGCCAAATCCGCCGAATTCTCTTCCTCCTCGGGAGGCGGGTCGTCAATCTCACGTTTATCATCGTTAAGCTTGTTCATCTAGAACTCCTTTTTCTTCTAAATTAGATAACAGTTTCATCGCGCTGTGCCAGTCTGCAATTGCTAGCTGGCGCCATACTTGATCTGGTAAGTGGCTTCGAAGTGAGAGCATCGAAAGGGCCCTCCAGTGTTCAAAAGCTTTTCGTGTATCCTCCGGCGAGGTGTCTTCGCACGAATTAATTAATTTTTGTGAAATGCCATCGACGAACTTAAGTGCAGACAAACAGTTTATAAACGTTATTTTATAGAACAAAGTTTTAACATAAATTTTAAATACTCGTACCGCAAAAGCGTACGCTAGGGCGCCACAAAAGAAGAACATAAAGGCCTTCCATACATCGTATTCCATTTTAACTCCAAAAAAAAAGGCAGAGGTTGCCCCCTGCCATGCATGCTTTTAAATCTTGTACTCTTTACCTTCTATTCGAGATCTTCGAAGCGCGAATCAAGCGCCGAGCAACACGTCTTGTAACCTCGTTAACGAAACCCTCTCCTAGGGCCTCATCCTCTTCTAATTCAATGTTTTCAGCTGCCAGGTCCGTGGGCACAGGGAGATCTTCATCGTCAACAGCTGCGCTGGCGGTGGGATCTTCATCAGGCAAAGGCGCCGCGTCTGCTGTCGCGGCTTCAGCTTCATCAGGCACCTCGGAGGCGGTCGGGGGTTCTTGGCCCGGCTCTGTCATTTTCGCCACCTCAACATTAATCTTGTCTAAAAGATCCCTAATCGCGTCAGCTAGAACCTCCGGAGGATAAGTAGCTCCTGCGTCAACACTCATTGGCGCGCCTGACTCGGGGTCGACGTCTGTCATTGGCGCCTCAGCTGCGGCGGGATCGGCCGCGGGGGCAACGGTGTCGTCGTCAGCAGCTGCGATCGAGGCGTCAAATTCTTCATCCTCGTCAGCAGCAGGATCAGCCTCCATCAACTCCTCTTCATATTGTCCGTAAGTCTCATTGAGTTTACCAACGAAACCATCGCTGAGGGCACTGATGTTTGCAAATTTCATCATTCTGCGAATGTCTGATTCTTTTAAAAGCTGCTTTTTCATTATATATCTCCTTAAGATCGCAATTGCAATACACTCTAAATAGAAACGTTTTTTAATAAATGACCTATTTTTTTTAGTGCTTGGTCTTGGATTTGTTTAACGCGTACGTAGCTTATGCCTAAACGATCGGCCACCTCTCTGAGCGTCATTGAGCCGTTCTCGGCGACAGCGACGTGTAAACAGTTATTTTCTTCTGGGTATGATATCCAATATTTGCATTCCTCCACCGGGCAGGCCACATTTAATTTTCTACAAGTTTCTTGACATCTCATAAATTAGTCTCCATTTCTATTATATCGAATATATCTTCTATTTCATCGCTTTTAAGAGCAAATTTATTCTCAATTTGTTTCGAATTTTCTCGGATCCGCTCAATTTTATTTCTCTTTTGCTGGCCTAGGAGATTATGTTCCTGCTTGTATTGTTTTATAAATTCATAAATTAAGTCGTTATTTTCGATATAGCCGCTGACCATCATTCGAAAAAATTGTGACTGTGACAAACTATCAACCTCACAGCGGATCCTTAATTTAGCTTGCCTCTCTGAGCTATCGTAAAACATAATCTTTTTTCGGTCTGTAGTATCCGGTATTGTGGGATCCCTCATTTACTTATGCCTCCAAAGAATATGGGTGTTGCTTTCTACCTGCCCTGAACTTGTTTGGAGGACAAAAGTTGATTTACTTCGAAGTTCTTCCAGGCTTCGTGCCCCCGAATAAGACAGGCCGCTGCGAATGCCACCAGCAATATTTTCAAGCAAACCTTTAACACTGCCCCGATACGGAACTGTAGTGGATACGCCTTCCGGGGTCGAGGACGAACCACGCCATGCATTTTGGGCCGCGGCGCTGGCCATGCCCCTATAGACTTTGTATTTTTTCCCCGAATTACCAACAAAAACCTCACCAGGAGTTTCCTTGGTGCCTGCTAGCATGGACCCAACCATTACAAAATCTGCGCCGGCGGCATATGCCTTCACCATGTCGCCGGTTGTTTTAAAACCACCGTCAGCAATTATTTTTACGTCGTAACTAGTTCGGGAACAATCCAAAATACTCTGGAAAGTTGGAATTCCATGACCTGTGACGAGCCTTGTAGAGCAGATGGAGCCTCCGCCAATCCCAACACGAATGGAGTTAGCGCCCCAGGAAGCCAGAGCGTCAAAAGCTTCTAAAGTAGCAACGTTGCCAGCCATTAAATGCACCTTGTCCCCCATAACTTTGCGTATGGTAGACAAAGCATTTTTTACTAAAGAATGATGCCCGTGGGCGACGTCAATACAAATGATTTTTACGCCAGCATCGTAAAGAGCACATGCCCGATCTTCATAATCGCCCGTGACACCGATGGCCGCAGATATATTCGCATTTCCATATTTGCAAAAAGAATCTGTTACAGTTGAAACTTGCTCCTGTATGGTATTATATCGATGTATAATGCCCAAACCACCATGTTGAGCCATGGCAATAGCCATTTGCCCTTCTGTCACTGTGTCCATCGGGCTTGATATTACTGGTAGTTTTAAATGAGTAGTGTTGTCTAGATCATTTCCGGGATTAATGGACCACCTGCTGTCGATATCACTAAATTTTGGTTCTAAAAGAACATCATCAAAGGAATAAGCTTGTTTCACTTTACATCCTCTCCAAGTATCTTTGTAGATACCACACGGCCTTCTCGATATCTTTTTTTGGCTGTCCTTTCGAACGGTGCCTGGAAATATATTTAACGGCGTTGCCACAATGAAAATCTAGGCCCCAGTCTTCTATAACATCAATAGCCTCATACGCACCCTGGTTGTAGTGGGGCGGGTGGTCAACTAAGTCTAAATTGTAATTCACTAAGGTTTCTAGCTCTTCATCGCGAGCAGGTACCGCTTCCCATTCTTTGTTGCCGCTATCAAGTTGTTCGGGGTCCACAAGGAATTTCATCGTTTTATTTTTATCTGACATATCAACCTCAAAATCCTGATACTTGATCGTTTAGTGGGTGGGCGCCCTTGTCTGTGCTACCGAGCGCGCCGTTGCCTCGGTTTGAAATCGTAATACCTTCATGATATAAGAGCCCAGACTCATCTTCTCGGACTCTGAAATGCACTACCGGTACGAGCACCAGTTGCGCGATCTTGGCGTTTTTTTCGATGAATTGTGTCTCGCTGCCAATATTATGCAAATCAATAAATACCTCTCCATCATAGCCGCTATCAATAATATGCGCGCCGACAACTAGTGATCTTTTTGCACCCATACTACCGCGATTACACACCTGCAGCATGTATCCATGTGGAATTCCAAATTTTAGCCCAGTAGGTAACATCTTATTCTCTCCAGGCTTTATCTTTACTAGCGAAATTTCCGGATCACTGGGGCAATAAAAAACATCTAAGCCAGCATCACTGGGATTCGCTCGTTGAGGGGGCGTCGCCCCCGGTCTCTTCGTGAACTCTAAAATCATTATTAAACTCCTCAATAACTTTATTTGCTTTATCCCAACATTCGGGACAGTATAATCTTACAACTTTTTCCTGTTCTCTAACAACAACACTCCACGTCATAGCATCCTCTTTCGACTTTTTGTCGAAAGGCTCCTGACATGCGGCACACTCATCGTCCAATATATCGAACATCATAAGTTTTTTTGCCACTTTTTTTTCGGCTTTTTTTTGCGCCTTGAGCGCGTTGCGTGTAATTTTTCTTTTTAAACTTCCCATATTTATCCTAACAATTTAAAGTCTCGCAAGTATGACCTAGTACTATAGCCCCAATCCTCATTATAACTCAGCTTGGCTACATAAGGTCGGTTTATTTCTGGCTTCGGAGTGTCGTCTTTGACGCCCCAGACGCGAATAGTCGTCGTTGTTGAAGTATCGTCGATAACCTTGACCCTCCAGAAAGTCTTATCGTTCTTCGTCTGTTTGGAAATGGTCTCTCTTGGAATAAACCATGCGTATCCCAGGGCCTTGTCAAACTTGCCAAGCGGCGGGCAACGATATCGATCGATAGAATCGCGGATGCCCTTCGTTAGTACCAAATCAAAAGGAAACAATCCGGTTAAAGAAGTTACATATTCTATCTTCTCTTCTTTGGAAAAATCCTCCTCTGGCGAGTAAAGCTCGATATTTTCTTTTAACTTCTTGGGGTTTTTTGGGCGGTCCTGGATTGTCGACATCCAAAAGTGCTTGCAACCAGTAAATCTGTCGTCAACGATATCGTCGAGGGCTCCTGACCGACATAATACATCCAAGGCTTTCTTATTTAATTTAGAATAAACAATATCTTTGCTAAAGAGCAACTCTTCCACGTTCTGGAAGGGACGATTTGCGATGATCTGTTCAATCGCCTTATCACCCAAGCCTTTGATAGAATTCAGAGGTTGAATAAGTGTCTTCCCAGATTCATCAATCTCCCATTGAGTGGTCGAAGTATTGATGTTGATATTCTCAACTTCAAAACCGTGCTTGAGCGCCAAGCTAATTGCTGCTTCTTTGCGCGTTTCTGGTTCCTTATCTAGAAAAGCTGCAGCCCAACACTCAGGGTAGTAGTTGAGAAGCCAAGCACACTGATATGACAAAATTGAGTAAGATACGGCATGAGATTTGTTGAAACCATAACCAGAAAAGTACTCGAAGGTTTGCCAGAGATGCTCTGCTGTGTTCCGATCAATGCCTTTCTCCATGCACCCAACTGTAAATTTATGCTCAATCTTTTGTTTTTCCTCTGAACCTTTGCCGGTGCCTTTCTTGGTTAGAAGTTTGCGAAGCTTGTTAGCGTCGTCGAGTGAGATGTCTTTGCCAAGTTTGTGAGCCAGCAAGGCAATTTGTTCCTGAAAGATTAAGAAACCCGCTGTCTCTTCCGTCACGTCACGCACAACCGCGTGAGAGTAGCTCACATCTTCCGGGTTCCTCTTGTTCTTAACATATTGTTTGTCCACGCCCGCACTAAGTGGGCCTGGACGATAGATTGAAGTAATAGCGGCAATATCAATAATATCATTAGGCTTTGCGCGCTTGCAGAACTTCTGCGCGCCATCGTTCGTAAATTGGAATATCCCCATAAATTGACCCTTGTGGAAGATGTTTTTATACACCTTAGCGTCTTTTAGGTCCAGGACATCAGGATGGAGGGTTGAGTCATAATATTCCTTGATCTGTTGATAATTTGGATCCTCTACGCCGTGGTGCCTTTTAAGAACATGAGCAATTGCTGACTGAATCATTTCTAAAGTAGAGAGCCCCAGCAAATCAAACTTAATAAAACCTAACGGCTCTAGATGCCTCACGTTTTGCCCCTCGGACCATGGAGTTTGAACCACTCCTCCTGAACAAATTAGTGGCATGTGTTTGTCTAAGTCCTTGCCAATCACAACACCACCAGCATGGCGGCTAGTCGATCGCACCTGCCCCATCAAAGCTTCAACGTGTGTTTTAATGTGAGGATACTGGAATAGGAAGTTCTGCAAGGTTTCTGAATATTGCATTAACTCCTCGAAAGTCGGTACATAAACGCCGGCACGTATTCCGTGTGCAGCTTTAGCCTTCGGCACGGCCTCATTGACCATTCGACTAGTTACTCGGTTGACTTCCACAAAAGGCACCCCATAAAATTTACCAATATCCTTGATGAGCGATCTAAGCTGTAAAGTGTTAAAGTTGGAGATGGGCACAACAGTGGTGGCGCCCCAGTCCTCAGCCAAGATCTCTTTCAAGCCGAATGCATCACTGACATCATAATCAATATCTGGATAATCCTTGGCATCAGTTCTCAAAAACCTGCTGAATAGCAAGTTATATTTGATAGGGTCAACTTGTGTGATGCCCAATACATAAGCTACAAGAGAACCAGCTGCTGATCCTCGACCGGGGCCAGAAAGCATATTTTCATTGGCTTTATCTGCAATTGCTTTCATAGTTAGAAAGTATTCGCTGAAACCTCGGTCAGCGATAACATGGATCTCATGTTTAAGACGCTCAACATATTCCTTGTCCTCGTGGAGGGAAAATTTTCGAAGACCAGAAATACACTCCTTGGTCAGAACCTGCGTAGCCTCTTCCCCCTCGGGCACAATAAATTCTGGGAACCTCACTGTGTCATCCGGCATGAAGTCTTCTACTAATTCGTGCGCAATCCAGTGAGTGCGCACAATTGAATCATGTACCAAGCTGTCGTCGTATTCTACGCCACATTCTTCCGAAAAGTTTTTGTACGATTCCCACATTTGATCGCCGTTCTTCGGGTAAAGCTCCATCCCCATTTCTTCGACGCTGGCCGGCAATTCAGACTTTAACCATTTTGGCTTATTCGATTTTCCTAACCATCCGAGCCTCTTATAAAGCTCGCGGTCCTTCCATGCATCGGGGTTAGGATAATGGCTGTCTGCCGTTGATATCAATTCGATACCGAACTCTTCATGCATCTGGATAACATACTGATTTAACTCGTGCTGTTCAGGAATGTTATTCCATTGAAGCTCGCCGAACCATCGGTCGCCCAGGGCAGCGCGCATGCGTTTAGTTGTTTCGCGCATGGCATTTAAAATGTCTTTTTCGTTCTTACCGATCTTCCGAGACTTGGTCTTGCCAGTTTCCTCGTCGATGTACTCTTCATATATACAGTTATCCCAGTAATCTCCAGCATATACGCCGCCAAGGCAAGCTGAGGATGCCATCACACCTTCACCGTACTTTTTGAGAAGATCATAATCCAGCCTAGGGTATCGATAAAAGTTGTCCCCTTGGTGGGAATCCGAGACAATCTTATAAATGTTATTTAAACCAGTCTGGTTTAGGGCGACTAAAACAAGATGTCTTCGAGAATTGATTTTATTTTTGGACGCCTTCTTGGAGTCTCCCTCATCCTCGGTGGAGACCTTGCTGGTATCTTCGATAATCTTTTTTGCCTGTTTCTTGTCGGCCTTAACCCGCTCGTACTCTTCTTTCCACTCAGCAATAGAAGGTATAAAATAGGCCTCCACACCAAAGATCGGCTTGAAGTTCTTTCCGTCGGCTCTCATCTTCTTTGTGTGAAGTACCTGGTGTGCTAATCCGTTCATGTTGCCATGATCAGTTAATGCCAAGGCGCCCATACCGTTTTGGTATGCAAAGTCCATGTGATCTTGCGGGTACCCAAATCCGTCAAAAACGGATCCAGCAACGCTATGCGCGTGAAGTCCCACGAAGGGGATTTTAGATTTAATTCTTTCCAAGTTTACCTCTCTATAGAAACAATATAGTCATCATGATTTGAAAGTCAATCATCAAGACCAATTTCGTTCCACTCCTGGCTTTTCAATAATTTAGGGCGCTTGATATTTGGGGACGTCGACAAGAAGCGACAATAATCTTGCCAATTATCTAAGTTAAAATATTGTTCAGTTTCAATCTTCTCATGACCTGAAGTATCTATAGTTTCGAACACTTCTTGTAAAGTAAAATTTCTATAAGAGAACCTGTCTTCGGCTGAATACCTCTCTTTCCTCGTTTCTGGATCTTTCCACATGCCGGTAGATCTTGTTTTTGATTCCATAATCAACTTCTCTATTTGCGGCATTTCCAATGTAAGGCCTAGATATATATTATCTTTAATTGTTTTCCCTTTGTGGCACAGCATAACATTGCCAGTAGATATTTCTTTTCTAACCTCGCGGATTACTTCAGGGCGATAATAGCCATATGGCCAAGATACCCAGAATTTATCTGGCGCCAGATGAAGACTTATTTTTCGTAAAATTTTATTGGCGATTTTCGCGCCATGTATGGCTGACCAAGCTAGGTTATCTCTCTTATTTATATCCCTGATCTTGATTGGGACATAGTATATTCTGATAGGGCGCTTAAATTCTTTTTTGCTATACTCAAAATGTCTGTAATTATATACAGGATCTTGAATCATCTCGCCAACTTGATATCTAATCAGCGGAGTCACATCGTCGTTGCATACAATCCATATTGTATTACAGCCAGCGTACGCACATTCAAGTACAGAGCGCTCAACTGCAAGATAATTTGGTCCAATTGGCATAAGACTTGCATGCCATGGCATATTAAAATCAGATTTAATTCCTGATACTGGAATGATTCCTGCAAGATGTTTCTTCATTTGTAAACTGGATATATGTCTCTTTTCCAGAGAGACAGCCTAGGTTTGGCGACTCCTCGTTCTTTGAGAAGGTCGGCGACTTTAAACCTTGCCATTGTATCGCCGTAATCAAAGTTTTTTAGCTGCTTATCACTTAAAAATGACTCACATAACAGGTCGAGGTACCTCTGATTGCCATCGATACGTCGAGTCTTAAAAAGCTTAATAATATTAACAAATTTATCATCTGTTGTTATCTCATCGAAGTCCAGGTCATAAAGGCCTTGACAGTCGAACCAGTCAATCACGCGGTAATGAAGTAGCTCTCGATCTAGTGAGACACCTTCGACATTCTCGTCGTCATACAAATGGAGCTTTTCGTATCTTACTGTGTATACGTTACGATCTGTAAAAACCTTAAGAATTTTTTCTTCTGGATATACTCTTATGTTATTAGACTTGTCTGTGAAAGGAACAAGAGCCATCTCGTAAAGTCGATATATTTTTTCAGCCCACTCTTGCTCAACATCCTCATATGAGTGGTGGTAAGGTGGGCGATTTTTGATCAGTAGGTATTTGTTGTCGTAAGCGAGTCTAACAGCATCCAAATCAGCACCGATAACAACAGTTCCCCACTCATAATCAGCAGCCGCAGCCATCTTCGCCAGGTGCGCAATTCTGCCTAAATTCTCTATCTCGCTTAATATTTCTGTGCCATTTTTTAAGAAGGCGATAATGCTTTGGCCTCTCCCTGCAGCGGCCGCCGGCTTTTTTGTATCGGATCCCAGTCACCCAGGCGGCTAGCCAATTTTTCTCGTCAGTCTTATATCTGCACTGCTTTTTGACTTTGGGTAGTTGCTTGACAATATGCTTCATCCACGTAGTCGCTGCCTCTTCTGGGTCTGTTCTATCCATGCCAGGGTACATCTTTTCATAAATTTTCCACTGTTGCAATATTCCAATTGCCATTGGCGTTTTTTTTGTTTTACTAAATTTGCGATCTCCCTTCGCGGCAGGGTTATAGCCTGACTCCATACAGGCCGCGGCGAGGAGCATCCCTCTCATACCGGCCGGCGGACCAAAAGATTTTTCAATCTCGATTAGCTGACTGATAATCTGTTCCTTCTCGTCTGTCATTTTAGCCCAAGGACAGCCAAACAAGGCTTGATCATGTATTTCATCATAACTGATAGGTTGCGCGACGTTTTGCTGTAATGGTTTGATATATTTTGTGTCCAGGCCGCGCACTGAGTCGTCGATTCGGTAATCTGTTCCATTAATGGGTGCAGCAGACATCATAATTAGTAATATTAACGCTCTCATTTCCTCTCCTCACATGTTTTCTATTCTCTTGGCAAGAAGCCAACTACGTGATTTTCCAGTACTAAATAGTATTTTTTACCAGAAAACTCCGCTTCTTCTATCATGTGTGATAGTACCAACAGCTGTGAGCCTTTTTCTAGCCTAGATTCGATATGTGCTGCTTTGAGTGTTACAAGTTTAAACTTAGAATTGTCGACTCTTGCATCGTCAGGTATGAGAATGTGTGCTGTTTCCGGCGCCGCATCTTCTTTTGGCTCGACAACCAAATAGCGATTTAGGGGCTGCAGCATTTTATACTCCCGCCAGCTTTTTGTTCAGAGAATCGTAGTAGTCAGTAAATTGATCTAGGTCATCTCCTTTGCTCAGCATCCTATAAGCTCTGACAGCTTGGCGCATTTCATCTTTGGTTAGCCAGCCATTCTGCACATAATTTTTCCTTAGATCTCTCTTGTGCTCCTTATACGGCTCCATCTCATCTTCGATTGCCTTCACAGCTTTAATATACTCGACAACATATTCCTGGGTAGTTACATCACTCATTAGATACCTCCTTAGGTTATAAACGATATATAATATATAATAACAATATACTTGACGTCAAATAATTTCACAAGCTCCGCCTGCGCATGCTAGTTCTCCAGTTAGATTTGTGTCATCTTCTAACTCAACTACTTGTGTGAGGTCAATTTCCTTTAAGCTTTTCATCAACACTTCAAATTTTTCAGGTGAACAATCCTCGAACGGTGCTTGCCTATAGGTGTGGTCTGCGAAGGGGATTACGGAAAGACCGTTATAATCGCTTCTGTTTTCCCACATCCACTCGCCTACATCAATCCATTCCGCGTCCTTTATAGAAATTGTAGCTGACACATTGTGAGTATTTTGTCCTCTCCCATGGCCCGGGCGGATCCACTCTTCCGTAACTTTCTTAATTCTCTTAAGAAGTTGTAGCGCGCTTTCGGATCTAGTGATTGCTCCATCCGGAGCCCTCTGCGGAACTGATATAACAGCAGTATCATGCGGTCTGAAATATTCATCTTCTAGTAATTCCGGATGATGAATAGCCAGATGAGTGTAGATGGATTCGTTCTTACCCACACGCATCCTTCTGATATAGTAATTGTTGTGCCATGCGTGAATCCCGCTTGAGGTGCCCAATGTCAAAGAAGTAGTGCCGGCTGGTTTGACGCAAGTTGTGCGTGCTGCCGGCTTGATGTTCAATAATTTTGCGACACGTCGATTCTCAGATTTAACAACTTTTGACGCCGCCTTCATGTCCAGATTTAAGACTTTGCCCGATGCGACACCAGTCATAGATACACCGACCAGCGCGTCTTTTTCAGTAGTACTACGCCAGACATCTCTCAAGTAATGAAAATCAGTATACCCAGCCTGTAATGTACCTATGAAAGCTGCAACTTTAGCCCTGCTTTCGTATTCTTCTTGTGTTTCCACGTCAGATACGTTAATTTCAGCCAAATTACAAAACTGGTATGGCCTCAGGGCAATTTCGCAACAAGGATTGGTGCCCCAATCCTTATCGTTCGAGAGATAAAATCCAGGCTCACCTGAGCCAGACTCCTTAACGCGATCCCAGATGTCCATGAAAAAGTCGCGGGTTACTAAATGTCGCATGAGGACAACGGAATTATTTGCTCTTCCTCGCTGTGGATTTGTTTCCCACCAGTTTCCTGTCTTTGCGGCAAGCATCTCTTCATCTTCTGCGGAAAAAAGCGAAATAAGAGCAGCCCTGCGAATCCCCCCGGCAAGAACAGCATCAGCAATATAACAAATAATGTCGTGTACTTCGATAGGTTCAAGCTTGTCTCCATTATCCTTTTCTATAAGGATGCCTTGAATCTTAAGGAGGCATTCTTTCAGCGGCTGAGGGCCGGGAGCCTTGCCTCCACTTGTAACTAGTCTGCTTCCCTTCGGACGGATATCAGAAAAGTCAAATTTTATTTTTGAGCCACCCTTAAAGTAGGACTGAATTAAAACTTTTATTGCGTCGGACCACCCTTCGATCGAATCTCCGACAAGAAATCTTCGAGTTCTTTTCGAATTTGGCTTCTGAATCTCGGGTAATTTATCAACATGATGCCTTTGGACAGAAAATCCAACACCAGTGCCGCCGAGAAGGAGAAACATGCACTCAGAAAAAGAAGCGATATGATCGATAGGCATATAAGCACAGTTATATATCCGGTTAGGTGCCACTTCAATCGGCTTGCCGCCGAATTGCATGGATCGCATAGATGGTAAAACTTTTTTTTCATAGACGTAACTATATGCTTCTTTTATTTCGTCCTTTAAATCGGGATACTTTTTGATATGCATATTTTGATTTCTAGTAACTAGCTCTTGCCAGGTTTCGCGTCTTTCTAAATTTGGCAGATATCTGGCGTACTTCATGTGAACTGTAATATCTGATAAAATTCTATTTGGCAGCTCCATCTATAATCCCCCCTCCGGCATTTGCATTTTTGCTTTTCTAAATTCCTTATATTTCACTTTTAACGCGTCGGCCAGGTCGCCGGGCTTCATCGCCGGCGATACAACAGGGGTATCTACTTTAGCTAACACCTTAATCGTTACGTTACTGGTATCCATAAAAATAGGAAATACTAGCCCGTCTGGACCATTCCTATTTTTAGCTATGAAGAGACGTCCCGTGTTGGCATTTTTATCCCTAATCGTCCTAGAAACAGAGCAAATAAAATCAGCAACAAAACATTTATTGAAGGCTTCCGAAATAGATTCCATAGTTACAACTTCTGCGTTTAAGCCTGTCCTATTTGTCTGAGATGCAGTCCAAATAGGGCATTTATACTCCTGAGCAATTGCTCGCAAGTTTTCATAAATAGATTCTAATTCATTACGTTTCTCTTTAAAATTTGTTACCGACTTGAGCAGATCCGCGTAATCTACTAGAATCATGTCAACTTTGTGATTTCTTTTTTTTAGTTTTTCCAGGTGAGTTCGTATTGTGTTAGTCGATGCAGTTTTAGTCGGATACTCCTTGATGATCAGAGACCCCCCCAAATCACTAATTGCCTCTAGCACCTCCGATTTTTGATGGAAAAGAGAGTTCAACGGTATTTTACTAATACAGCTGTCATATCTTTGGCCGGTGACAGACTCGGACAGCTCTAGTGTATAATGTACAACATTTCTGCCTGCCTTGATGGCATGGGCCCCTAAGTGAGCCAAGACCATGGACTTGCCGGCGCCGGTAGGAGCGATCACCACACCAAGTTCGCCGATGCCTAGGCCTTTTTTTGTGAGCGCATCAATCTTTTCCCAGCCGGTCGATATCGGATCACGAGCTTTTACTTCATATCTTAATTCAAAATCTTTAAGAAAGTCATGACCAAAGTTATTATCAGTGCCTAATTTTAAGGCGTCGTCGATAACCTTGCGTACCTCGTCGTAAGATGAACTCTGAACGAGATCTACTGTTCTCATCAGTGCTTCTTTAAGCTTTTGCTTTTTACAGAAGTCTAGACTCGTGTCCCTGATATACTGGCCATCTTCTACATCTTTAATACAAATGCGCGCAAAGTAATCTCTTACTTGTTTTTGTACCCCATCATTAAAGTTTTCTAAGTTGGTCCTTAATATGGATGCTAGGATCTTCTTTGTAGGGTGCACATTATATTTTCTGCGATATTCATAGATTTTTGATACAAACACGCGAAGATAATTCAATTCGAAGAATCGCGTATCTATGACCTCCTCGATTTGGTCTGCGAATGGCCTGTCCTCCAGGATCATCTGTGCAAGAGATTCCTGAAATTGCTTCCCATATCTTGAGAAGTCTATCTCTTTAGTCATATTATTCTCCAATAATAATATTTTAGTTACGATCTATTGATTGTCTACGGAGATTTTATTGAAATGCTGAAAAAGTTCTAGAAAATTGATTTCACCAAAACCGTCCTGCATCATCATTTTTATTAGACCGGTCTTGTTAAAACAGAAATCTGGGTTTCTCATGGTTTCACGAATTGTCTTTTTGGCGCCTATATTTAAAATTGGTGAGTATAGCTGCATCAATTGATAGTTTCTTGCGACCAGACTTCTATTTTCAAGAACCTTTTCATACACTTTCGCTTTGGACTCAGATAACATCTCGGTGCAATAATCGTATAAATTTTCAAGTGTTGCCGATTCATGACTCCTAAGGAATGGAAAACGTTTCGAAACTGTTTTCAGCCCCACCCCGTCTAAACCATCGATGTTATCTGATTTGTCACCAACCATAGCCCGGGCAAGAGCAAAATTTGTTGGATGGATATCAAACTGATCGACGATGGCTTTCTGGTTCAAGATTTGTTTCTGCACCGGCCTATATAACACTGTCTCCATATCCAACAGTTGGTAGAAATCCTTATCGCTCGATACTATCAGCTTTTGACAGCTTGATAGTTCTTTTAATTGTGTCAGATATGCGATAATGTCATCTGCCTCGGTGCCTGGAAACATAAACTGAACAATCGGCGTTTGGTTGAAGTAGTCTATTAGCCGCGTCTGCTGCCATATCTTGTTTTCGACTTCCTGCTGTTCCGACATATTACGGATGTCTCGATTTAGCCTGATTGGCTTGCGGCCGGCCTTGTAATCTTTCTTTAAAAGCTTTCTTTTCTTCGAACCTCCCTCCCCATCCCAACAAACCACAATCATATCTGGTTTAGATTCTCTTACGATTTTTTGAATGCTTTGGAAACATCCCTTTAGCGCCCCAATAGGGTTACCATTAACCGATAAACTAGGATTGACAATGTAGTTACGAAAAAAAAGATTTAGTTGATCAATAATTACTATTCTCTTATTTTCATGCATCCTTACCTCATTCTTCCGCGACCATGCGTGGCGTAGGGCCATCTGGTCTATAAATTCTACTAATTACTTTATTCCATCTAACAGGTATAAACGAGTATATCCCATCAATTTTTTTTGCATCGAGTTGCATTCTAGCTAGCTGCTTCTTCATGCTAGCTTCTGTCTGAAAAAATTTTACTTTTAATTTTGATTTTTCAACGCCAGTGCTACCTCTAACTGCTTCAGCTGGGCCGGCGATTGTAACAACGGTTATGCCACACACGCCTCGTAAATTATCAGTAACTTTTGTGAAATTCTTGGTTGAATCTGATCTCAGAATACACTCCGCTTCGTAGAGCTGCTCGTAAAGGTACTCTCTCACTAATTTCTTAATACTGTCTTTCATGCTTCTAGCCTCCGTACAGTAAATAGTTTATAATTTGTACATTTCAACAGTACCTTCGCTGGTAGTGTAATAAACCCTTTTGATGCCAACATATTTGAGCACGTCATGGCACATAGCGCATGGCTTGCTGTTACGAAATTCACCTCTCCTGTTAACACGGCAGACGTATATGTCTGCTCCCGATGTTGTGGCTCGGTCGACGCCTAGTATACAGCCTAATTCTGCGTGTATTGTTGCGTGGCCACGAGCGGGGTCGCGGAAACGTGTACCAAAAGAACAAAACTTGTCTTTGTTGCAACAAGTATTGATTACCGAGCCGCCCTTCACTAAGAGGGCGCCGTGGCGGATCTTGCCGTAATCGCTACCGAAAGCAACATTCTTGGCCAATCCAAAGTATCTTTTGACTTTTTTAGATTCCTCGACTTGAAAGCCGACTTGTGAAGTGTGATTTTTAAATCTCGTTTTCATATGATATTAATATAAACACCACAATGAGGAACATAAAGAGTAACATTAGGACTCTTGATCGATATCGTAAAAATCTTTCGCCTTCCCTTCCTTCTTTTCAAAGCGCATGATGATGTCTTCATCCATTATTTCAAGCACCCGATCTTTAAATTTTTGGTTCTTTAATTTGTCTAACCACTTGGCAGCTTGGAATTTCTCTTCCTTGCCGTTTTTGTATACTAGGCTGTACCATGCGCCGGCCTGTTTTAAGCTGTCGGAGCCCTTAATGGCTTCAAACCAGCTCTCTTCATCCTTAATACCGACGTTGGCGCCCCAAAGAATCTTAAACGTGCATTGGCGTCCTTCTGTGCCAAACCTGCTTTTCTTAAGTGTTGCCTTCACCTCTGATCCGACTCGAAAACCGTTTTCATCGATAATGAAAGAAGCCTTTGCCTTTCTCTTTGTCAGCCAGATTCGTAAAGAATATGCATAGTGCATTGCTTTGCCGCCGGGAGTTACATAGGGCGTGGTCATTGCTTCGGCTACATTATTGGTAATGTTGGTTTTCAATTGGTTCAGTACCAAGAAAGTCGACTTTGAGGCGGCGATTGGCACAGTTAATTTAGACATGCCCTTAGCTAAAATTCTAGGCTTAACCGCCATTGACGATTGTGGGTTAAAGTCTCCCTGCACATCGCTGACAGAAGGCGTGAGTGCGAGAGAGTCCCAAATAAATAACATTTTGTTGTCGTTCGAGCCTAACAGTTCCTCTATAGTTTCCAAGACGTATTCGACGCTAGGAGGCTGTAAATAAAGAAGGTTGTCGACGTCGCATCCCGCGGAAGACAGAAAATCCGGATCAATTGCCGATTCGGCGTCAAAATATACAACGTCGACGCCCATCTTCTGAGCGTTAGCGGCGATCTGGGCCGCCATGTATGATTTACCGGAGCCTTCGAGGCCGGCGATTTCTACAATTTTGCCCATTGGGATGCCGGCTAGCTTGCCACGACAGATAACGCTGTCTAACCATCGAGATCCGGTGGGGATCCAGTCTTTGACCTGCGTGGGATTCTCTTTTGTCAGATCGAAAGCTACCTCGACGCCGGCTTTCTTATTGATGAGATTCCTCATCTCTCCGATACTTAGGCGACCTAGCTTTTTTGCCTTCTTTGCCATTATAATCCTCGTTTTTTAAAAGTTGAGGCCTCTGTAAACCCAGGCCTCCCTGCGGTTATCAATCAGGACTTCGTCTGTACAAATTGATAAAGCTTTTCAGCTTCACGAATGACTTCTTCCGTCGTCACCTCGCTCCACTGCTTTGTTTGCTCAAAGCGCATATGCGCATTTTGCTCACAAATATCCTTGGCCAAGCCAAGTAAACCTTCGCGGATTTCATATCCACTTCTGTTATTTTCACTCATAATAAACTCCTGTGTGTGTGAAAAATTGAGACCTCTGTAAACCCAGGCCTCCCTGCGGTAGAGGACTAAGAGGCCAAAAGCTCTTCGAAGGCCTTGTCAACCGTGCTCTTGCCAGATCCACTATATTTAGTCGACTCTGAAGATACTTCTTCGGCGTCATCCTCCCCCAGGAGGAATTCGTCTAGCATAGCCTGAACTTGCTGCGGCGTCTTTCGATCGAAAACACTTCCAAAATCAGGAATTTGATCCAGCAATTGGCCAATTTGCTCTTCTGAGGCAGATAGAGGCGACGACTTTCGACGGGGCGTGATCGTAGTTTGAGGGAACTGCGCACCGGGGGGCTTACCATAGTTAAGCGTAAGATCGGTACCCTCATCAGTATCGGTGATATCGCCATATTCGGGGTTGAGAACCAAATTAAGCAATTCTCTGTATGCTGTCTTGCCAAAGCCCCATAGTCGCACACCTTGGTCCTCCTCGCCACGTACGAGGACAGGCGTGAAGAATCGTTGGCGCGCCGAAAGGTTCTTGGCCATCTTAATAGATTCGTCAGATCCATCCTTATACAGCTGGCGGATAAAATCGTTCAACGGATCGTCTTCGCCGAAGTTCTTCTTTGGGCTCAGGAAGCCCGGGTTCTTTCCTAGGTTATAGTGAAACCAGTATTCCCTAAATGGATCTCCGTCAGGGGTCGGAACAATACGGATTGTTTGTTCTCCGTCTTCAGGGCGCCAAAAGACGCTCTTTCCATTTCCGCGGTTTTCCAAGGCATCGCGCTTTGCCTTCATTTTCTCTAAATCTAAAGCCATGATAAATCTCCTTTTTGCATTTAGCTATAGTACAGCCAGTTAATATCCCGGCTGGCTTCTGTGTTATTAATAAAATAATAACTTAAAATTTGAAGTAAAACACTTATTCTAATATTTGTTCTTGTATACAAGAAGCATAATAAATCGCATATATATGGTTGTACTCGTAACTCGTCGTGTATATCGAAAAGCCTACTTCATTTTTTTCTTCTTTTTGGCTAGCTGCGAAGCTTCGTATTCCGTGGAGAAGATTTTTATCGTTATCCGTCAGATCGTCGTTTATGCCATAAATGTATTTCTTTACTCTGGGATATTGCAATTTGTAGAATAGTTTTTCCTCTTTTGTTTCATATCCGACGACACCGAACGTGCCAATTCTAGATGATTCTCCACGAGGCGGAGATGTATTTAAAAGTGGCTCTGTGTTTTCATACACGTTTAACATATGATAAGTGCTAGAAATAACATTATTTATGTCTTGCCAATAGTTCTTTAGGGTTAGATTATCAACAACCTCTTCAATTTCCTTGTTAGAGACAATATATAAGGTCTCAAGCAAAGCGGATCTAGCGTATTGTTGTAAAATTCCAAAAGTAATTTTCTCTCTTGTCCTAGCCTCACTGGCCAGCTGGCCAGGATCCGATTTTACGTAAATAACGGTTATAGGGCATGCCTTAAGTTGCTCTAGCAGCCGCAGTGCGGCGCCGCTTATATTACCGGCGCCGCTCAGGATAAGAGTCGTGGGGCCGGCGATGCCAGGCAAATTCAATTCTTTGTAGTTTTTTTCGTAGGATTCATGAGAATTTTGATATTCAATCTTTATAAAGGTGGGATACCCGTTATTTTCGGTATCGATGCAAAATACCCGATACTGGCTATAAATTTCGAAATTCTTTGCTATTTCACTGCCAGCATTTCCCAAACCAATTATGTTCATAGTACTTTTTTCATATTTCCGAAGTTATTGCCAATGCTCAAATTGATCTTGAAATCTCCAAATTTTGTAGCCGAAAAAATTTTCAATATTTCGTTTACCAAAGACCGATCACTTTTGTGAAAATCTATTACCAAGCTGTCATGTATACAGAAACTGATAAAAGATTTTCTGTTTTTCAACATTTTATCAACCTTCAGGACAGATGTTAAAAATAAATCACTTGTTGTGCTCTGGATTAGATAGTTCAGCGCTTTGCTGTGGCATACGTTCAACCTTCTTTGATATGGGGTTTCCACATGGCCGTCAATATAGAGTTTATTGAGCAGCGAATCGCGATCTAAATATTTATTTAATTTTGCATTTTTAGCTTTGGGGTTGTACAACCATGCAAACACCTTCTTTTTGCACTCTTCCCGCGTATATTTGTTGTTGAATATGGTACTGTTAATCCAAGCATGTATATCCTCGGCCGGCTGATCTTGGCCCGAAAGGCCAAAAAAGGTTCGCAGCTCGGCCGAATTGTAGTCCAGCTCCATGAATAAGTTGTTGCAGGGAGCTAGAACGTGGCGCAGCTCCTTGTTCAGGGTTAGGATAGGGAAACTGTTTTGCGTTGTTGTGAGCCGGCCAGTTGCGGTCACCCATGGGTCGTATATAATGCGATTACTTGAATTCTTAATTTTATCAAAGCTTTTTCTTACTTTTGGATTAATAAAATCCAGGTTTGTGGTTTGCAAATTCATTTCTTGGCGCCCTAGCTTGTGTAAGAAAATTACCAGCTCATTTAAAAAATCATAATTTTTTGGTTTTTTGTAATGGTGGAAGACCCAGTCGGTAATCTGGTTTTTATAATCACAATACTCAACTAAAAATTTTCTAGGCACAGCGTCGTAAAAACAAATATCGTCTAGATTTATCCTAGCCTCATCAAAAGAAGTAAGATAAGCTCTTGCCTTTTTATTTATTCTAGACCAGTCTTCTTTAAGATGTTCTGGGCATGCGCTGTCTAGGTTCGCGCCGGTGCACCAAATATTAGCATATTCAATTTTTTTATTCTCAAAATGAGGAGTATACGACCACGTATGCGTCAAGTCCAGTTTATTAGGATAATAATAAAAGTCCTTATCGCAGTATATAGCATAACACTCTTTTTTATTGTCCAGTGTTTGAAATAACAAAAAACCTCTCGCTACGGCTTATTTTTGGTGCCTGTTAAAACATAGTTCGCGATGCTAGGATCGGCGGCCTTTTCTTTGGCAATTGCTTTTCTGCTTTCATGCTCTCGTAGAGTTACGCCATACCAATACTTGCCTCTTCTATTAAACTTAGTAACACTTAGGCCCTTAGTCAATTCATTAATATAATCCAGAGCGGCGTTTTTGCCATAATTACGATAATGATAAATAATTTTTTTTATTTGGGGTGATATATTTTTCGTGCTCATGCTGCGTTCTGTTTCAGCCAACCGTAACACCAAGACCATTTTTAAAAAATATTCATCCGTCTCTGCCAATGGGCCTAGGCTAGGCGGCGGTGGCTCGCGGTCACTCCTTTCGTTGACAATTGTCAATGACGAACAGTCTTCCCCGGGCGTGCCATGATATCTAAGAGTTTCGTACGTACTAAATTGCTTATAGAAAGACTCGTAGCTGTTATACATGATTTTTTGCAAATTTTCTATCTCTTGTAGATGTGTTTTTTCATAATAATAATCAAATATATTTTCGAAGCTGACGCCGAAGTCTTCCATATATTTGCGGCCGCCGGTATTGGCGCCGGAGGCGGCCATGGATGCGTAGCCGGAAGCTATGTTAAAAACCATCCGCCATGGTGCGTTAATATCCATCATAAAGCCAAATTTTTTTGCCATCTCAATGATCAAACCGGACTCATAATTTGGGTCGGTCGCATATTTAAACACAGCCGCATTGTTGTGGGTGCCATGTTTTTGTTTTGCAACCTCTATCATTAAACCGCTAGCGAACGGAGAGCAGTGATATGATAAAACGAAGCCAGTCTTTGTTATAGGAAAATAATACGCGTTGTCAAGCATAAAATTAAAAAACTCTTTCGTAAAGTCATGAAAATTCTTTATCTTCTCGTGTCGGCGGTTAATATTAAGGTAATCTTGGACAAACGTCGTGTAAATTTTGGACATATATGCGTTATATTCATAGAGGGGATCCCCACTTCGCCAAGCCTTGGCAACCCTCAATGTCGGCCCGAAAAGACTGGTGGCGTCAGCCTGTTTCGAGACAATATGACGTTGGTAAAAGGCCTGCAAATCCTTGAAAGCTTCACAGACAAAATCAACCGCGAACTCTGTAATGCCGCGGCCAGTGTGTATCTGCTCCAAGGGCCCGTTAATCAAGACAGCATCGCCGGCGCGATCGATTCTTCCATATAGCAATTGTTTCCTATGGAGATCAAAATGTTTTGTGGTCGGATTAAACTGACCCTCCATGAGCTTATTCATATTATTTCTAGTGTTAAACATCGCTTCTACTGGGCGTGCTGGCATATCTTATCCTCCGTTGATTTTGGCGGCGCCGCCAACCCGTTTTGCTCTTAACGTAGTTTCATAGTGATCTTTCGTGATAGAAAAGTCCACCCTTTGAACAGCATGGTATCCGCCAAGACTTAGGTCACTTGCGAGCGCGCTAGCATCTCTTGGGTTCCCAAGACCTAGCAAGCTCGGATTAACATAGTAATACATGCCCGGGCTGAATATTGGGGCGCCGACCAGCGTGACATCCGAGTTGAACGGGAACTGAAGTAGAGATTGTCGGTTATTCGCCCTCGATTCTGCGTCGAGGCGCCCCAGGCGACCGGGCATATTAACCTTTTCAAAAGTCACTTTCTTTAAGATTCCCCTATCGGAGCCTATACTAAAATGGTAAATACCGTCTTTCATATCTTCTACCGGATTGCCTGTTCGATTTTTAATAGAATCAGAAGAATGAGCGGCGATATGAAACAGCAAATAGTCAAAAGAAGTGCGCACCATCGTTTCTGACGATGATATCTCGTTAATTTTTCTATAATAATTTAAATTAAATAGCGCGCCAGAGGTATCAAGTCTGGGCTCGACTGGCAAAAGCTCCTCGAAAAAAGATACATCTCTGCCGTGGGCGCGCACAGTGCCAGATTTCTGCTTGCCCGGTAAAGTTAGCGGCGTCATATATGGTATTGAGTTATCGGCTTTAATAGAGTCTGTCATACCGGCGCCCATGCCCACGATAACAACTTCATCTATAAATCGTTTTAAAAATTCTAATACCGGCATTTGTGTATATTTGCGGCGCACCACTGTATTAATAAACCAGGCTCTAAAAAAATTAAATGAAATAGGAAATTGAGCCAGGTTAATTTGTTTTATTTTTCCTCTCTCATTTATATACTCCAGAGGGCCGATAAGAATTCTCTTATCAGCTAAAGTATAACTAACATCAGCTTTGTTGTTGGTCTTGTAACCCTGTTTCTTGAAGGGGGCTGGCGCAGAAGTCATTTTATAAGCTTGGAATGGCAGCACTTCCAAGCCGGCATTCCTGCATGCCAGCTCAATGACATCCCCCGCGTAAATATAGTAAAATTTATAATTGTCAGGGTTCGAATTAAAAATTGAAGTATTCTGAACATCGTTACTCTCGTCGGGGACGTCGTCCCCAGAAGACGCGGGCTGCAGTGTTTTTTGTATTCTTTCAGCAGTATCACTAGTGACTTTAATAGATTGCTCCTGCACATCCGAACAACGGCCGACCTTAAAACTGGTTGTGTCCATGTTTAAAGCCATGGTAGTGCTCTCTATTATATCTTGCTCTGAAACACTGGCAGTGTTTAACTCGTCTTCTTCCTCATCATTAATAAATAAAATGCCTAGCGCCTTCATCACCTCGGCCCGATCAACTTTCGCGCAAAAGAGGCGTGTGCCCACTCCGTTCGATTCCGATGGGTTCCCCTCTATTAAATTATCGGTAAAAGTTCGAAATATTTTCGTTTCAAAGAGCCCAACCTTCTGTCTTAGCCGGGCGAAGATCTTGTTGACATTTTTTTTATTTCTCATCCATTTGAATGCTGCAGCTGCGCTTTCCGAAGCCTTAAGTTCTACCCCGTCTGCTGTTTTTACCCAGCCGCCCGTTTTATGGTTTCTTGTGAGTTCCACATAAACATCGGAAAAAGCTTTATTGTTGGCCACGAGTCTCCTAAACAGAGCCTCGGCTGCATCGTAATCGAGGCCCGGGCCGGAATTCAAGCCTTTGTGAATTGAATTAATTCTAGGATTTAGCTCATAAACCTTGTCAGTACTCCAATTGGCGTCAACTGAATCCGAAGGCTTGTAGTCACCTCGTTCATTGATCTCAAAATTATCTTGAAATATGTTGGCTGTTCTGCTACCAAAACTCGACTCTATCCATCCACGATATTCCGCGGTCAGCGATACTTGGCCGTCGTCTTGAATTTCAAAAGTATAATCCGACAAACCTATAGAATACATTACATTATATTTTTCTATTTTTAACAGTTCTCTTATTTCTGATGATGTTAAATTTAAGCCGGCTAGTTGCTCGCGAGTTGGAGCTGTGTACCCAACTAAAACCTTAAGTTGATAGTGGTTCGGGTTATACACTTCAGTCTCCGCGTCGACGCGGGTGCCAGGAGCAATAATTAAATCTGCGTACCGCAATCCACCATTTTCCGGCGAAGGTTCGCCAGGTGGCTGGGCAGTTAGATCTTTCAAACTCTTGAACGTCAGTTTAAGCTTACATAACATGTTATCTTCTAGGGCGCCCTGGCTTTCACCGTATATTTGCATTGCAAAAGATTCAAGGCCCACATTACGCCAAGAAGGCTTTGTGCCTTCGTATTTTAAATAATCTTGCACCGACGCAGCGGTTTCAATTCCAAAATTATCTGAAAATTTAAACTCCTTATAAACAGGTACTGGAAGCCGAGTCACGGTTGATTCTGAGATAACACCGTTGGCATCTGGTTTAAACTCCGCGTAATGTACCTTAAAAATTCTTAATTTAGGGCGCAACAATGATAAAGTTGATGTTTTAATTTTGTGAAAAATACTCAGATCTGGCAGGCCTTTTAATTTGTTAATTAAACTTGAGCTGTCTCCGTCGATTTGCCTAAAAGTCCTGTAGGCAAAGAGATCTTTGTTGGCAGTGTGGTAACTGGTTACCTTATCTATATTTTGCACCAACAATTGTTGCTCTAAATTAGTATAATTCCGCTCGGTACCATTGAAGGTCTTTTTTTCGCGAATGGCTACTGTTTCCGCGCCGGGACTTGCTGATTCATCAGTGCCGGCCTCGTCGACGGCGCCGACAGATAGGGTGCTTGTAGTGTCAGCCATATAAAACCCCTAATAACCCAAATAATACATGACAGATTCCAAGGGAGTTGGTATGAAAATTATTTCGCCAAAATCTATATGGAACTCTGTAGGCTTTTGATTAAAAAGCGCGATAACCCACCATTTTGTTGCATCACTATAATATTGCTCCGCCAACCTATAATAGTGGTCACCGTGTTTCCATACATGATTTATAGTATTTAAATCGATAATTTCATTAGCAGTGGGATTCCGAAACTTAGGAGTATCATATTGTGTAATTTGTGTTAGGCCGCGGCTCTTTAGAAAGCGCTTATAAGCTTCATTTTTATTATAAAAAATAGTTTGTTTGTGATATCTCATTTCCTAGTTCTCCTCTTCTTTCACGTTATCTATTTAGCTCGGATGCGCGGGCTTCAGCTACTTTTGAAGCTGTGTCGCCCGGTGTCGACACGAAAGGCTTGCCGGGGGTGCCGGCGGCAGCACCTGGGCCGCGTTGAAGTCCGACTGAATATGGGTAATTTTGGCCTGAGCGGCGGCCCCTCCACTCTCCAGTGGAAGCATCCCAGCCAAGCGGATGGTCATGTATAACATTTAGAGTGCAACTGATAGTCATTGTTTTGGGTACCTGCAACACCGTGCTATGTTTGATATTGGCTTCAAAGCCGGCTTCCTTTATAGCCTGTTTTGCGGCCGCGGCAGAATTAGTATACCCTCCCGGATCAATTGCTATATAGCCAGACTTAGTATCATGAGTAACAGTTACACCTGTAATAGTACATAAGATCCCTTGACCATCTTGTGTCGGTGATGAAATTAAGTTTGCGTATCTGACCCTGAATAAAGGAGAGGCGGCTATTGAATTGGCCTGGTCTGCTTCCTTGTAAGTTGGGTAAAGTGAAGCCAAGAACCAGCTCAAATTATTCATATTGTCTAAGGCATTCGTCTCCGAAGAAGAGGGAATAGACCAAGTAAGAGAAATGCTTCTACGAGACGATTTCCAAATATAGTAAGGATCGGGTCGACCAAACGGCTGTTGCTGCGAGTATTCCGGGGCATAATTATCCGATAGCGCGGTAATAAAAGATATAAACTTTATCACAGGAGGATTCTTTACGTGCACAGGTATTATCTCTAATAATGTGCCCTGCCTGGCGCCAAGAGAGTTTTCGAAATTTCCCTTTTTAAACTCTAAGTTTTTAAACCGGTCCCTTTGCCCCGCGTGAGCCGCTATTTCATATTGAAAAAACCTTGCCATATTTTAAAATCTCCACTTGCAATATTGTAAATTATCCAGTGCGCTACGCAGCGCTAAACACTGCGGCGCCGCCTCTTTCAATTCGAAATTCTGATCCAATGACCCTTAATACATCTGCCTTGATATCCTTTGTATCTATTTTCGCGTACATGTTGATAATGGCGGTCTTTTCAACCTTGCCCTCGTCTCCCGGCGTGCTGCCGGGTAGGCCGCTGGTGACGGGTGAGCAGGTGCCGTCCGCATTCTTTCTAAAGCCGGTGGGACATGTTATCGGCGTTGAGGGTGTCACCGGCTTCTTTGGCGTGGGGGGCTTCTTCGGAGCCTTTGGCTTGGCGGCGGCGGCTTTTCTGCGGGCTTTTTTTATAAGGTCCCCAAGACGTTTGCGCTCGGCTGGCTTCAACTTCTCCAGTTCTGCTTCGGTTAAGCCACCGGAAGCGTCCAAACCACCGCCCAGGAGAAAGGAGCCACCTAGGGCAGCTTTCATTTTAGTTGCAACAGGAGCTAGAGCAATGCCAAGATTACCAGCCAGACCAATCGCAGACCTAAACGCGGCGACGATACCCAGTGACGACTCTAGCGCGGACTTACCATTCTTATGAATTGTCTTGAACGACGCAGTAATTTGGTTACCAGCCTTGACAGCGAAGCCGCGAGTCTTATCTATAATTCTTTTGAAACCCATCCCTTGTCTCGATATTGCCCTATTGAGCATCTCAATCGAAGTTTTAGAAGTAAGTACCATTTTTTCCAGCTCTTCGTTGCTCATCGAGGTAAGATCTAATTTTTTCTTAATTAATCCAAGCTCTTTCTGGCTACCGAACAATCTTCTAGTAAATTCAGTATCACCGCCTGCAGGTAGCGCCTCGGATAATTCTTGTATGAACCTTCGATTTTCAGTGTGGATCGATCCGCGAGCGCGCTTGAAGGCGTTAACAAATATGTCAATTCTTTTATTTGGATCGGCGCGCCAGACTTCTGCTACGTCGACCGCGGTTTCACCAAGTACCGCGTTAAATCTCTGCACTGCCTCTGCGGCGCCTTTCCATTTATCCATTTTCATAGAAAACTGAGTTAATTTGTTAACCTCAATCCCCGTTGCCAGCGCTGCTGCTTTCATCTTCCCAAAAACTTCTACAACGCGGGATCCAAATTGCGCTAAGGTAGGCATTAAGCCCGTTAAATCCTTAAACGCCTGGCCCAGATTAACGCCGAGAGACTTGGCCATCGAAGTTATTTGCATGGTGGTGTCCAATGCCTGCTCGGGCGTTTCGCCCAAGGCCTTGTTGAACTGATCTAAAAGTTTAGCTGTTGTGACCTCGTTGGCACCTAACTTTTTTAGGCCGGCAACCATATTAACGGTAACAATGCTTAAGGCTCGGTTGGCCTCAACAAAAGTTGGCCTAAACTTGGAAAAGTTGTTTAATAATGCTTCTTGGGCGGGAGCAGTTTCCTTGGACACTAACCCAAGCTCCCTCATTGGTTCGCGCAAGCCGGCAAAATTAACCCTAAGGTCTTTAATGGCGCCATCAGGATCCATAGCAGCTGCTATATTATCATCCAATTCTTTTGTATATATGCCCGTGCGCTTGACGACACCTTTAATCTCGCCTTCCATCCCCTTTAATTCGCTAGCCATGTTCTCATAAAGATTTCTTATGGTTAATTTGGGGAAAAAAGCAGAAAGAACCTGTAGCATTGGGCTAACATTGGTGACCAGCGAGGATATAGTATCCACAGCTTTGCCGGCCGCCCCTTGAATTGTTCCGATAAGATCCTTGGTATCTTTGTCCATGGCCGATTTCACTGTTTTGCTAGACGTCTTAACATATTTTTTGGTGCGCTCTAATTCTTTTTTGCGCGCCTTAAACTTCGCTTCTTCAGCCTCTTTAAGCTGCAACTTTTCTTCGTCATGCATTTGCTTAAGCAATGCTCTAGCTTCCCGAAGCTTGGCGATCTTGTCTTCGAGGGCGTTGATTTCGGTCGCCGTGCTGCCGGTAGTTTTTTTCATTGCCTCAAGACGTCGACTTTCCTGACGTAGAAGTTCACTGTATGCTGTACGGTTACGTTCCATAGAAGCTTCAAGCTCCAGGCCTCGTTCGACCATGCGCGCTTGCTCAGCGGTCAACGCTTCGGCGCTCGTACGAGCTGCTTCAATAGCCTCTGCCAGTTCTTTAACTTCTTCGGGGCTCCTAGGTATACTACTCACTTGCCAACACCCTCCTTATCTTAAAACGCGCTGCATTATAAATAGTATGCCAGAAAAAATTAAGGACCCATCGGGGGTCCTTACTAGAACTTCTTCTGCTATTTGAGCGTCGAAGAGGCCTTATGATACTTCAAGTTGTTCCTTCAACTTGTCCAAAAACCAACGTCGAAGACCAACTGGAAGATTATAGGCTTCTATAAAACTCCACCCTCCATGATGCTTGAGGACAAAGATTTGTTCGTAAACGGCCTCCATATATGCATCATTTAGGCCAAAAAAAGTCCGCCGACAGGACTACCTCTCTTTCCTCTTTTGAGGCACATTCCAAGCAGAAAAAATCCTGTGTTATATTAACACTGGGAACCAATTTAGAGTATATAGTCCTTATATATCTTGAATCGGCAGCTGGCATAGAGTCGATAAATTGTGAAATCACCGACCGATCAAAATGACCATCGGCAGAGGCGACCAAAGTATTCAATATATTGGTAACCAAGCTATCTTCCTTACCCTGTTCTTCAAGAGGGTTGACTTCATCATAGCCGGTTGACATCCTCAAGCCAATAGCGACTTGGGATTTTGGGAGGATGACCTTGAATGTACCTTCTTCCTCGTCATAATCAACACTGTTCTCTTTTAGATAAGCTTCGTTGAAACACTCGCCGATTAACTCAGGGTTCGACAAATCAAACATAAGATCACTTTGTTCATCACAAAAATTACATGTAACCACCGTGTCGTAGGCGGCGCCGTAACTAGATATTCTAGCGGCTATCATAATCGCGCTGCGATCGCCGGCAAGCATGCTTTTTGTATCGATGTTTTTATCAACTACCAGGTTTTGAAGCAACCGCTCAATAGCTAGCCCTTTCTTAATTAGAACGGCAGAAGACAAAATATCTTCTTCTTTCGCCGTCATGTAGCGAATTTCAATTGTATCCTGATTATGTAGAGGGTGGTCCTTTGGGTAGAACCTGCCTCGCGAGGGCAACTCAACAAATTCTGTTGGTACCACATAGGCCAACGGTGGATTAGCCACCATCGGCGCAACAACATCAGAAGCTTCAGGGCCCGGGCCCAAGCGCTTTTGATTATTTCTCATCTTAACCTCTTCTTGTTAATATATCAGTCTATTACGTAGGGCGCATTTTTAAGGTAGTAGTAAGCCCAATCGTATGAAATAACAGCTTCAATAGTTACCAGGTCATCTTCGCCGTACGCTAGCTCGCCAAACTTAACCGAATTTATAAAAGCATTTTTTAAAACCCATTCGTCGATGACATTAACATTAGCTAGCGGGTTATTATCAGCTTTGGGATCAATAACGTCAACACCGCCACCATCAAGCTGCCTAATAGTAATTTCGCCGAGTGCAGCAACAGACTGACCTTTTGTGATGCCACCGGTAAACGCCATACCCTGAGTGTCGGGTTGTGTATAACCTGTATTTTTTAAGAGACTGTAGAACCTAGATCCAGTGTTTGGGTCGACCGCGTCAACAAAAGTAACACTAATATCCTCCCACTTGACGATATTTGGATATTTAAATTCATGATTTAAAAATCTGTGAGGAGTGCTTTCCATGGTGTAGGACGGTTTATTGATTGATTTAGCCATGAAGACCATATCTCCTCCAGTAATTCCGAAATTAACCGTCCAGCGAAACTTTCTTTTTGCCTGAAAGCTTGTTTCTGAAAAAAATGCCATTTTTATTGGTCTCCTAAAAAATCTGTGTGATCACACCTTTAAATAGTGTTGTATAATATTTTTAATCATCAAATGAGGCGCCAGACCTAGTAATAATAAAGTCTAGGGCGATGAATTCAATCGCCCGGGCTGGCTTGAGATAGATTTTAGCATACATAACATTTCTATCGATTAGTTCATCTGTTGTTGTTGTGTTGTCTAAAACAACTTTAAAATCCATCAATCCCTGAGCTGCCCTAACATCCTCCAAGAGCGGGTTAACGCGGCTAGTAAAGCTATCCCATGTTGCCTGTACATTTTGCTCGAACAAAATTGTAGAGGCAATTCTAGAAATCTCCTTCTTAAGATAAATCAGCAGGCGGCGCACGTTAATCCTGTCTAACGCTGACTGAGTTACCTGCAGGGTTTTCTGGCCAAAGATTACGACACCTTCAGCTGGGAAAGACGCAATTGGGTTAATGTTAGCATCGTACAATTCGTCTCTGTCACTAGCTGTTAAACGCTTGCGTACTCCGAGGACGGGAATTCCAGCAGAGCCCTCACTAAGGCCTCCACGCGTGAATCCGGCCGGAGCAAACCAGACGGCCGATTTCTTTTGAGAACTTGAAAACGTGCCCAGCGCGACGACAGAGGGGGGAACGTACAAGATTGAATCGGATCCGGTATCCTTAATCTGAACATAAGGGTAAAAGGCGCAACCATAACTTGAATTGACATTCATATCTTTTAAGGCATTAACCGCCGAGGACACGCTTCCAAGTCGACTAGACTCAGCGTTATCTGTGACGTTCGTGTCGTGAGGGGGCGTGTAGTCGTGCTTTAAGTCAATAATTGCTAAAGCGTCTCCGCGGTCTTCACATGCATTAACCAGGGCTGTTGTCAAACCAGTATTTGTTACGCCCGGGACTGCTGCAACATCAAATTCAAGGAACTCCCTATCCGCTATCATGTCAATTGCTTTTTTGATAGTGTAGAACCCAGAATTTGATAGCTCTGTGCCATTGAGCAGTCTAGAATTACGAAGCGGATCTTTTTCTGTAACATCGAATCCGTCAAACCCTCCTGCCATTGGCGCAGTGAAGCGGTTGAACCCTAGATCTTTAACGACATAGTTTGAGCCCGACTGCGCAGTCCAGGAAGAACCGTCTGCTCTAGAGCCGCTTACCCAGACCGCATGACTGGTATCATCCGTCGCTTGTTTAACATCATCTAGCGTAAACACCCATGAGTACTGATATTCGTCAGGGCTAGAAATTATGCCTGACGCATCACCGCTGTTGAAAGCGAGGGGCCGGCCCCGTAGCATGTCCAGGTTACTGTAATCATATTTTTTAGCGCCAACCAAATTAGATTGATATCCAAAGTAAGCTTTATTAGCTTTTACTAGGCCGCCCTCAGACGAAGATATGCGTGCTCTTGGGGTTGGAAACCGCAAGGATGCAGTAAATTGGTTATCTGCGGCCATCGGGCCGTGCCAAACCAGTTGGGCTGTGGGCATGCTAACAGTCTGACCCACGGCAAAAGCGCCAGAAGGGAATGTGCTACCGCTACCAATAACGTAGTCTTTAACTGCTGCGCCGCTATCATCGCTCAAGGCATCAGCTACCGAGCCACTCAATAGTTGGAATGTTTTCGGCACGACCGGTCCGAAAACGCCGAATGGATGCAGACCCTCTCCAGCGCCGGCGTCGACGCCAGGAGATGTTTCAACACGGACATATTTAGATCTGTTAGCATATTGTCCTATCTCTGTTAAAACATTTGTGCTAGCATCAAAACTGTATTGACGATCTCCTATCGCCTTGCGGATAAAGTTCGTTGACGTAGGATCTAGATTCACGCCGCTATAGCGCTCCAAAACCTCTAATTTGTTGTCATTATCGGTGCCGCGGCGAACAAGGACAGTAAAGCTTCCGTAAGTGTTGAAGTTGTCAGTGGGCACCTTGACATCTTCGATCGATATCTTAAGATCTCTGTTGCCGCTCTCTCCACTATCTAATGCATGAAATCTGAATAACCTGGCAGCGTGAGCTGCGTTGGTGGGGTCGAAGCCGTTGGCTGCATCGGCCGTGACCTCTCCTCTAATATCTTGTGAGATAAACCAGCCAGTGTTGGCAGCTGCGTTGGTTCGCTTTCTATCATGCCAGTCAAAGCCGGCGCCGGTGCTGCCACCGGTACCGTTTAATCCTAGAATAACACCGTAAAATTTGTTTGTCTCGGCAGAAACTGCAGTACCAGTAACATACATTTCGCTTCTAGCGTGGGTCTCAAACGTTTCCCCAAGCCAGTGGTATTTTAAATCAGGACTGGAGTATAGTGCGTCGTTTGTCAAGGTTGGATCAGTGTTGAAGACCTTTCTGATATATTTTTCTGAAGTCGATACGAAGTCAAACGTCGCTGTCTTGTCAACTGTCCAGTCTGAAGAATCAGCTCCGTTTCGCACAACTTTGGCTGTGAAAGTCTGGCCAGTGCCGGCCTTAATCAGCACAGCAGCTCCTTCGCGTTGCTTGCCGTCTCTTGCAGTGCCTGTTAGAATAACTGCTCCATCTTGTACATACCAGACAGCTGCTAGCGAGCCTGTGACGGCTGGGCCGCCGCCGCCGGCGAGTTTACCGGTAGTAGCCGGGCTCCCAGTACCGTCAGTAACTTGTATGTTATTGCCAGCCTGGCCCGCGATATCTGCGGTTAGAGTAATTTTAGTTGTGCCGCTCAATGTAGCAGTCACGCCGGCCACGCCAGTGTTGACCCCGGTGTTCGCTGATGCAAAGCTGTGATTGTATGCCCCGCCTGAACCAAAGAAGCCATTTATTGCATCTACTATAGTCTCCGCAACGGTGCCTGCGCTGGGAGGCGGAGTACTGCTAACGCCCATGGCGATAACTGTTGCGCTCGTCGATGCCGCGCCTGTGGCGTCGGCGCCGGTAAGTCGTATGGTCATTGTGGTGCCAGTGCCGCCTGCGGCCGCGGGCACATTAATCGTAAAATCGTCACTGGTACCGTAACTTGCAAAGTCTATAGCGTCTGTGTAAACAGCTTGCTCCGAGCCACCGGTATATTCATCTGGGTTAGGCATGACAAACAAGCCGTATGCGCCGCCGGCCTGGGCAATGTCAGTATTCGGTGTGTTGTCTGTTATCCAACCGGCCCGACCAAGCTGAGTGTCTGCAGCATCACTGGGATGTTTGCCCAAGAGTCGAATAACGGTGCATGGAGAGTTATTTTTTAACCATGCCTGCGCAGCATATGCAGCGTAGGTAGGGGCGGTTTGATCGCCCGTACGCCAAATATCGCCTTTTGCGGTGCCAGGAGCTGGGGCACCGAAAACCTGTACGAATTCTTTGTAAGAATCAACTTTTACTGGACGATTCGACGGCCCTTTCTGGAATCGCCCTATAACGACTGGGCCCATTCTATCGGGTAGTGGTTGAAGGGCTGATTCATCAATCTCATCAATGAAAATACCCGGTGACACAAACTTAAATTTATCAACTGCCATTTTTTACGCTCCTTAAGTATACTTAAGTTCAAATCTTGTTAGAACTTTTTCTTAAATAAATAGTATTGCCACATGAGAAAGGCCTTTAAAATCTAAATTCACCATCGTCAGTATCAATTATAACTCGCTCACGGGCAATGCGGACGTCGACAGCGTTCTCTCTACGAACAACACGAGGGCGTTTTTGATTATTGCCATCACCAATTAAGTAGCCCAAAGCTTCGACACCGACCACAGTTTCGTAAATTCTCTCATTTGATTCATAATTTATAATTTTATTAGTCATCGTGTATTCTTCATTTATAAAGGCTTCATATATATTTCTATTGTGTGTTAATTTTATTCTTCTATGGCCATTTGATACTCTGATAAAAGGTGTTAAGAGATCATTCATTTGTTCTTGGTATTCTGTTCTCAGATATATTTTATAACCCAGTTCAACGTATACTGGCAAAGGCAAAGTTATGGTTTCATACACTATTTTAGAATTTTGAACCATATCATTACGCCCTTTTTTATGTCTAGGATAGTTTTCTTGATTGTGGAGCCTAAATGAATCAGCATTTGCATATGCCGAGGTTTTCTTTTGGTTTATTATTTTATTAACTGTGATTGTGCCGCCCTTGAGATCACCCACGGGGTCGACCTGGGCGTACGGAATAGTCCTTTTCTTGATGTTTTTGTTAACACTGCTTCTCTCGATTGTAATTATTGGATATTTGACCATGCCTATTTTGTCACGGTCTAAGTCGGTATTTTTTATGCTATGGGCGCGCTCAGATCCTGCCCAGACCACAGGAACCTTTTTAAAGCCTTTATTTGTATTTGTGCTAATATTTAAATTTTCATCAACAAATCTGAATAAGGCGTAATCAATATCTTCTAATTCTGACTTATAAAAAGGTACATCACGTGTGCGGTGTTCTTTATCTCTTTCGTTTGGTTTATGAGGCATCGAACAAACCCTCTCTTGCCTTAATACACTCAGCGGAGACCGCGATTCGGCGGTCGGCTTGGCCAAATAGCTCTTTCGGCTGAGTTAATTTAACAATTTCGTAAAATGACTCTCCATAGGCTAAAAAATCGCCCTCTCTTACAAACAAGTTCTGGTCTTCTGTGAGCCTTCGCTTGTGGAAGTGCACTTTGATTTTAGTTATCTTGTCAATGCCATAATTGTCTGTACGCGTTTCCTCACCAGAGAATTCGACCAAAGCATGAACCCTTACAGGCGATAAGAAGCTCTTAACAACTGCTTCGTTGTACAACGGATGGAAATTAGTATGTTCTAAATCAATGGGATAGTATACTATGCTTTGGCCTATGACTCTCTCAAGAAGCTCGTCGTTGACTTGTTTGACTAGATCGCGCTCTTTTTCGCCCAAAAACAAAGGAGGCGGAGGTTGGCTTGGTTGTGACCACTTGTTTTTTTCATTAGGCATCTAAGCTACCCCTGATATATAAAGAACGGGTAAACAATCTCTCTTGTGTTTTTAGACATATTAGCTTGCAGTTCTGTGATCTTCTCGTATGTTAACTCATCCAGTACCTTCTGCAACTCTTCTCTTAGTTCTTTTTGTTCGGCTTTACCTTCCGTAACCAAGTCTTTGCCATTTAAGTTTACCGCTTGACCTGGAATAGGAATAGAACCAAATTTTGACCTGATCTGCCCTAAAGTTTCTTTTGATAAAGCCAATGCAAACCGGCGGATCCATTGCTTGCCAATTGAATTAATGTTCGCATATGGTATATTTGCTAGAGGTAGCGTGTTCATATTATTAACGCCCGCGAGGCCATCTTTTTTATCAGATTGTTCTTCCCACGGCGCGGTGTCGTCAACACTAAACTGAATCCAGAGTTTTCTAGGGGAAATACTAGTTGGGCTGGGCCATATTCTCAGCCAGTTGTTCTTAATTTCGTACGAATAGTGGGAATTTCTTGTGTATATCGCGTCTTCGTATGCCATGGCCTGAGCTTTGTTCTGCCATGGAGGAATTACCTCATATGTCGAATCGTCGGCATACATTCCGTAAGTCGACATGTTACCGACTGCATTAATACCGCCATAATATCCATAAAATCTCCACATAGCATGCGGAGTCTTAAAGAAGACCTTTCTCACCGTGATCCTTCTGTTATTGATTTTGTCAGTAAACTGAGCGTTCTCTAAAGAAGAACTATTCTGAATTATCGCTTGCAAATCATAATCTTGAACACTCTTTGTCGTTGCGAAAGAAGCAGAATAAATAGGTATCGTACCGCCAACATTAACCTGAGTTGCATTGTGGTCCATAAGTTTTTTTGAGTATCCAAATCTAAACCTAGGGTATTTCAGCTCTACATTATCCGCTTTAGAGGCGTCCGTTCTTTGACCATCGGAGTCGAAAGTGCCAGTTACCGCTCCTAGCGAACTATGAAGAATATTTTTTGATTGATGTACGTTGACAATATACGAATATTCCAATACCGCTTCCTCATACGAAGCATATATGTTTCCGGTTGTCAATTCGATATCGAGCACATCGCCGCCTAATTTTTTATAGGCATATGCGACCTGATCTGAGGCGCCATTAACAAAATTTACATCGTATAGGTCAGAATCCGGGTCAGCGTACATGCCAAACGGATAGTGTGATGAATTACCCGCGCCAGGACCGACTAGTGCGATACTTCCCGTCGATGTTAAGATAACAGCACTTGTTTCAGAAGCCGGGGATAATGTTGGTGTTGCCATATACTCCTCTCCTTATGTGCTAGCCACGAATATTTCTACGGTACCAACATTAGCTCCTGGATTCACTATAATGCTTTCTAAATCAGTCAAAGCAGCTAGTATACCAGCCGAATCATCGTCGACGTGGACTCCCTCGTCCGGTGTTCCCATAATAAAGCTTCGCCCAGCTTCCAGTAAAATAGTGCAGGACTCGTTAGCAGCGCTGTTATCCTCATCGGAATCTAACTGTAAAGATAGCCCAACAGAGTTGGAATCATCTAAATTAGTCACACGGATATATTTTACGTTTTGTAAGTCCAGTGCTCCGTCTGCAGTTGCCGTCGTCGACTTAAAAACCAGCACTGTGGCGTCGTCGTCTGCTGCAATAGTCACTATTCTCTTAAATACGTCTTTTATGCCGCTAATATTCAGTGTGTTTTTCGAACCTTGCTCGGCACCATTCAGATTAATCTGCTCAGTTATGGTCACCTTCATTGTCGCGCTTGTAATTGTGCTGGCCATTCATACGGTCTCCTATCAGTATAATTAGTTAGGAGATATGAATTAAGCCTTGGAGGTTTTCTTTGAGCGAGTTCTTTTTGTGGTTTTCGTAGCTTTGCTTTTTGCCGGGGTCGACTTTTTAGTTTCTTTTTTCGGCGATGGCTCAACCTTTGGCGTTACTGAATCTACAATTTTTGCCACTCTTTCTTTAATCTGGTTAGATTTTTCGATTACTGGCACAGCGAGTTCTTCCGCAGTTTTTATAACTGTTTCCACAGCCTCGTCAACGACTTGCTTCTTGATTCTTTCTATTTTTTGTGACTCTTCAGCGGTTACTTTGCCGTCAGCGTCTGCCGCGAGCATTGCATCTCGCAGTCTGGCGTAGCTCTCCCTCACAGAGGCGTATTTTTTAGCATATTTTGGACTATGAAGTCTTCTCTTGCGTTTGCCCATTATAGGTCTCCTTTGTTACGTAATAAATAGTATAGATATAACAAAAAACCCCTTGTCTATAAAAGAGCAAGGGGTTTGTTGTTGATAAAATAAATTTAAGGTTAAAATTTAAGCGGTTGTGATACTGGCGTCGATGGTAGCGAAAGAAACCGCGTACCAAGCGGTACCGTCCGTCCAATATTCCAATCGTAAACCCAATTGAGCAGAGTTGCCCTCAATCACCACACTAGTTATGGAGGCGAAGGCGGCGGCGGTGTCTCCCACCTCTAAACCCTGAACGATTGCCCCTTCTGCTGTAATCGTTACGTCAGCGTCGTCGTGGGCGACTGCTGTTGCGAGAGTAAACGCGCACCACCAGCCCGGGCCGGCGTCCGCCACGGTGGGCAAGGTATGAGTGATGTTCGCCGTTCCGTTTTGATTTACAAGAAACTCAGTTCCGCACTGGGATGCTGTAATGGTTGTAGCGGTCGTTCCAAGATCCTGGATCTTTCTTCGTTGTGCTGAATATCTTCCTAATTTAGCCATGTTCGTTTTCTCCTTTTAAAAAAGGCTTCTTGCCTTATCAATCATTATAAATAGTAATGTGTTTGCTTAAATGTCTAAATTATTCTGATTCTTCTTCAACGTTTTCTTCTGACACGTCTGCCTCTTCTGAGACTGCTGCTGGTGCAGGGGGGATTAGAAATCTCACCGCTTGAGAAACAACAGAAGCCTCATCAAGATTAAAGGCGCCTCGATTTTGCGCTAGGCGCGCCGCTTGAACCAAAAGGTCCACTGCCTGATTTGTTGTTTGTACTGTTTGCTCGGTTGACATGGTGATCTCCTTTTCTCTAGTCAATATACATTATACTCACTATTTCTGTTTTGTTAAATAAAAATTTTAATTAAGCAGAGGGAGTCCCGTAAAATTCGTAAGTAACAATTCCTGTTGTAGTGGCGTGATTAGAACCGTCGGCGCCGGCAGCGCAATCACTGCGTAAAAAGAAATAAGGCTGTGTGCTAAAATTCACAGCAACGGAATTATTGGGGGCTGCTGTTTTTGTGGCACCATCGCTAGCTTTATATCCATGATAATGTGTAGCTATTCCTCCGCTAGATCCGACAGCCGTGATGAACATCATAAATTCAACCCAAAAGATTGTAGTCACCGTCGGGGCCGCAACATTTAATCCTGTAGCCAAAGACAGCACTTCTGACGTGCCATCTGAAGCTGCCATGACGGGTATCAGAGTTAAAGCAGTGGGCGTGCCTGTCACGGCTGATGTAAAACCGACAAATTTTACCTTAACCATGTTTCCTACAGTCTGAAAATTAGTTAGATTAACACCGGAAGTAAAAGTATTTGTGTTAGTATCATTTTGGTCTAGAGTGACAGCTTCTGTGATGCCAATATTTGGTACGTACATGCCGTATTGCTTAACAAATGATTGCGATGTCGAAGCATGCCAATCTGCAGATTTAATAGATGGTTCGACCAATGTTGTGTAAGAGAGAGAGCCGGTTCTGGCTATTACTGAATGACCTTGAAATTGGCCCTTGCTTACGCCGCCTCCGGCGCCCAATGCATCAATAATAGTGTTGCCGCGTTCATCGACAATTGTTGCAACACTAGCATCTAATCTAGAAGCTGCAGCCCCAGCGTCAGTACCACCCCGAGTATAGCCTGCGGCTGGGTTTTGCCCTGGAGCCAATTCAAATTTGTCACCTGCTAATGTTACGTTTGATAGATCGACTGTACGATCATCAAAGCGCTCAAGTAAGTGTTGTATTCTATTTAAAGTTACTTTCTTCATCTTATATTAAATAGTTTTTTAAAAATAAAAAACCCGCCAAGAGAAAACTCAAGGCGGGTTAGTTTATTGGCTATCTAACTATTAGCTAGCGCCTGACTCACCAAGGAGTCCACGTACAACAACTAGGCCGTACATATCAGGTCGGACCATCTGTTTGGCATAGCGAGTCATCACGCCCTTACGGGGCACGAAGTCCTCGGTACCGAAGATCGTCGGGGTGACCTGCAGCGGCACGTACGGAGCGTACACATAACCACTCTCAAGGAAGCTGGAGCCACGTCGGCCAACAAGCACCAAGTTACGTGGGAAGTAGGGGTCGACCCAAACATCCCATTTCTTGGAAATGCTGCCGGCGTTAACAGCGCCAACGGAACCTCGATCAGTATCAGCAGTAACGCTAGCACGGAAACCAGAAGTGAACTCAAGGATGTTAGCAACTTCAGGTGAGGTCACCAAGAAGTTAGCTCCACCACGGAGAGTCTTTCTGTGAATCTGAGCCGACACGTCATTAATGGTCTCGACAAGAGTCTCATACCATTCGCTGACAGTACCAGTGAAGTCAGGAGCAGCTGCCGTAGCACCAAGCTCCGCACCAGTCAAACGATTCACGAAC
>Ga0208299_1000257_pt1 | contig 50890 bp, 65 predicted proteins | sample 15_taG_FD_184089 | JGI IMG/M metagenome (GOLD analysis project Ga0208299, IMG submission 184089) | Marine viral communities from the Subarctic Pacific Ocean - 15_ETSP_OMZ_AT15312 metaG (SPAdes) (version 2) | ecosystem: Environmental > Aquatic > Marine > Oceanic | place: Pacific Ocean | collected... | reverse complement strand
TATATTTAGTTTGTGGTGAACGTTCATGTTATTCGTTATAGCAATGGATTGGGTTTGAGCAGTCACCTTTATGGGTTAAACCGAACCAATCACTACCACGATACTTAATGTATTCACACCCATCTAACGTCTTTATACGATAACCACGACCCGTAAACGTATCACTATCAGCCAGTTCAATTGGTGTAGGTTCTGCTGGTGTTGCTGGTGTGGAATTATCCCCACAAGCAGCTAACATCAATAACGTTACTATTAATATACTATACTTCATCATTTGCTCTTTAGTTCTATTTTCAATCCATCAAACTTCTGGACATAATCAGCATCGAAGTTACCTATTAAATAGGTTTCAGTTTTGGTCTTATCCTCAACCGATACTACCTCGTAGTCCAGTAATTCTTCATTACCCTTACCAACCAAATATTCCAAATTGGTTTCAATTAACCGCTTAAGTTTTGTTTTACTTACGGTAATCGTTGCTGTCTTTTCTACTCCCATTAGAATGAATATGAAAGACCTGGAGTTACGTACACAGTCTTATCCCAAGATGTTGCCTGTACGAAGACCCCTAAGCCATTATTAAACGATTTTGCTACACCACCACCGTATTCAAGGAACACGTATGTTGGTTTACCTGTATACGAGCCTATGCCTATCACACCGTAGATGTCGATAAACTTAACTGGTACGTAATAAGCTGCTTTGAACTCATAGTTATAGGTCTTGATGTCACCGAAGGCATTCAAGTTGTTGGCTCCGAACATGAAACCTATTGCTAGGTTCTGAATCATGATACCAGCTTCTACTGATGCGAATGAACCGTTGGTAAAGTCGTCACCCGTACTGATTGATAACCCTGCGGCTACATATGGTGATACTGTCACCTTTGGTTTGGCTTTCACTTGTGTGGTGTCCTGTGCGAACGTTGATAGTCCGAATGTCAATGCTACTAATACTGCTACTACTGTTTTCATACTTGTTTTTGGTTTTTTATTATTCTAATTTTTCGTTAATCCATTTCTAGTTCCTTTCCAATGAAACCCTATTTCCAAAAATGGGGTAAGATGTATGGTATACACCATTGTTTTATTACCCACATTAGTTTTACTCACACCTATTATGAACGGAATTAACCGCCAAAATTTGGTTTCTATGTTACCCGTATATTTTCTCATGATTCTAACATTACTCTTTTGATTTCCTTGGCTAAGTCCCGCTTCATATCTTCGGTACCGCCCCACGCCATGCCTAATTCTTTCAGGTCATAGTGCTTTACTATTGTACTTGTTGTATCCCCTTCCTCTTCATGTCCCAGAATATAGATACTGTCAGCGAATTCTACCGCTAAGTGTAGTTCGTGAGTGGAGAAGATGATTGTATTCAATTCATCCAAGGCTAATACCATATCGAAGTACTCCTTCAACCTATCGATATTACCCACATCCAATCCACTGAACGGCTCATCCATAATGATGAAACGCTTACTGGATAGAAGTTGCTCAATAATGGCAACCCTTTGTCTCTGACCACCAGATAACTCATTGGCGTATTGGTCACGTTGATTACTCAACCACCAGTTCACCAAATAAGACTCCACAAGCTCGTTCTTCTCCTTCTTGGTCATATCAGCATTACGTAATGCGTAGTGGAAGGTTTGAGTGATTGTCTTATGTCTGAATAGTGTGTATTTCTGGTCAACAAATCCTATATCACCTGCCGTAGCTATCTTAGCCTCACCATTATCATCAGCGATAAGTACTTCACCATTCATTGGGTCTTTCAACCCAGTTAAGATTTTGAATAAGGTTGATTTACCTCGTCCAGACCTACCTACAATAGCTATGGTCTGACCTGTAATGTGCCCCTCTCTAAGAACATCCTTCTCTAAGATGTTAATATCCTTAATAACTTCTACCCCATCATAACCTGCTGATACGTTTTCACAGCTTAATATTGGTTTTCCTAATGTAAATTGTTCCATTTTGGTTATTAATTAAAGGTTGAGTATTTGAAGATTGCCTTTCTGGTGAAATTAATTCCGTAATCCATTCCTATACCGATAGTTAAGATGATAATCTGTAATGCCACCAATTTACCTTGGTTACTGAACTTATCGGAGTTCTTAATAAGGAACCCGATGCCACCAGATGCGGCTAAAATGGACTCCACCGTTACAAGCATCATCCATACAATGGCTAAGTTCTGTCTAACAACATCGAACACGTAGTCCAATCTTCCAACAACGATTACTTGCCATAAACTTTCTAATCTGGTACAACCAAGCGCCATGGCGTGATTGAACTCTTCTTCCTTAATGTCACCCAACACACTCATAAGAGATGTGATAAGGTAGGTACTCATGAATATCACTAATACCCATACTTGCATTTCCCTCGCTCCATGGATAACCAAAGATATGTAAAAGGTGATTCCTGTTAAGGGTAAGAACCTAAACTTGGCTATGGTCTTCGCTATTGGCTTAAGTGCGGCTATTGGGGACGCATATACGGCTGCTAGAGAGATTATAACCGAGAATAGGATAGCTTTACCACAAAGTAGTAATGAAGACCCTACGTGGACTACTAGACCCTCTTGGAATAACTCTACCAATCCAGTCCATACTTGACCCATAGTTGGGAATAAGTGAGTGGTTCCTGTTTGGCTAGCAATGAACCATGGTACCAGTATTAACATCAACCATACTAAGTTGATTATGGTCTTTGTACTGGTAGATGCCTTATGAAATAATTTGAATGAGTCTAACATAATTATAGTTTAAAAAAAAGGGGTGACTTTATTGCCACCCCTGAAATTTCACTGTTCAACTCTTAGTTCAAGAGTGTGATAACCACTCTTCGGTTCTTATCCTGACCCGCTTTAGTGGAGTTGTCGGCAATTGGTTCAGTTTCACCCTTTCCAATCACTTGACGTGCTCCGTTGTTATTGAAACGTGCCTCTGGAATACCCAAGTCCTTAAGGAATGTGGCAACTGATTCTGCCCGTTCTTGTGACACCGTAAGGTTAGTCTCGTCACTACCTTTACTGTCGGTGTGACCCTCAACTACTAACTTTGCATCTTCCGCTTGGATGAGTAGGTTGTAGATGTCATTCATCGTCTTCAATGAGGACGGTTGAATTACACTACTGTTGAATGCGAAGTTAATTTGGAACTCGCCTTTAGACATTACATTAGTCTTATCCTCAGTGTAGTTAGCCTTGTAAGCTGTACCAGCATCCACATCGTTGATATTCTTGATGTAGTATAGGTTAACCGCATCTGCGTAAGGTGTTACTCCATTAACTTTGTCGTTGAAACCATAAGGGTTCAGTTCTGTCAAATAGGTTCCTACTTGGTTCCATACTGACTTGTATCGGTTAACACCATCTGTAAGTCCGTAGTATTGCATTGCATCTGCATATGTGAATACTCTTGACCCACCTACGCTGAATGGAATACCTTGCTTCTCACCAGTTTGTCCTTGGAACATATCGTACCAGAACTTAGGGGTTTGAGCATCGTATACTTCAGCTACAACTTCTGATGCCGCAACTCTCCATGGGTCGTATTGTTTCATTTGGTTAGCCGCAGTGTATGCAGACTTAAGAATGTTACTTACAACCTTAGCGTTAGCTGGAATCTCTGCCCACTCTTTAACAACTACTAAGGTAGTCGCCATTTGGTTGTTGAAGTCTTTCGTACTAACAACTGTTGTGAAGCCACTCAACGATTGGAATACTAAGTCGTCACCTGGAGTCCAAGTACCACATCCGTCAATTTCCTTCTTAATCGTTTCACCAGTAAGTTCACCGTTTTCGATAACATCCAGTTCAACTGTCCACCCTTCAGTTTGAGACTTAATAAGCTCTTTTGCTGAATTCATGTAGTTATCATCTTCTGAATTGTAGAAGTTAACCGCATTTGGGTCATACGCATTAAGGTTAGGGTTAATTGGTAGGTTGTTCACCGAGCAATAGTTTACTGCTGTTACCCAGTCACCATCACCAACTACAACACTGATTAATGAACCAATCATAGTTTGCGGATTAGTCTTCCATTCAAGGGGACCTATCACTTGGTCTTCTCCGAAAGATAGACCGATAGCACCTGCAACTTCCAAGTGGTATTTACCCTCACCATATGTGTCGTCAAGATACTTCTGCATCGTACTAATATAGAATGGTACACCATCACCCATCATAATAGAACCGAAAGCGGCTTCCTCATTTGTAGGTTGGGCGATGCCCTTATCCAATTCAGCGATAAACAGCTTCTGCATCTTCTTCATGTCACCAACACCATCCTTACGAACAAAGTTAAGGTTAACACCATTCTGCTCCATTAACGAACCTTTAGTGGTAAAATGTCCACCAAGAGACACAAGGATTCCAGATTGGGCGTTCCATGCGTATGCACAGATACGGTTCAATGGTTTGCTTGCGACCAAATTGGAAGGGCGATTGGTTGGTAGTGGAAGCATGTCACTCTCGGTAACGTTATCCACATTCGTGTCATCAATCGTCATCGCTTCAACGATTTTTGAAGGGTCTAATGTTAAACCTGGACCCCAAAGGTATAATCCCCCACCTACTAGGCTTAGGAAAACGATTGCAATTATGGCTTTGAAACCGTTACTGAAATCTGGCATATTAAATTTACTTGTTTTCATCACTCTTTTTTTTTATTTATTAATTATTGATTATTTGGTTACTTATATTGATAGTACAAATGTACTGGTTTTTTTTTGACAATTCCTAATTTTATCCGAAAATACTTTCCATTCCCTTCAAATCCTTCTTATCCTCAGTGGTAAGAACGTAGTCTGGGTTCTTGTATTTCTTCGCACTAGGAGCCACATCTTCACCAATCTTGATGTTGTTGGCGGTTCTCTCCAAGCTAGCGTATAGTTCATCACTATCAACTCCGTGTTGGTCTGTGAAGTCGTTGATGTCTCTAAGGTTAGCCGCAGTTGTTGCGATGTCATTAATCACAGTCTCAGTGATAACCTCAATAGCGTAATCAAGTTCCCATCCAGTGGTAAACAACATTGCGTCTTTAGCCGTTTGGGTGGCAAGTTTAGCCTTCTCAGAGTACTCCTTCTCCTTCTTAAGGATTTCAACCGTAGCATCAAAGGCATCGATTTTGATATCAATACTGGTACCAACAAGAACTAACTTTCTATCCAAAGTCCCTAGTACTGCGGCTCTAGCGCCATACTTAATGGTGTGGTCTTTAGCTTGCTTGTACTTACTTTCAAGTCGTCTTCCAGTAGATACTGCTCTCATCCACTGACTGTTTAATTCAACATACTCATCAGTATCCTTATCCCCCGTAGCTTCCAATAGGGCTGCTCTCTTCTCCTTAATCTCAGTGGCTTTTTCCAGTGCCCGTTGAATCTCATATTGATATTCTTTAGCCTCTGCCTCACTCTCAGCCGCATCACTTTCCGTTTGCGTCTTAAGATTGGAAACCTTACCCTTAGCTACATGAAAATTAGTCCTGTTATCAATTTGACCTTCTCTGGCTCTATCAAGAATTCTAAATGGTTCTTGACGTACCGCAAACTTATGAAAGTTCCTAGCGATAGTCTCCAATACCATAATGATTGGTCGCCTTGCCAAGTACGTTAATACTATAGCACCAAGCGAAAGGGCAATTGCAATGATTTTACCCAAAGCAACAAAGATGATTGGTGCGGCATATACTGCGAAACCTGCTATGGCACCAACACCTAATAGAAAGGCTAGGATGTGATAAATCATTTTGGCTCCTGGCTTTAATTCACCACTAGAGGTCTTCAGGTCTTCAACTTTAAAGTTGTTCATGAAGGGTAGATTCATTAAGGCTGAATCGGTACCTAAATCCAATTTGATATCAGATTTCGTAGCTGTTTTGTAATTACTCATAATTTTAATTGTTATTGGTTAGGTACTGATTAGTTAATATGCTTTTCGATACCAGTTTTTATTTCGGTGATGCTGTCAAGGACAGAATCTCTGGCTACCGTATTAGTTTTCAATTTATCTTCAACATCCTTAATCTGTGTTGCGTATCGAGCATCGATAGAACTCAACTCACGATTCTTACTTGATACCGTTTGTTCCAATGCTCTTATTTGCTCATTGATTTCTGAGATGTCACCCTCAAGGTCAGCTTTTTCTTCCCTCTTCTCGTTAATCATTTCAGCCAACTTAATGTTACCTGCTTCATCATTGTGGTCATGAAGAACGCTCAACTCCCCTATATAGAAGTCTGCCATCTCAAGAAGCTTGGTCTTATTGACATCCCCACCCATTTGTTTTGCAAAGTGAATTGCCATTGTATAGGCATCGGGAGTTCTTGGTGATAAACCACTCATGGCTTCGTAGAACTCGTAAAAGTCGTAACCTTCAACGTTAAGAGCATCGAAATGTCTTTCATAGACTGCGACAATCTCATCAAGGTGTTTACTGCTTGGTGCCGTTTTAGTTACCTTTACCTTCCTCTTAGAAGTAGGGAAAGTTTTTGTTGGTACGTCCGTATCGAACATACTCCCTGAATCAGGGAATTGTGGTTTTGATTTAGTTTGAGTTTCCTCAGAACCTTCTTCTTGTTTGAATACTAGACTTCTCCAATCGAGCTTTGCCATTCTTATTTATTCGTTTTAATTATTAACGATGCAAATATACGGGAAACTTTTGACTTATGCAAATTTAATTTGCCTTTTATTGAAAAAAAGAAACCACCAAGCACAATACTTAACGGTTTCCTTAGAAATTACATGAATTTACTTACTTCCTCTTGGGTAGTAGCATCGCTGAAGTGTACATCAGCTTCTTCTGGGTTGGTTACAACCTCACCAGCCAATAGGTGCAACAAGTGCCCTTGGTTGATTTTATCCCAGTTGATTTCCTCACCACTTGTCAAGCTTACAAACTTATCCAAGAAGATTCTCATCTTAACGGCATCGTCTGCGTTTGTAACGTTTGAACCTGCACCTGTCATGTCCAAATATACAATACTCGCTGTTGGTACGTGATAAGCCATTAACCAAGCATTCTTGCTTTCCGCAGTTAATACTTGTGCAGCCGCAACTGTCTTAGGTAACCAAGCTTCATTAGCTTCTGGCTTGTCTCTCAACATCCACCCAACTTTAACTGTACCATTAGACTCCCTGTAAGTTCTGTACCCACGACCAGAGTAGATATTAGCATCACAGATTACCCACTCAGTACCCGTAGGTAGCAAGTTTGGTGTAATGTCGATGTACTCAGCATTCTTTTCAGCATGTCCAGTGTTATCACCAGAATATACCGCACCACCTTGGGTACCTGCGTGATGTCTACCATTCCATCCAACCTTGATAACTTCGTTAGCAGAGTTCAATAGCATAGCTGACAAGTCAATGTCAGTACGACCTTCCCAGTGAACATACAACCTAATGGTCTTACTAGTGTCAGCCTTTTCGACTGTACCGTTAACGGCACCAGTAAAGTTCAAGTTAGACGCTCTGTTGTTACCACCCAATGGACGGTAATACAATGGCAAGTCAATCGCTACCTTCTTGTTTCCAAGAGTATCGCTGTTCAAGTTACCCAAAGCTTCCATGATAGAAGTCTTGATGCTTCCAACAATCTTAGTGTCCAATGGTGCAAGTGCATCATAGGTAACAACTTGTGATTGGTTTTGGTTCGCCAAAATAGCACCTCTACCCGCACTTTCCTTATCACGGTCAGTGAAGTGGTTGTACGCAGTAACCAAGTTATTGGTTGAAGGTGTGATTGTGAACCATTCTTGAATAGCCCTGAAACCAAAGGTTCTCACCAAGTGGTCAAGTCTACGTGTGAAAACACCTGGAGCTTTCTTCAATACTTCGAAGACAGCAGCATCCTTGTTAGCCAACAATCCTTCAATCTTAGCGTTGAATGTCTTCAATGCCTTTGGGTTGTTTCTCAACGTGTCAGTATAAGACGCAACAGTGTTGAATCTCTTAACGTTACCCTTTGTCATTGGGTGTAGGTAGAACAATACTCTCAACCACATTTCTCTATACCCCTTGAAAGAATCTTCCAAGTTGTAGCAAGACTCCAATGTTCTAAGGATAACCTTAGCTTGTCTTGAAGTTGGGTTACGGAACTTTGTGTTGGTCTTAAGACCTTCATCACCACCAGAGAATGCTGCCCAAATTCTAAGAATGTTGGTAGCGTCCTTTGTTGGAAGAACTGTAACGTTAGGGTTGGTCAATAGTCTTTGACCTACATATGCAGCAATTTCCTTGAACTTGATTTTACCGAAGTTGAACGTTGCCCCATTATCAATGAAGAAGTCAACAATAGTCTTGTCAAAATCAGAGATGCTGTTGTTTGAATAAACAATATCTGTGAAGATAGAATCGAATTGTGACTTTTCAATCAACTTCAATTCCTTCATCTTAGCCAATTCGAATCCGAACTCTCTTTCGATACCTACAGTTTCGTTTGGACGCCATGCTTGGTTAGACCAGTAATATAGGATAGCATTGATGATGAATTCGCTATAAGAAATAGCCAATACTGATTGTGGGAAACCTTGGTAGGTTGCCACGTAACCATTACCACCAACAACATAGTCAAGACCTCTCTTGATGTCAGCATAGACCGCAGTCATAGCATCCACATCCAAAGTGCTTAATCTATCGAACAAGTCCTTAGATAGGACAAATCCGTTGTTCATTAATTCGTGATTGATTTGGTGAGCTAGCGCTTCGTTGTTAGAAGTCCCTGCTTCGATGTTCAAGCCTTGACGCTTGATAAGTGAAATAAAATGTCTCATATATTTATAAAATTAAAAATCTGAAAAGGTATTTGGTATTAAAAGTACATAGTAACCTTTCCAATGGTTAAACTTAAATGTTTAAAAGTTAAAAATCACAATAATCAGATAAGGCGGCTTTTTTATTTGAAAATTAGAGTAGCCTTACCTATGGTTGCGTATTTCAGAGTACAAATATACAATAAATTTTCCGTCCTGTCAAGGGGGGTAAGCAAAAAAAAGTTGATTTAATTTGATTTTGAGTTCAAACCAGCTTCTATTTCTTCCAATTCACGCTTCAAGTTAGCCTGTCTTTCCAATAAATTCTTACGTTTATTAGTGGCTTCTTTACCTAAAACCTCGGCTATCTCTTCTTCTGTGGATGTTCGATACTCAAACCCATCTATTAGGTATGAACCATGGTCAACATGATACTCAATGGCGATATGGTTACCACCCATCTCTTTAATCTTGGCTATCGCATCTTCCATGAATTCCAATGGTATGGTGCCAGCGCTAGCATTACCATAATCATGGTTAATTCTTATAGTTTCCCATTCCATAGACTCATATGCTTCTTCTGAAACATATCTATTTGCTATACCTGCACCACCATGACAGTAGTCCTCAGTTTCGGTCTCAAAGACCTGTTTCTTAGTTACGTATTCTTTCATAGTAAATAGGTTTATTTAGGTATTTTCTCCCAGTCAAACGCTGACTTGAGATGTTCTCTTAGCATTTTTAATGTTACCCTCGCCCGAACACTCCAAGTTGAGTTGTCTTTCTTGTATAGTTCCCATAAAGCTTCAGCCTTTATCTCCTTGTGAAATAACTCATCAAATGTCCCCTGATAGTGGTGCATATTCTTATCCCCACTCGTCATGTAATATGCCAAGTTGTTTAGGGTCTCCCTCACACAATCACTCTCAGATGTGTAAGTACCTTTAACCCTATTCCATTGGTTACCACAATCATTACAGTGGTTTACTGGGTTGGTGTCGAAAGTAGATTTACCACTGATACTACCAAAGGTTAATACGAAGTCACCACTTATTGAGCCTGAACCTTGCCCCCTTAATATCTTATTGACAACATTCTCACCCCCACAACTACCGCAAACACCATTCGCTCGTTTAACGTAGTCTCTGTTTCGGGTACTCTTTTTACTAGCATCATCACTACCCATCTTTTTGATAAGTACTATATTCTCAGCAACCATCTCTTTGATGCGGTCATCCTGAATGTTGAAACGTCTCTTTAGTCTATCTATCATAGTGCAAATATAAGGGTTTTAATTTACATATCCAAATTTAATCTCTATATTTAAAGATATGGGAACAGTATATCTTATGGGTGAGTTCGTGGATAACGGACGTTTTAAAATCGGTATTACCAAGAATTCTGTGGAGAAACGAATTAAGGAACTCCAAACTGGTAACAGTAATGAAATATTCTTAGTTAATAAGTATGAAACAGATAACTACCGAAAGGTTGAGGGTATGCTACACCGTAAGTTCGGCACCAGCAGAGCCATTGGTGAATGGTTTGACCTTACCCATGAACAGGTAGTATCGTTTACTGAAGAAGCAGAAAAGGCTGACCAACTGGTCAGCCTTCTCTTACGTGATAACCACTTCTATAAGTGATTACTCTTCGAGTTCTTTAATAGTAGTTTCAAGATACATCTCGAAATTCTCTATCATCGCCTCTCGACCCCACTTAACGTAGTAGTCTTCCAAATTGGTCAAACTATTTTCATTCTCCATGTAATCTCTGAAGCCTTGCATAGCCTTACCCAACTCGGCACCTTTCAATCCGAATACGTCCATAACCACTTTACCATTAAAGATGGTAGCGGCATACTTCTTCTTTGAGACCTCATAATCAATCCTAGCGATTTCATCCAATAGGTTTGCCTCTGGGAAAGCATTATCTATCATACGATAGTAGCCATCCTTATCCTCATTGAATTGGTACTCGTGGTCTTCATCAGCCACATTTTGCTCCATCCATTCCAAGAATGTCATATAAGAAGCCCTTTTAAGGTTACGCTCCCTATTGATTCTATTCAACTCAGATGGTTGGAACCTTTGCCAGTTGAAGTACGGGGATTCAGCAATGAATTCAAAGATTTCCTCAAGGGTCGCAAAACCCTTCAACCATCTCTTATAATCAAGACCCAAGAAGTCGTATATCTTAACGTAATCCTTAGATACCATTATCTTGTGCTTCGTATTCTTAAAGTAATACGTCACCCATAGACCCTCTTGCCCATACCTCAAACCAAGTCCATGTGCCAGACGACCAATGAAGTTACCTAGGTCGTTGAAACTCAGGTAGTTAAAGTTTGAGTTAAAATGTTGGTCTTCAACAAACATAAGGTCAACTTGTAGTTCCTTATGGTCAAATGACCAGCAGCTACCATTATGGAATATCTCATTAGGGGAATATGTATCCTCTATGTATTGACGTATATCCAAGTCGGTGTTACCCTTGGTTGACACCAATATATCGATGTCACCGAAGCTTTCCTTCTCGTGGTAATATCTAGGTATCTCAACTTTGTTGAAAGTACGTCTAAGCTTCTGCTTCAGTTCCGTTTCCATCTTAGTAAACTCTCGCTTACTGTATCTCCTAGTAAATGTATTTTTCAGTGCATGTCCTCCAAACATTTATTTTATTTTATTTTATTAAGTGTTCAACCTTATCACATGGCACACAGGTTAACCCTAAACCACTGGTACCAGCCTCAAATGGTTTACGTGTGGCTACCAATCCGAAACAAAGTCCAGTTCTACTGTCCTTTTCATATTGGATATCATCAGCGTCAAAGTCAACGTTACCTGATGTACTAACGCTGCAACCAGCGAATAGTGTGGCACATAGTGCCAAAAGTGTTAGTTTAGTTTTCATATCGTTCTTCTTTTTTAATTAATTCGTGTATATACCGTGAATGTTCTTCATTCATTCGTTTTGCTCTCAATGCACTGTTGTCTGGTTCACCTTTGTCGTAACAGTCAATAGGGTACCCTACCGTCATGTGTAACCCAAAGTATGGTCTACCCAGACCCAGTTCGGCTCTAATGCCATGTAATTGCCCTCTTTCTTCCTCTGGAACCACCAACCACCAATAGGCAGCATCCGTTCTAACGTCAAGGCTTAAGACCACCTCAATCGTCTTGTTGTTCCACTTAGCCTTCACCTCTTCCCACTTACCGTTGGTATCACTCTCCCTATCATTGATAAAGGTTATGTGAGCCTTTCTTAGTGGAGCCACTAATGGTAGCCCATATCTCTTTTCAATGAACCAACCGTAGTACTGGCAGAGGTCACCATATAAGAATAGCATAGCGACCCGTTTCCAACTACCCTGAGCTTCATGCTTTTTGGTCTTGTGGTCAGGGTCAAATACTATTGTACCTTTATATGTAATAGTATCCCTATACATTTGTGCAAATATAAGGGGTTTTTTTGAATTATGCTAATCTTTTCCCAATTAAAAACTCTCTTAGGAACGCATTTTCTTTTCCACCCACCTTTTCTACCCACTTTTCGTGGTTTCTGGCGTTCTCATCTTCCCAGTTCTTAACGGATTGTTCATTTGGTTCGTAGCTTTCACCCCATGGTTTAGGGGTTGGTTTGAATTCAGGGTATAAGTCTTTATTAAATACACGCTCATCCACCATGAAACACATGGCTGTCAAGCAGTTACCCAAATCTGGCTCCCTGAATTCCGTAACATGTACGTCATTATCCCTTAAAGACTTTAAGTGTTGTTGCATAGTACCAGTATATTGGTCACTATCGTTAGAAGTCCCACCATTTAATACAATACTGGTTTTCCATTTATCAGCCCACCAGTTATAACTATTGTTAAGGTCAGTAATCTCAGCCGAATAGCCGCCAGAACCAGTAGTGGTCACAGGTGGCAAATTTCGTTGGTAGTCAGTAACTGCGTGTTGGAATTGAATACCTTGTTGGATACCCATCAGTTGGTAGATAACCAGACCGTACATTCTCAATTCTAAGTACTCGTCCATCTTACGTGGTACCGAGTTCTTCTTGAATTCAGCTTCACCAAGCCTCTTTAGAAACTCGATTTCATCAATTTTTTCCCAATGGAATGACCCCGTTTGTATAGACCAAAGATTTGGTTTATAAGGTCTTACATTGTGTTGTAGACACCATTCATAAGGTGTCTTGAAGATTGTAACTTCTTCTACTATTTCCATATTTTATTTTACTCTTTATAATGAACCACCTTTCTTCCAGTTCCTTGTAACATTCACGAATTTGTTCAGGTTACTATCAATCCATCTCCCAAAGAACACTTGCATGTCTGGGGGTAATGGGTATCCATCCATGTAGACCACTCGGTCAACCACTTCAAATTCTTGTCCTCGCTTAAAATTAAGGTCAGGACCTAATTGAGTATCCTCTTTTAACTTATATACACCGTTTTCCATAGTATTTTGTTTTTATACAACAAATCTAATGAACTGATGTGGTAAAGTAAAGTTACCTATTGAAAAACTTCAGAATCACACCGAATATCACTACTATAAGTAAGAATGTTATCCAAATTGGTGATAATACCCATAACCAACTCCAGTCAATGATGCTGGTTAGTTTTAGTATGATAAATACGATGGTCAATAAGCCAACGAATCCGATGCCACCTGATGATGACGATGATGATGATGATGATATACTACTCATGTGTTTTCTTTTTAGTTATAATTCGAATATACGAAATTAATTCGACAGTTGCAACCCTTAATGACGGGCGCTTGGAATTCTAACCAAATTGAATGAAGTAACTATGCCACCCTCAAGTAGCTCTGCTCCCCACGCTTCAAATTGGTCGAAGTGTTTTTCTCTATCATCGTAAAGTACAACTTCAGTGATATTAAGGTTGGCGCCTAGTATAACATTAAACTGGTTAAGCTTTACCTCACCTGTGTCACCACCAGGATTAAACCTATATGCATCAAAGGTCATACCTTTGGAATCTAGGATACCCTTAACTGCACTAACCAATTCGGGTTTGTTCTCCCTACCCGTAGCCATGACTACCATAGTATCAGGTCTAGCTTTAGCCTTTTGGTATGCTGAAGCAACCTGTGGTATTACATTCATCTCGAAAATATCGGTATTCAAGGATTCGGGCTGTGCCCACCATCCATTCCAAGGAAATTCCTTCCCAGTCGCCTTTTCCCAGATTGGGACACCAACGTCTGATAGTGGTGTATCAATCAAGGTACCATCAAAGTCAAATACTTCCAATCTTTTGATTGGGTTATTCAACTCTTCCAATAATGCTTCTCTTAACCTATTTTCTATCATGATGCGAAAGTACGGGTTTTATTTGACCTATACAAATATAAATACTATCTCACCCTCGCTTAGGATACGGATACGTCTTATTTCTTTCCTCAAATACACCCTTTAAGAATTTAGTCTCCTTTTTAGACCTACCTTGAACGTAGGCGTATTTACCCTTCTGTGGTAAGTCACGCTTAACACAAGTAAGCATATACTCCTTAGAAGCCGTTTTAATGCGTTTTGCGACATCTTCTGGCATTTTATTGAACATAACCCTATCTCGCTCTTGCCATGCGTCTACCCACTCTATATCCATCTTCTTAGCTAGCCTCTTATAGACACTTCTACTTCGGAAGTACCTGTCAGATACCCACCTACCATTCTCATTCTGATATTGAACCTTAGTACCGAATTTAGCTCCAAGATAATAAAAGTTACATGCTTGGTATATGGTACCGATTTCACCTGCTTCAGAATCTGAATAGGCTGTGAATAGTCGGTAGTCGGTATTCTTTACCATCCACTTAATAGAAAAGCCTATAAGTGATGATGCTAGGTTCTTGGGACTCCAAGATACGCATGCACCTCTACTGATTAATCTTTCAAGCTTCTTGGTGTTGTCACCCAACATCTTAGAGAACGCATTGGGCATATCCATGATGATTACACCAGCCAAGATACCATTGTATCTAGCAGTGAAAAAATGAGTAGGATAGAGACCTAATCGTCCTAACCATTCATGTCGCTCGATGAAAGCTTTCACTTCATCAAAAACAAGGTCCTTCTCTTCGAAACTGAACTCAAAGTCAGCTATTCTAAGTTTGGACGCTTCTTCTTGCGTCATATCTGCCAATACAAGGTCTTCCTCTCGGTTCTTAACCCTTATGTCGTATTGCCAGCAAGTTTCAGATTTATAAGTCTCTAACCTCTCATTGATTGCCATATTCCGCTTCCGTTCTTAAATGGTATATATCATTGATACCTACCATTCTGAACTCACACCCTTCATGTGGGGTGACCTCATTAGTATGGAAGTGTCCGTACAACCAGTTTGTTAATTTGTTGTTGTCTTTGAGGATGTCATAAGCCTCAGTCATATCAAGGCGCTCCCTTGCACACTCTTGAATGAGCATGTGGTCAGCCTTAACGTATTCATCTGGTATTCCTTTACCAGTCTGAGGAAATGCAAAATTAGGTGCTGTGTGTGTCACCACAATATCAACACCTTCAAATGTATTAAGTAATGCCTTATCTAATACGAATACCTCATCAGCCCAATATAGGTTGTTAGTTTTAATCCTATCAACCCTATCAATACTGATAGCACCACCCATAAAGAGAACCACTTTACCATCTATCACCCTCGTTTCATAATCAGGTACCAACTCTATATTACTATAGATGTGAGTACCATCCCAAAACGCTGGGTTATCATGGTTACCTCTTATGACATACATCTTACTATCAACATGCTTCAGAATGTTATTAAACTTCTTCAGCGTGTTCTTCATACGATTAATATCATTGCTCATACCAAAGTCACCTACTTGGATGATATTGGTACCATGTAGGGTACTCTGAATCATACCCATAATGTAGTCAAAGCCACGCTTCCCAGTTTTCCAGTCGAACGTGTACCCATGAATGTCACCGATGATGAACATTATACTTCTTCAGATAATTGTTGATTATAAAACTCTTTGATACCAGATACTTCTTTTATTAATACATCAGTGATTACATCTGGTATCTCTAATTTGTAATCCTCTGATGGTAGCTCTATTTCAGCTATGATTAAACTCATTCCTTTGAATACGTCAATTTCCCAACTCAAACCATTCAAAGTGTGCACGTAACGTTCCTTTGATAGAACCGTTAAGGCTTTACCTTTAAGATAGTGGAATTCCGCACCATCTATTTGTTTCTCAATCTCTTCATTGACCGTTGGGCTGATATACTTCTTCTTGGTTAGCCAGTACTTTCTGGTTCCGTGTTGTTCAGCTTCCCTGATTCTAACCGTATACCCATCCCCATCTTGAGGTAAGTAAAACTGTGTAATATCAGAACGCATATCGAAGAACATACCCTCTGGTGTCCTCTTCAGTAAGAACTTTCGTTCAATCTCTAATTCTTTACTCATCTATCTTCCTTCTGCTCACCATAAATTATATCCTTATTCATTAGCTTGTTCGTTTTTGTATAACCATCGTTACCCTTTGCCCACTCCGCACCAGTTATTTCGACCAATTCCTTCTCACTAAGATTTCTCATGTTACATTTTTTACTCATCAACTTCCCATCAATCCACTCTGCGAATATAGACCACATACCCCCATCTTTGTAGTATTTATTACCACCCATCCATCGGAGTTCGCTGTTACCCAACCTAACAAAGTTAGGAAAAGCACCCTTAATTAATTTAACTCGACCACTCTTTTTCTTATCCATTTTTACAAAGTTACAATATTATTCCGACAATTACAAATTAAAACGGCAAGTCATCTTCCCAGTCGTCCATTTTATGTTGATAAGCGTAGTCCACTATAACGGTAGACTCGTCCAACAAATCCTGAGCAACAATAAAATCCTCACCCCATTTAGCGTTATCCATATCAGGTGGATAACATACCAATCTGCTAATACCACTCTGAATGATTGCCCTAGCACAATCCGCACAAGGGTACCACATTAGATACATGGTACAACCATCCGTACTTACGCCCTTTCTGGCGCAATTATAAATCGCATTACGTTCAGCGTGTTCAGTATACATGTACTTGGCAGGTCGCTCATGTCTTTCCTCTACCTCATCGTCACAACCCCTTGGGAAACCGTTATACCCTATGGATACAATGTCTCTAAAACCATCTACAATGATGGCACCAGTGCCAGTGCTTCTATCTTTACTCCAACTAGATACGTTGGTAGCTAATTCTAGGAACCTTGCGTCCCACTCCCTAACTAATGTCATCTATTATTCGTATTACTCGTTTACATTCATCGAATTCATGTGGGGAACTACCCTTCTCAGAAACCACCCACATCATCTCCATATCTACCGTTTTAGCCTCACATAACTGTGGTTCACCGTCACCGTAGGTTCCGATATACATCTCACCTTCCCTTGGTAGTTCGTTGGTTACTTCAAACATCACACCCTCTACTGTAACTATCATGCGTCATTAACCCATATTGGTGTTTGTTTTCCAACATAGGCTCCAGCAATGTTGAAATCGAAATATTCCATCGCCTCATCTGGTAGCATCCCCTCAACATCAATCATATGCCTCACTATCTTATCTACCGAATATACTACTACACCATTATGATATTCAACACCAAGTATTGCATGGTCGTGACCATCAGCGAACAATAGTTTAACATCAGGGTATTCGTCCTGTAACTCTTCTCTTATATTTAAGTTCATTGTGCTTTGATTTCGGTTACCACTCCCGTTAGGGTTATGGGTGCCCCCACTGTCTCCCAATTAGTTATTTTGTTTGACATGAATGGTTTTCCACCTTCCGCAGTATTAACTGCAATAGTGATATGTGGGGTATCATTGCTTGAAGGGTAACCACTTACCTTTACTGCGATTGCCATATCAGATACGCCAACCTCAGTCGCACTAAGTGTTACAGTCTTACCCAAATCCCCTTTAAGTTCTTCAGGCAACCCCTTACCAAACACAATGGTCATGTGGTGAGCAAATACCTTCCAATCTTGTGGTATCTTGGTTGCTAACGCTGTAAATAAAACAGCCTTTGACTTCTCGTCAATAACGACTGCGGAATACAACACTCTAGCTAATTCCTCTCTTAATCTATTTCTCACTTCTTTACTCATAATACCATTTCTCTAATTCTTATGTAGGTATCTACGAAATTCTCGTATATAACCATTTTATCTAAATCACCTTTAATTGGTGATGAATACTCCATGTCAGCAGCTTTCACCAAATACATATAAGGTTCCTCACCTAAAACGCACAGCGCCAAGTAATCCGTCTCTGTTGGTTTGCTCACCAATGAATCATACGGTTGGAACACCCAACTGTTCCCAAACGGGGAATCCCCTTGACAACTCTTAACGTGAACTTGTATTAACCCACAGGTTATATCAGCATCAAAAGATTTCTCACGCTTATCGTATATCATGATATCTGGTGGTGAAGGATTCTTACCCTTCAACTTTAGAGTATTAAATACTTGATACTCAGCCAACTTACCATTATATATGTCTATTATTAGCTTTCCTCTAATCCTCTGATTACGCTTGGCGTATTCACCCTCATTTGTATCTACACACCACTCCGCAAAAATACCAGCAATCTTTTGTTGGTATTCGGTAGGTGGCGGTAGTGACATCTTACTCATTGTACGAATATACAGAATTTATTTGGAAATAACAAGGGTGCGATTAAACATCATCCATATCACCGCATTCAGCATACCATCTCTCGAATTTTTGGTACTCGCTGTACGATACTAATTTATACCTACTATACTGGTTAGCATACTTGGCTATATCACCCCATGGGATTAGAACATCATTATGACCTAATATTCCTTGTTCACTGACTAAGAATTTACCATCATTTGTTGTGATTACGTCATAAGTTACACCCTTTAGTTTGATTGCTTCGTGAAACCTCTCTCTAATCTCCTTGCTCATGGTAATAAATATAAGACTAAATCTTAAACATCTCTAGGGATATCTTCGAACCAAACTTCATTCTTGATATCAATTTGCTCAACCAAATCGGCATATGTGATGGGTCTAGCGGTTGGGTTATCCTCATTGAATTGATGGATGACTGAGAACACGCATTGAATCGTATCTGCCGCCTCGTCTAAGGTGGTATTCCTAATGATACTAAGGTTAGATGATAATGACGTTTTCTTCCTACCAGTTGTTCTATTAACCTCTTTGGCTAACTCACCAGCTTCCTCAAACAACTTCATACCTCTTTCGGATATGGTTGCTGGGTCTAACTCGTTCAACCTTCTTATTCTTTCGTAATGCTTCCTCATAGCACAAATATACAACAAATAATTGGTATATGCAAATTAAGTTGTTGGGACAATGACCGCATATTGGTCATTCCATTCACTAGCTCTTGGTATGTTAGGCGTACCAGGAAAGATACTTAGGATTATATAATTATTTGGTATAACCTCTTGAGCCTCATTCTTTAATGGTACCACGATTATTGTTAATAGGTCAGTTTTAAAGCTACTTATTGGTTCACTGGTTTTCACTAGTGGAACAGTGATTGTATTGGGTCCTTCACTCTTTTCAGTTGTACCTAATTCAGCATCAGGTAAACTTTTAGCCTCATCTATTGGTAGGACTAGGTTGTAACCAATATTCGGTACCGTGGTTGATATTGTGGCACTACTGTTAGCAATGTTATCAAGGTCTGGTTCTTTATTTACAATTGATTTAACTGATTCAATGACTCCACTTATGTCTGTATTAGGGTTGAATATTGAGCCTTGACCTAGTTCTCCGTGAACAGTACTTAATTTCTCTGCCAGCCAATCTGGAAATAATACTTCTGGTGCTGAACCAGTGATAGATTCGAATAGTGGGGATAGCTTCATAACTATAAATAGTTCATTATCAGCCAGAAACCCTCAATAATGTTTTCACTTCTTTTTCTTTTTGGGTTCATCCATTGGAACCTCCGTTACTTTAAACTTTCTATTAACTCGACCTCTCTGTGGGTGTACGTAAGGACCTTGAATATATTCCCCTGTCCCCCAGAAATATACGAACTCTGGAATTTTTTTTGTGCATCTACTACTCATTTGTAAAATTTTATTTCATCTTCGTTAATGGTCACTGTTACCACATAATCCTTGTGGTGTAGGTGAGCCATATATTTGGGTTCATTACTGGTTATGAATTTACATTTGGTGTAATCAGCGAATACCAATGCACCAACAATTGAACCATCCTTTCCTTTCAATTTGTAATTCTTTCGCCACTTGGTTTTGCTTGTTATTATATATGGGTAGAACCCCATATACTCTGGGTTGGTTATCTCAATGGATTTACCTTTAGGTTTATCCTGTAATACATTCCTACCTTCAGCAGCAATCTTGATAATCTCATCAAAGCTAATTGTATCTGAACAGCAGGTCTCACATACGTAGAACTTACGAACCTTAATCAGTTCACCATCACAGGTATCCTTGGGACAATTCATTATAGGTAATCCTTGGCTAACTCAGCCACCACACTATCGCTGTAGATAGAACTTAACTCCGCTTCCATATCAATACTATAGAAATAGTGTGCAGGGTCAGTTTCTTCAGCTAATTTGGTTAGGTCTACTATGGCTGTTGCAACCATATCATCAAAGTTGATATCATCCAGAATTTTAACTGCCACCTCTGATTCTAACTTAATCGGTGAATGTTCGGTGGGTGTTGATATATCTCTTATTATCCTGAGTACAAGTGGTGGTAACCATGAATAATCAAAATTACCTTCAAGTCTAGGTTGGGTGACATACTGTTTAGTAGCTAAGAAGGCTTCATCAAGATACTTGTGAAAATCTGGGTCAACGTTCTGGTATACCCCTTCGATGGGTCTAAACATCTCTAAGAACTCTTTGTCTTTTTTATCCATTATACACACTCTTTAGTTATACTCTCTTTCATTATCTCATTGAAATATATGAAAGGATTATCCTTACCGTTGTAAGGTGCCGTTAAAGCCTCGTTAATAGCCTTATTCGTACTAATGGTACGTTGAGTAATACTTGGGAAACGGAACGTCTTAGCGCAATTATTCGCCATACTGGTAATAAGCTCAACAAATTCTAAATCTGTGGCGTTATTAATATCTTCTGGGGTAATGTAGTTGTTCTTCATACTACAAGTATAAAGAAACATCTTGGTATTGTCAATAGTTGAGGGGGCAGAGGGATTCGAACCCACATTTGATATAATCGCAACTCCAATTACGGATAGAAGTTTAGAAAACTTCCTCGGTTATACCCCCATTTTGCTCAATAAAGTGTGTTGCTTTATTGAGCATTGTAACCCTACTAGGATTCGAACCTAGACTGTCAGGGTAGAAACCTGAAGTGCTAATCCATTACACCATAGAGCCATTTTGAGACGGAGATGGGATTCGAACCCATATTTGCAGCTCCTATTACCGTTAACAGGGTCGAAACCTGAACGGGCTACACCGCCATATTACGCATATGACTTATAATGGTCTATTATAACCCATATGACTTATTCCTTTAAACACGCATAAAGTGCATCTATTCCTTTAAAGACGCATAAATTTATAAGCGTATATACTTATAAACACCATTTATAAGCTTATATACCTATATTTTAAGAATTCAATAAGTTCATCTAGATTGTCATTAGTATAGTTATCGAACTTATCAACCATTTCAAGTACACCTTCAGTCCAATCAAAGTCAGTCCCATAATCACGACCATACTCACACGCTAACGCATTCCGCATAGACGAAATATCACTCATCAGAGTGTCATAATCACTATCTGGAAAACTTAAATCATCTAACATAAACCATATCTTAGATAAGTCTGTACTATCTAGATTAAACCCACTTTCAGGGTTAACCTTTTCTACTATTTCTTTATAATCACTCATAGTACCCTCCAAGGGACTCGAACCCCTACCAGAAATTTCGTAGATTTCCATGCTAATCCATTACACCAGGAGGGCGTAATTGTTGTACCCCTATAAGGACTCGAACCTCAACCAAATCTTTAGGAAAGACTTATGCTAATCCATTACACCATAGGGGCGTATTATGCTATTGTATTACCAGATAATTGTTTAGCCACGTGTATCGCAAGTGGTATGTGTATCTGGTCAAATGATTTCGTATCACCAGTTTGGTTCTCACCGACCATCTGACTAGCCTCACCCTCAAGCATTCGAGCCAGATTCGGTTTATTAAGGTCGTCATACTCAAGTCCGTCTAACAATCCAAGATTTTCCCACTTCTCCTGAACCTTTCTTCGAACCTCTCTCATGTGATTCAACCCTTTCTTTCTTTCTTCTTCAGTCATTCTTTACAATTTAGTCGTCTTACAGTTTTTAAATAACTGTCTACCGATTTCTTCTTCTATTAATAGGTGATGTTTGGCATACTCATAATCTTCCTTACCCATCCATTCCATCTTCTTCATTATAGCGTTACAATGTGCGTCACGTAGCACATCATGTATAGCTTCCACCTCATAGACATCATCACATTTACCATCACCATCAGGAAATAAACCTTCTGGTATATCATCAAAGAACTTCTGGAAATCAACATCGATTTCAATATCTATCTTATACTTACTCATACCTCTAAATATTCTTTAATGAACATGCCACTATCTCGCTTCTCCATCAATAAGTGATGGTCGATTACTTCTTGGGCAATATTTTTTTCCATCGCATCATTTGATGTTATCGGTAGGTCCTGCCATTTGCCAGTTTTCCAGTATTCTTCTGGTGTTGGCTCCCATCTTCCATCTACACTTCGCATGGGTACTTTCCTACCTTCAGTAGATGTGAATTCACCCAACAATACTGGGTATATCGCTTTTTGTGGTGTATAATAGGTAACCCCATCAATAAGTTCCACTTTAATTCGAAACTTATACTTTGAATAAAATTGTTTATCTTCCATTTAGTTCTTACTTTAATTTTTCCATAATAGTGGAAAGGTATTCATATTTATTTTCACTAATACCTAATAAGAATCCCACCAACTCCTTTGGTGATAGTTTACTAAGGGTTCTAGTGTCGATTATATCACCTATCTTAAAGTGTGTGTCACCATCTAGTAATTCAACTTTCAAATACTCTTGTAACCCCTTATGGTATATGTATGGTAAACCACTCTTATAATACTCAATCTCGTCAGGATGTGCATAACGTAAGCAAGATTCTTCATGACCAGACTTAGGGGAATTATGTATTCTACCCTGTGGGTGACCATTGGCGTAATATTCATAAGACCAATGCGTTATCATCCACGGCTCCCTACAAATATGTTCTGGGTATTCACCATGATTGAAACATACCCAATCACCAGTTTTAAATGTTCTCTCATTATCAACACATTCCCTTAGTTGGACTAATTCATCTTCCAACTTTGAAATTCTTTCTATGCAATCTTTCTTTTCCATACAACAAATATACTACTAATATCTGAGAATGTCAATCAATTGGCTACCAAAAGTTCCAGTGGAGATGGAGGGATTCGAACCCTCGTCTTGCTCATTGCCTATCGTACCTATCCTACACGCTTAGTTTATTCTTTTATTCTCGGACTTACCTTTATAGAATAAACAACCATCCAGAAGTCCTACTCATAATATTATTTAACCACCTTAATGATATTGGTGCGGTCGATTTGTCTGATGACATCTCATACACTAAAGACACAAACCTTAAATTCTTTAGGTGAGATGGAGCTTTAGTCGTAATCTAATTACGCTACCGCTACAGTTGACTCCTGACGGATAAGACCGAGAGTTGTCATGGTATCTAATACGTTGCCGATTAGAAGTGTAAACTATTTTTACAAGGTTAGTTTATCCTCGACGTGCTGATATCAATCAAACTAATGTCAATCAATTCCAGTCATCCCCATAATTTCAAAGAACAATTATAAATATACCAAATAAATTATAAGTAGTCAAATTTATAAACAAATTGTGGACCCTATCGGAACCGAACCCTCCTCTTGTTCGACCTTAAAATTGGTATGTACCTACCTTTCGAAAAAATTAGTAGCCCCACCTAGAATCGAACTAGGAATTAAGCTTTAGAAGAGCCTTGTTATATCCGTTTAACTATGGGGCCATGTTTGTTAGAAGTTCTCTGTCAAAAGGTTATCTATAACTTCTCTTGACTGTCTAGGGTTTTCTCATCTTCTTTGTTTTGGTTGGGGAGGAGGGGCTCGAACCCCCATGCCTAGTAAGGAACAGATTTACAGTCTGTCGAGCCAGCCAATTGCTCAACTCCCCAATATATTACTTACACTTGATTGTCAATGGATTCACGGAGTCATTATCTCTAATGGTCTCAATCAATGACCAGGCGAACCAATAAGGTACGCTAATAGGAAAAAATATAATGGATAATACTACTATCGCTATCTTAATCATCATACATAAATATTATAATTCTGTTAGTTTATATTTCTTCCCATGCATCACAACCACCTTTCCTTCGCAAGATGGTTTTGGTCTGTTGCCTTCAATAACTCCATCGGAATCCTCATAATAAATTTTATTACCATCGGTATCAAATTCACTTTTATTCCAATATCCCTCGGAATTCTCATAATAGATTTGGTTTCCATTGGCATCACATTCATATTTAGACCAATATCCAGTTGAGGACTCATGATAAATTTCATTACCATTGGAATTATATTCACTTTTATTCCAATATCCCTCGGAATCCTCAAAATAGATTCGATTTCTATTGGAATCATAAAGGTATAATGAACCTTTCTCAAAGTCATGCTTTAGTAATTGTCCTATTGTTTTCATATCTCTTTTAATTTATAGTACCCAGAGTGGGGGTCGAACCCACAAGGTCATTCGACCACCGATTAATGTACACCAAGCAGGGGTCGAACCTGCACTCCCTCAATGAGAATCAGAGCTTAAATCTGACGCGTCTACCAATTCCGCCATTGGTGCATAGTACAAATATACTAATTAATTTTCAATTCCCAAATTTAAATCACTAATTAAATTATACACTCTATTATAGTTTCCACCCGAGCATGTTTTTGTGATGAATATAGTACAAATATATGGCATAATTTCAAGTGAACCAAATTAAATTTTATTTTTTTGTTCGAAATATTATTCGTATATTTGTAGGATGAATGGAGAAACACTAAATAAATTAAAAGACTTACTTTCTGTCCCAACCCATACTTGGGAGGAGGATAGATTAATTGAACACGTAATTAATTATATTAGTTCTCTACCTTCAGTTAGTTATTATCAGGACGAGTTGGGGAGTCTTTACATTACTAAGGGAGACTCTTCGACCTATCCTTGTTTAGTAGCTCATCTAGATAGTGTACATGAGATTACAGAAATGGTCGTTCTTGAGGAGCAATTACCTAACTCCCAAGGCGAACTTAAACTAGCGTTAAAAGCATACGATAAAGAAGAGGGGTTACCCACAGGAATAGGTGGTGATGATAAAGCTGGCGTGTTCATATGTTTACAGTTGTTGGAAAAATTAGATGTCTGTAAGGTATTTTTACCGATAGCGGAAGAAACGGGGTGTAACGGTTCTAGAGAAGCGGACCCAGAGTTCTTTAAAAATGTGGGGTACGCAATCCAATTCGATTCTACTGAAAATGACACTATAAGTAAAAGTTTAATGGGTGTTAAACTATATGAGGAAGAAAGTAAATTTTTCAACTCCGTGAAAGATATAATTTTAGAGCATGGTTTCACCAAATGGTTAAATCACCCTTACACTGACACTATGATGTTGAAGAAAAAATTTAACTTCCCTTGTTTAAATTTCGCGGCAGGGTATTATCGTTACCACACCAAAAACGAATATGTTGTGGTAGAAGATGTTCAGAACGCTATTAATTTAGGTTTAAAGGTGGTCCACCAACTAGGTAATGAAAAATACCAGTTTATACATCAACAACAACCTTACCCTCCTTACCTTTTCTAATCTTATTTTATTCTAGGTAATATTTATTATAAAACAATAGATATGCCTTTACCATTACCCTTTTATTTAAGAACGAGTCAAACCACAGCATTAACCCATGGTGAGTTGGATGGAAATCTTAGTATTTTAAGTACTAAGATAGATAACACCACCTGTGGAAATGTGGGTACGGGCATTGGTATATTTAGGGATAAACAGGTGAATCCCAATGACGGCACCATGAATCTCTATTCTTTATCTGGAACCAACGGAGTTACTATCGGCATAAGTGGAGACTCTATAGTGATTGCGAGTACTGGTGGTGGAAGTGGTACTGATGTTTTCGTTACAGGTGGTACACATAATCCATCAACTGGGGTCAGTACCTTTACTAATAATAGTGGTGGTACTTTTGACGTGACTGGTTACCTTACTGACTCCTCACTATATTGGACATCCGGTAGTACGGGTGACTACTCAATAAAAACAGTTAACATTAGTACGGTGGACGCTACTGGGGACTATGCTGTAGCGGAGGGTGAAGACAACCAAGCGGCAGGTAATAATTCCCACGCTGGTGGTTTCGGTGTGACTGCTAATGGCCAAACATCTTTTGTATATTCCCATAATGTAAATGGGGGTGGGCCCCCTACGGGTTATGTATCAGGTGCATGGTCAAGTATATTAGGAGGTCAAAACCATATTATAGATACTGCGTCATCTGGTTCATCCATAACTGGTGGGTATACGAATGTAATTAATAATACAGCGGACGCTCACATATTAGGGCACACGTATGCTATTATTAGTGGTAGTAGTTTTGAATCATCTAGTGGAAGTGCAATTATAGGTGGTAAGTGTACTGGTAAATCGGTTGGTAATTGTCACGCAATTTATGAGAGTGGTGGAGCAGTTCTGTTGGGTGGGTCTCGTAGTGTCGTGTCAAATAGTGACTATAGTGGGGCACTATTATCCCCCAACTCGACAATATCCAATCCTTACATGAGTTCTGGAATGATATCTCAGTTTAATACCATTGTAGGGGGATATGCTCACATCTTAGGTGGTACAGACGCGTCTTCAATAGTCGGTGGAGTCTATAACGAGGTGGACTATGGTTATAACAATACTATAATAGGTGGTAGTGGGAACACCATTTCATCTGGTTTTTCTTCCTCTATTGTGGGTGGAATAGGTAACGCATTATACCCGAACCTCACGAACCCAGTTGTAAATAACTCTGTAATTTTGGGTGGTTCAGGGTTAATTGGTGGAAGTGATAATACAGTTTATGTCCCTTACTTAAACATAAATAACGCACCTGGTGGTACATCTATCGCAAGTTTAGGTATTACCAGTGATGGTTTAGTCATTACGGGTGACACTAGTGGTGATTGTTGTGAAATCGATGCTTATTATTCTGGGGGTACCCCAGCAGGTAACTGGACATGGGATTTAAGTGGGCAGAGCACTAACTTTGAAATTACTTTAGTTGCAAATGGTCAGTTAGATTTAACAAATGTAATAAATGGAGAATATGGTACTATTATAGTCCATCAGGACGCGACGGGAAACAGAACCTTGGGTCTCGGAACCATTAATGGTGGTGCAGGAACACATTATGTGGTCAATGGTGGTGGTGGTGTAGCAACTCTAACCGCTACTGCGAGTGCTACAGATATCTTATCTTTCACCTATAATGGAACTGCAGCTTTTTGGACGGTAGGTAATGATTACACTTAAAATTTTTAGTTATGAGTAAAGGAGTATTTAGGTCTCATAGTAAGGTAGGTGAGACAATGTCAATTCAACTACTACCTGACCCCATAACACCCTTTGACCCAACAGTTAGTAAAATTAACGGAAGGGTTTCGTGGGATTTAGATGTTGGGAGTGGTTATACCGCGGGTAATTCTATTTCATATATGTTTCCTTCAGCCTCCGCCCGAACTGTAACTCTACGTACTAATCTATTATCTACACTAACCTCTATCAATCTATTTGAAGATAATGTGGTGGGAAATGTGAATTTGAGTGGGTGGAGTAATTTATTTAAAGGTGGAGGTCAAACCCTTAATTTAAGTGGAAATGCTCTGTTAACTGGTATAACTCACACCTACACTCCTTATACAAACTTATTTTATTGGGCTTATTCATGTGATATAACTGGTGACCATGATTTAACCATGTTTCCCACATTGGGTAGTGATATTAGGTTAAATGGTAACTCTAATTTGACCAGCATTACACATACCGCTTCTACCGCTGTCATCACTTATTATAGTGCGTCACAATGTGATTTAACAGGTAATTTAAATATGTCCATGTTCTCTAACTTGGGAGGCCTTTTTAGTGTACAAGTGAACTCTAATTTAACCTCTATCACCCACACTACTTCACCACAAACTATCACCAACTATTCTATGAATAGTTGTGACATTACCGGAACCCATTATCTTCCTTTTAGTGAGATGGGAGGCCAATTTTATGGCCACACTAACAGTAATTTAACCAACATAGTTCATAGTGCAACGAGTGAAGCGTTTACGGTGTATAAAGTCCACGATTGTGATTTAACAGGTGTTTTTGATTTATCTATGTTAACGGGACTCGGAGGGCAATTTGAATGTTATAATAATTCTAATTTAACCGACATTAGTCATGGGGTTAGTAGTGAAGTATTCACCAGGTATTGGGCGGATGCCTGTAATATGGGAACAATTCTAGATGTCTCTATGTTAAGTGGATTAGGGGGGTCATTTAATGTTTCCAGTAACTCTAACTTAAAAAACGTTGTTTTTCCCTACAGTACCCAAACCTTTGGTAATGTTATACCAGCTAACGATGCCTTTGCAATGGACGGGTGTAATTTTGCGGGGAACCATGTAGATTTTAAACCATTATCTGGGAGTACCATGGATGTTAACAGTACTTTAGGAGCAAGTATTCGTCTATATAATAATAGTTTAACTGCCACTGACGTAAACCATCTACTAGAGGACTTTGCGGACATTGCAGGGTGGAATACTACAGGGTGGAGTGGAGTTACTTTAAATATTAGTGGAACTAATAGTGCTCCCGATACCACATCGGGTGGATTTAATGGGATTGCCGCGATTAACACACTTACAGGTTCTCCTTATAATTGGATAATAACAACAAGTTGATATGTGGAGATTAATATATAGTGATAAAAAAATATACGATTTATTTGAGACCAGTGGGAGAACATATGCCCGTGAAAGTATTTTAAATACTTCCCACATAGAACAATGTTTTGAAAAAATTGATGAGTTAGGCGTTACTTACATGTACCCAACAGGAACTACACAAATTATTATATTTAGTGGAGGTAGTCGTTCAATTATTGAAAATCCAGATATCTAATTACTCAACTATATCCAGACTAATTACATTTTCTTTATCTACTACCATTTCATACTCTATTTCAGTCTTAACGGCACCCTTTAATATTTCTTCAGAAATAAAATCTTCCAGTTTATTTTGAATGGCTCTTTTTATTGGTCTGGCACCGAACTTTTCATCATAACCTTCTTCTACAATATATTTTACTATAGAATTATCAAAAGAGACACTATATTTTTTTTCAGTTAATCTTTCTTGTAAGTTAGTTAATTCTAATTTAACTATTTTACTAATAGTTCTTTTTTGTAGGGGTTTAAATACCACTATCTGGTCAACCCTGTTTAAAAATTCTGGTTTAAAAGTATTTTTAAGTGCTTTTTTAATTATTTGGTCTTTAGCTTCATCTAATCTAGATTCACTATCTTTGGTAGAGAAACCTAAGGGTTTATTAAACCCACTAACTTGTTTAGCCCCCACATTAGAAGTCATTATAATTAAAGTATTTTTAAAGTTTATCTTCCTACCTAAACTATCCGTTAAATGGCCTTCATCAAATATTTGGAGTAATAAATCATAGATATCTGAATGAGCCTTTTCAATTTCATCTAAAAGGATAACAGCGTAGGGTTTTTTTCTTACAGCTTCCGTTAATTGACCCCCTTCATTATATCCCACATATCCTGGAGGAGAACCAATTAGTCTAGTGGAGTTAAATTTTTCTTTATATTCAGACATATCTAATCTAATTAAAGCGTCTTCACTCCCAAAAATTTCTTTAGCTATTGATTTAGCTAAATGAGTTTTACCCACACCAGTAGAACCTAAAAACATAAATGAACCAATAGGTTTTTTAACTTCACGAATCCCGACCCTATTTCTTCTAATAGATTTAGCTATTTTTTTAATAGCTTCATCTTGACCTATAACTAAACTCTGTAATAACTTTTCTAAATTTAATAGATTTTTTGTTTCGTTACTATCTAATTTAGTTAAGGGAATTTTAGTTATTTGAGACACTACTTTATAGATGTCTTCCTCGGTAATATCTACCCTACTATGTTCCATCTCCAGTTCCCATTCTAATTTCTTATCCTCTAAAAGATTTACCACCTTCCTTTCTTCATCTCTAAGTTCCGCGGCTTTTTCATATCTCTGAGATTTTACCACATCTATCTTCTCCACTTTTAAATTAGCCAATTTATTCCTTAAGTCTTCTATCTCTTTGGGAAAGGTGATATCTACTTGTACTTTAGCTCCTACCTCATCCATTATATCTATAGCTTTATCTGGAAATTCTCTATGGGTTATATATCGTTCAGCTAACATAACACACGTAGATAAGGTGTTTTCTGTAAACCTTACTTTGTGATGGTCTTCATACTTACCTTTTAGGTTTTTAAGTATTTGTAATGTCTCTTCCATAGTCGTAGGGTTTACCATTACTTTTTGGAATCTCCTTTCCAGTGCACCGTCCCTCTCAATATTTTCTCTAAACTCATCAATCGTGGTCGCTCCAATACATTGGACCTCTCCCCTTGCTAGAGCAGGTTTAAATATATTGGCAGCGTCTAAAGAACCCGAAGCGTTACCTGTCCCAACTACCGTATGTATTTCGTCTATGAAGATAATGATATCATCATTATCTTTTAATTCATCAATAATAGCTTTCATTCTCTCCTCAAACTGACCACGGTACTTAGTGCCTGCTACTATAGAAGTCAAATCTAAACCTATTATTTTTTTATCTAATAGGTTACGTGGACAACGACCCTCACTGATTTTAATAGCTAACCCCTCTACCAACGCAGTTTTACCACAACCAGGTTCACCTACTAAAACAGGATTATTCTTCTTTCTTCTAGATAATATTTGGGCAATCCTATTTATTTCTTCTTCTCTACCTACCACGGGGTCCAGTTTCCCTTCTTCAGCGTATAGTATCAAATCTCTAGAAAAATTATCTAGAACAGGTGTCCTACTTTTGATACTACTTTTCTCTTTTCTTGGTTTACTGCTAGAGTCATCGGACTCGAAGTCAGCAAAGTTTCCTTCTAATTTCATGGATATATTTTTTTTTTAGTTACTTATAATTATACTGCCAATAACATTAATAATCAACCATTGTCGTTATGTCATGTCTCTATGACAAAATGTCAGTATTGTTGTTATGGTATGTTATTTGACTACTTGATTTATGGGAAACTATTATTATATTTCCCATAAATAAATAATTATAAAAAAAAAATTAAACAAATGGGAAAAATAATTGGTATAGATTTAGGAACGACAAATTCCTGTGTTGCTGTGATTGAAGGTAACGAACCAAAAGTTATCGTGAATGGTGAAGGTCAAAGGACTACACCTTCTGTGGTAGCATTTAAGGATAAGGGTGAAAGAATGGTTGGTGACCCCGCGAAGAGACAAGCGGTAACGAATCCAGAAAAAACCATTTATTCAGTTAAAAGATTCATGGGTAGTACCTATTCAGAAATTAAGAAAGAGATGGCTAAGATGTCATATAAAGTATCAAAAGTAGGTAAAAACGGTGTAGGTATTAAGATAGGTGATGTAGATTACGTCCCACAAGAAGTGTCAGCGGTCATCTTACAAAATCTTAAAAAGACAGCTGAGGAATACCTAGGAGAAACCGTAACAGACGCGGTTATCACAGTACCAGCTTATTTTAATGACTCACAAAGAAACGCCACTAAAGAGGCCGGGGAGATTGCTGGTCTTAATGTGTTGAGGATAATCAATGAACCTACCGCCGCGTCTTTAGCCTATGGATTAGATGACAATAAAGATAAAAAAGTTGCTGTATACGATTTAGGTGGTGGGACTTTTGACATTTCTATTTTAGAAATGGGTGATGGCGTTTTTGAAGTACTATCCACTAATGGAGATACTCACTTAGGGGGAGATAACTTTGATGAGGTTATTATGGACTGGTTAATTCAGGAATTTAAGAAGAGTAGTGGGATGGATGTGAGTAAAGACCCAATGGCCTTACAAAGGATAAAAGAAGCGTCAGAAAAAGCGAAAGTAGAATTGTCTTCTTCTACAAACACCGAAATAAACTTACCTTATCTGACCGCGGATTCAAGGGGACCACAACACCTTGCTTTAAGTTTGTCTCGTTCTAAGTTTGAGGCTATGGTTAGTGATTTGGTAAAGAGGAGCATTGCTCCGTGTGGTAAAGTACTAAAGGACGCTAAACTAACGATTAACGATATTGATGATGTGATTCTAGTTGGTGGTTCAACTAGAATTCCAGTAATACAAGAGTCCGTTGAGAAGTTCTTTGGTAGAAAGCCTTCTAAAGGGGTTAATGCTGATGAAGTAGTCGCTATGGGAGCAGCTATCCAAGGAGGCGTCCTTTCAGGTGAAGTCAACGATGTTTTATTGTTGGATATTACCCCATTATCGTTAGGTATTGAAACCATGGGTGGAGTGATGACCAGGTTAATTGAATCTAATAGTACTATACCAACATCTAAGTCCCAAGTGTTCTCAACAGCTGTAGACAACCAACCATCAGTAGATATCCATGTCCTTCAAGGAGAAAGACCAATGTCTGTGGATAATAGAACATTAGGAAGGTTCCAACTTACAGATATTCCACCAGCTTCTAGAGGGATTCCTCAGATTGAGGTCACTTTTGATATTGACGCTAACGGAATCATTAATGTAAGTGCGAACGACAAAGGAACGGGTAAGTCCCATAATATAATGATAGAATCTGGAAGTAGTTTATCTGATGAAGAGATTGAGAAGATGAAGATGGAAGCGGAGGAAAATCAAGCTAAAGACCAAGAGAAGAAGGAAAAAGTGGAAAAGTTAAATGAAGCTGACGCAATGATATTCCAAACCGAGAAACAAATTAAGGAGTTCGAAGAAAAATTAACTGATGGGGATAAAGACATACTAACTGAATCCCTAAACGACCTTAAAGAGTCATATAAAAATGAAGATTTAGATTCTATCGACTCTAATTTAGAAAAGTTAAACAAAAATTGGCAATCCATATCTAGTAAACTATACGAACAATCCGAGACCGAGGGAGATAAGCAAGAAGAAACTACAGATGTAGAATATGAAGAAGTAAAATAACATGGGGGTATTATCAGAAATATATAGTGGAGACAGGATTGTAAACCAATACAAGTCGTCCAACATCAAAGGGTCTATCTACAATAAAAGTACTAGAAATCTTATTATAGAATTTAATGCTGGAAGAAGGTACGAATATGAAGACATTCCCGAGAATGTTGCGGCAGGTCTCAGAATAGCGAAAAGTCAGGGTAGTTATTTTAATAAAGAAATAGCAAAAAAATATAAATATAAATTACTTAATTAACTTACGTTAAGATGAACTATTTATATGTATGGACCTCGCAAATAGTATCTTACAAAGTTTTAATCAGAAAAAAAGTTTAAATCCCGACATCTGGACCTTAGATAAAAATAAAAATTATCGTTTAAGGAGAGAAGTTCGGGATAAACTTTTGCTGAGTGCTAATGACTTCTTGAATTTTGTAGATTTAGATAACTTAGATTGTGACATGGACACCCAACAATGTGATATTGGGGACATCACCATAACTGGAAGTATTTGTAATTACAATTGGTCTCAGTATTCGGATATAGACCTACACATTCTTATAGATTTTGAATTAATAGATGAAAATGTTGGGCTAGTTAAAAATATCCTTAACGCAAAAAAGAATTTATGGAACGCGTCTCATGACATACAAGTAAAAGGGTATGAGGTAGAAGTGTATGCTCAGGATGTAGATGAGGTACACCATTCCAGTGGGGTATACTCCGTATTATTTGATAAATGGTTAGTATTACCTAAAAAAAATAGTGTAGATATTGACATCAATAAAGTCTTAGAGAAATCAGAGGGTTGGATGGAAATCATAGACAGTCTACAACACCAAGCATATCAAAAATCACCACAAGAGATTTTAGATTTGGTAGAAAAAATAAAAACTAAACTTAAAAAATTTAGAGCTACAGGATTAGAAAAAGGGGGTGAGTACTCCTATGAAAATTTAGCTTTTAAATTCTTAAGAAGAAGTGGATACATTAAAAAGCTCTTCGATTTAAAAAATAAAGTATTGGATTTAAGTCTAAGTTTGGATTAGAAAGGTTTTTTTTCCCTTAGAGTTAATATTTATATAAAAAAATAAAACGTATTATGGCAAATTATGCAGGATTATCATACGGTAATGAAATGTATTGTGGTACAAATATAGAACCACATTTAACCCCTACTGGAGAAATAACCGGGATTACTTGTTTTCAAATCCATAATAGTGCAAACGCTCAAGCAACTATAGATGTAAATGGAGAAACAATATCCATAGGTGCTGACACTACTTTAGATATAATTATAAAAAGTATTGGAGCTTTAAATACAGACCAATGCTTAATATGTAGTTGTCATGATTGTAATAATCCAGACGGGAATGCACAAAGAGCTACATATGGTGGAAGTACAATAAACCCCTCAAGCCCATTTACTTTAATAGGTATGGGGTATTTACAAAGTTAGAATAAAAAAGAAATTAATTAAAGTAACAAGAAATGGCAGATTTAAAACCAATAGGAAGTGAAAAACTTCCATTAGATAAGAAACTCCAAAGAATAATGGAGATAGCTAATTATGGTATGGTTCCTAAAATACATACACATAAAACCTCTTCGTTGGAGTATAACGTAAAAGCCGCTGACGGCAATAATTATGGTATTATCAGAGAAAATGCTAAATATATGATTCTTAAAGAAGGGAAGGACGGATATACCTATTTGGATGGACTTAAAAACAATTCTCGATATTCCTTTAATTCTTATTCAGAGGCATTTAAAAAATTAAACCTACTAATGAAACCACTTAATGAAACTTATAACGGTGGTAAACAATTTAATTTAATAGGTGAACAAGAAGAGGAGTCTGAAGATACTAAGTTTGTACTTAAACAACCTGAGGTTACAATAAAAGGAGATAACGAGAACTTAGATTTTGATGATTCAATTAGTAGTTCTTTTGATGATTCTTTTGATGATGAGGAGATTGAAGGGGATACGTCTTTAGATATTGATGATTCTTTTGATGATGAGGAGATTGAAGTGGACGTAGAAGTAACTGACGATGAAGACGCTACCAGAGCAATTCAAAAATTAACTGGTAAATTAGGTCAAAAACTTAGAGACCTTCCCGAACCAGACATGACGGCAGACATCATTAAGTATGTTCTTAATTCTATCATTTCAGCGGTTGATTTGGAAAAATTGAGTTCTGACGATAAGGATGAAATAGTTGAGAAGTTTGAAGATGAGGATATTGAATACACTGAAGAAGGTGAATTTAATGTAGAGTTATCTGGAGAAGAGGAGTTAGATTTAAGTGCTGATGATATGGATGCCGAAATTGAAGACCTGGGTATGGATTTAGAGTCGGAATTAGCTGAAGGAGCAGCTATGGGTGATGATGAAGAAATTGATGAAAATCTAGGAGCTTTAGCGAGAATGGCAATAGGAGCTGCCGCAACTGGTTTTGGTGAAAGAGCTGCAGATAGAGTTTTTAATGAAGAAACCCAAGAATGGGAGGAGGTTATAGAGGGCGTGGAATTAGATGAGGAAGACACATTAAATTTTGCTGGTGAACCAGAGAATACGGACGCGATTAAGGCTGTTGCAGATATTTTTAACGAAAGTAAAGTAAATAGAACACTTTCTAAATATTTTAAGTTAACACCAGAAGAAAAGAAGAATAAAAGAATTCAAGAATTAAAAAAATTAAAGTCTTTAAAAAAGATGAATCAGAACTTTCTAAACGAAAGTGTTAAACAAATAAAATTAAAAAGACTTATAGAAACTTATTTTAGTTCTTATGAACAAGAAATAAAAACTAAACAATTTTTAAAAGAAAACGCAACCTTTAACTTTATAGGTAAGAACAAAAGGGGAGGGTTAGTTTTTAAAGAAAATAAAAATTTAGTAGAGATAACGACAACAGGAAAAGTAATTTAAAAATGAAGTTAGTATACATCAATGGATTAGGTTCTAATTTCAGAGGTAATTACGTATACGAATTCATCTTTTCTTCTGAACTCGTAGACATGTGGGGGCCAGACTGGGATTCAATCCCAGCACTCGGAAAACCCTTACCACCCGATATTGAGTATATAGATAAAGTGGGAACACTTTCAAAAGAAGGTCTAGAATTTGAGTTGGTCCAAAACTCAGACTACTTTTCATTTAGTGATGCTATTGATGAGGTTATTGCCTTAGGGTGGGAAAAATATAATGAAAATGAAGACGAACATATAAAAGATACTAGGTTGGTATTTAGGTTTGGAGAAACTATGGAATCTGTTACAGATAAACTATATTCAAGAGATTTAATTTTAACCTCAAATGAAACAGAAAAACATGAAAAAATTTAGTAAAATAGATACCTTATCCAAACTAGTGAAAGAAGGTTTTAGTATTGATACACTTTTAAAGTTCAATAACAAACAACTATACGCTCTTAGAAAAAGAGTTTTAAATGAACAAACTGTAACAGATTCACGTACTTATGATTATGATTTAAACAATCCTGGACAAAAAGAATCATTTATAAATAAAGTTACAACAGATGTGGATGACGCTGAAAATGTAGATATAGACACTACTGGTGATACTGCAAAAGTAACTGAAATGAATGAGGACCAAGAATTAACACCCACCAATACACCCATTCAAAAATATAGAAAGGGAGACAAGGAGGTTGAGGTTTTAGAAAAAGAAGAGTTAGAGGAGGTAATAATGGATATGGGAGCGGGAGATTTTGATGCTACTTCTTTTTACAATCCAGATGGTGGAGGATTCCATACGTCCCAAGGACCTATGGACTCTTATTATTCTACAGACAATAAAGGAACATTAATTGGAACAGGTACTGACCAAGACGAAGGACAGTATAGTGGAAATGCAAAATATTTAGACACACCATCATTTCATAATCCAGACGCTGAAGGTTTTGATTCAGAGGGACCCTCAGATTCTTATAGTGGTAATGGATGGGACGAGGAAGGTTTTGCGGGTGAATTAAATGAATTTGCACCAGAACCAAACTACTCTTTTATAAATCCAGTATCTAAAGGACATCAATCAGACGGACCAAGAGGACATAGTAGTGGTTTACATGAAGATTCAGAAGATGAATTGGTGCACGTACAAAAAGATGTTGCTGGAATGGATACAGACCAAGACGCACCACAGAAAGGACCAGATAATAGTGATAACGCAAATGATGGTATGGATATTCCTGAAACTTACATGACAAAGAAAGAGTTAATGGAAATTGCTGTATCACAAAAACAATACAATTTTTATCAATTAGTAGACACTTGTAAGAAGAGTAACTATAAAGATTGTGGTGATGGTAGAAACAATAATGCAGTTCTTAAAGCAGCTAAAGGTATGTCTTTAAAATCTATAAAAGATTATACTGACACACCGAACCCAGAAAACTTACCTACAGAGAAAAAAGAAGAGAGAATGACGGAAGAATGGTTATTAGGTTTGGTAGAAAAATATGAAAGACCTTATATGACAAAAGGACAACTTTTACAAACATTAAATGAAATTGCTGTAGAAACACAGGATGTTGAGGTTATAGATAATGATGTTGAAGATGCTAAATATGAATTACCATCTTGGTTAGACTTTGATAGTTTATTTGTTAACTCACCGTTACCAGCAACTAAACCAGCTCCGACTAAAACACCTTCACCTAGTAAACCGGGAAGAAGAAACCCATTTAAACCTAAACCAGGTCCTAAACCAAGACCAAAAGCGAGAACAGATGAAAAGTAAAAAAGTATTAAAACAATTCAACAAACAACTATTCGAAGCACCTATTGATTATGGTGATAGACCAGAGAGAATGGACCCCAGCCTACAAGGGAAGGTCGAGTCTGGAGATTTCCCAGGAGCTGGTTCAAAAGCTTACCCCTCTGTACCACCAGAAGGGGTACCCGATAACTTTGAAGAGTTAGTAGCTTCCGAAAGATTTAAGTCGGTGGTCGATAAAGTTAAAAATTATACTGGGTTAAGGAACGTAACCCCTCAGTCGTTCATGCAATTACAACAAATGTTGATGTCGTCAACACGAAAAATATTAGAATTAGAGTCACAACACAAAGAACAGTTGGAGGAACTTGCTGTTAAAATAGTTAGGGAAGAGATGGCTATTCCACCAGACGCTTTACAATTTGACGCTAAAATTGTTGGAATGGGAGAAGTAGATATGGAAGGAATGCAGGGACAATCCCAAGAACAACAAACACCAGAACAACAAATGGACTCTGAAGAAGAGGCTATGGAGGAATTCGAAGAGTTTGACTTAGAGAAACAAAAAAGACGATTTTTAAATCAATTAATACAAGGGGCTTCTAAAAAAGGTCATTACATGTTCCACTTAGTTGAGGAAGAACTTAACAGTATTAGTCCTGAATTAATTAATTTGTACGGTGTGATGATGTCTATTAATGATTTGGTTTATTGGATTATGCCCGACCAAACAACTATGATGATGGCACAAAGTGGGCAAAGTATGGCAGGAAAAGAAGAGATTGACCCAGATACGGACCCACCTACAGTTAAAGCGGTTGGAATTACATTTCCCGTTTTAGTTCACGAATTAATAAAAGGTGTGATGGAAGTACTAGCGACGCAAGGTTTACCTGACGACCCTGGAATGGCTCAAAGAGTTATAGATTCTGAAGATACTTTAGTAGCTGAAATTTGGGATTTGAGGTTGGGTCCAGTTATTTGGGAAAAGTTTAGAGAGTCGTACCCTCACGATTTATTGCAAGACGATAAAAGAGTGGTTCAGAATTATCTTTTCAGTGAATTTGCTAATATGGAAGCTAAAGAACTATTCGCGTTAGCTAAAAAAATTCTAAGTGGTGGTGATAGTGGTAAAGAAGAACTAGAAAAAATAGTAAAAAACATTATATCGGATTTAAATCAAGAAGATTACGAAGATTCTATATCTGATTTTGGGAATGATGAGGATGAGGACGTAACCACAGTTACTGATTCAGACAGAGGAGACGTACTAGGTACGTTAGACATCCCGAACCCCAATAAAGAGCAAGAGTACAATGTTGATGATATACTAGACAAAATTGGTAGAAGTGGAATGTCTTCACTAACCAAAGGTGAGTTGGAACATCTCAGAAAACAGTCTAAGTCTTAATAAAGACCCAATCAACTATTTATCAGTATGGGAATGACTAAACAAGAACTCATGCAAGAATATGTTAAGTGTCATGGTGATACACCGTACGCACTTAAAACTTATTTACAAGCATACGATAATACTAAAAAAAAACACGTCCCTTTTGAATTATTTCCTGAACAAAAGGCAATGGTTAAAGATTTCGAGGACCATGACGATAATATAGTCCTCAAGTACAGACAGGCTGGAGTATCTACGGTTACTTCTGGTTGGATATCTAAGAAACTCCAATTTGCTTCCAAAGAATCTCCTGAAAAAATTCTGATATTGGCTAATAAATTAGACACCGCGACAGAAATGGCTAATAAAATAAAGGGATTTTTAAGACAATGGCCTGATTGGATTAATGTTGGGTTTGATAAGGATAAAAATTCACAAAAACACTATAAATTAAATAACGGGTCTGAAGTGAAAGCGGTAGCGACTTCGGTAGACGCACTAAGAGGGTACACCCCAACGATATTAGTTTTTGATGAGGCGGCTTATATTGAATCTGGTAGTAACCTATGGGCAGCTTGTATGGCATCTTTAGCCACAGGGGGCAAAGTAATAGTAATATCGACACCTAATGGGTTCGACCAAATCTATTATGAAGTGTTTGACCAATCAATTAGAGGCCTAAATAACTTTAAAGTAAGTTACTTAAGTTGGTATTACGACCCTCGTTTTACACAAGATTTAAGGTGGATAAAAACTAAAGACATTGTTCATTTTCTTTTAAATAGGGACGAATATAAACGTGAAGATATTATTTCTAACGTACCCCCAGAAGATTATCAATTATACCAAGATAAAGGATATAAACCTTTTTCGGACTGGTTTGAGTCAATGTGTAAAAAATTAAAGTTCGATAGGAGAAGAATTTCACAGGAGTTAGAGTGTGCTTTTCTCGGTTCTGGAGACAATGTCATCAATAACGCTACCATGGACCAATTACAAGAACATGTTTGTGAACCTACTGAAAAGTGGGTGGGTAATGGTCTTTGGGTTTGGAAAGAACCAGTTCCTGGCCATAAATATATTATGGGGGTTGATGTTTCTAGAGGAGATAGTGAAGATTCCAGTGGGTTTGTTATTGTAGATTTCGATGATAGAGAAGAAGTAGTAGAATATCTAGGTAAGATTCCGCCAGACATTGTGGCAGATTTGGCAAATAAATGGGCAAAAAAATATAATTGTTTTGTCGTTATAGACATAACGGGAGGTATGGGTGTAGCTACTTCCAGAAAAATGTTGGAGTTGGGATATAAAGATTTTTATTACGATGGCGTTAAGTCTGATGAAATGTGGAAGTTTAATCCTGATACCAAAACCCCAGGAATTAATTTTAATAGTAAAAGGTCTCAAATAGTCCAAGCTTTGGAGGAACAGGTGAGGACAGGATTTAAGATACGGTCCCAAAGATTAATGAACGAATTAAAAACTTTTGTCTATATAAATGGGAGACCTGACCATATGAAAGGATACCATGACGACTTAATAATGTCTTTGGCTATGTCATTGTATGTCGCACAAACTTCCTTCACCCTACTAAAGAAGAATGTCGAACAAGCAAAAGCTATGTTAGACGCATGGGTTACCGATGAACGAAAATTTAACACCACAAGAAGTGAACCTGTTTTTAAACCAGGTAGAGCGTCAAGTAACCCATTACCACCATTTTCTAATAACCCTAAGGACTATTTATGGATGTATACCGGACTAAAATAAAAAAATAAAATGGCAATAATTAAAAAACCTGGGTTTGGTTCTATAGGGAGATATAAAAGTGGTAAACAATTAAGGCAGGTTCTTGGCACTACAGTATACTCTTGGAGTCCTACCCCACCAGACTTTATAGTTAAAAATAGTAATGTTTTATCAGTTGGACCTAAACCTGTTGAGTGCTGTGAAACTTGTGACAATTTAATAGTAGACAATTGTGTCACATATGTTAATGGTGGTAGTTGTAAAGATAAGACCGGGGTACCTACAGTTGCTGCGTATGTAGAGTGTGATTATGTCATTTAACTGTTTACTAGACCAAAAATAAGTGTAAAATTATATAGCTATGGCAGAACAAAATAGAATGACAATTTTTCAAAGGTTAAATAACCTTTTCGGGGCCGAAGGTCCTTCAGCACCTAAACGTACATATAGTTTTGATAAAAAGGATATATTAAAAACTACATCTAAAGTAGACTACGATAGGACAAAATTAGAATTACAACAAGGTCAATATCTAGCGAATCAGTGGCAAAAAATAGAGTCCCAACTATACTCACAAGCGGTTTATTATGAACCAACAAGATTAGCGTCTTATTACGACTACGAATCTATGGAGTTCACACCTGAAATATCAGCAGCGTTAGATATTGTTGCGGAAGAAGCTTGTACCATCTCAGAAAGAGGTTTTATGTTAAACATTTATTCGGAATCAAAAAGAATAAAAGCTATACTCGGAGATTTATTCAACAATGTTTTAGATATTGAGTCTAACTTACCTATGTGGGTAAGGAATACGTGTAAATATGGTGATAATTTTGTTTACCTCAAAATTGACCCAGAAAAAGGAATTGTAGGAGCAAGCCAGTTACCTAACATCGAAATAGAACGTATCGAGAAGGGTATGCATACTTACGAAACTAGGACTGGTGACAAAGAGGAGAGAGAAGTTAAATTCATATGGAAAAATAAGAATATGGAGTTTAACACTTGGGAAGTTGCCCATTTTAGGTTGTTAGCAGACGATAGAAGGTTACCGTACGGTACTTCTATGTTAGAGAAGTCTAGAAGAATATGGAAACAATTACTACTTGCTGAGGACGCGATGTTAATCTACAGAACTTCTAGAGCTCCTGAACGTAGGGTGTTTAAAGTTTATGTTGGTAACATGGAAGACCAAGATGTGGAAGCTTATGTACAAAGAGTAGCTAATAAATTTAAGAGGGACCCTATTGTAGATAAAGACACGGGTAATGTAGACTTACGTTATAATCAAATGGCTGTTGACCAAGATTTCTTTATTCCAGTTAGGGATTTAAACGCACCAAACCCCATAGATACTTTACCTGGTGCTACTAATCTAGCAGAAATTGCGGATATTGAATATATTCAGAAGAAATTACTTGCAGCGTTACGAATACCTAAAGCCTTTTTAGGATTTGAGGATGTGGTGGGAGAGGGTAAAAACTTAGCTATTCAAGATATTAGGTTTGCACGAATGATTAATAGAATTCAAAAGTCTATGGTTCAAGAACTTAATAAAATAGCTATTATCCATTTATACATGTTAGGGTTCGAGGAGGAGTTGGGTAACTTTACTTTAGGATTGACTAACCCATCTACACAATCCGAACTATTAAAAATAGAACAATGGAAAGAAAAGATTACACTCTATAAAGATGCTGTTACTGACCCAGGGTCAGGAATCCAAGCGGTCTCATCTACTTGGGGTAAAAAACACATTCTTGGTTTTTCTGATGAGGAGATTAAATTAGACTTACAACAACAACGTATAGAAAAAGCCGTAGGTGAAGAGTTAAACCAAACCGCAACTATTATCAAAAATACTGGAATATTCTCTAATATAGATAAATTATATGGTGAAATGGAACCAGATGATGGAGGTGCTGAAGAAGCGGCCGCGGGTGGTGAGGTTGAGTCTCCATCTAATACGGGACTGGAGGGTGGTATGCAAGAAACTCCACCAGATAACCTAGGTGATGAAGGAACAGGTGGAGAAACATTAGAATTAGCCTCTATAGATAAATCTACATTACCTCTCATATTAGAGTCAGTTGATAATAATAATTTCGACGTTAATTTATCTCGAGGTAAAGATAAAATCGATGAGGTGACCAAAAAGGTAGATAGTTTATTGGGTGAGTAGATATTTATTGTTAAATAGCACTATGTTCGGAAAAACAAAAAATAGAATAGACAGTATCTTAGTCAATACCTTCTCAAAAAAACCTAAGTTTAAGAAAGCTTTCCACGACTTAATGGAGGGGCTTAAGAATAATCAAACTAACAGAGAGTTTTTTGTTTTATACTCACAACTAGAAACCAAGTCTTTCGACACTAAAAAAGACGCTGAAGAATATCTAAACGAGTCTATCAAAACTTTACAATCCAAAAAAAGTAAGGTAAACTTAAAAACAGTTAATACTTCTATTAATGAATATAAAAGTTACGTTGGAGAAAAAACCAATCCTTTATATGAAAGTATAGACACGTTAGTTTTTAATGAAAATGCTCTAGATATTGAAAAAAGAATAGAAGCTAAAAATTTAATAGTAAAAAAATTACAGTCTAAGTCATCTACCTTCGTATGTGAAAGTAAGATACCTAATTCCTTATTGATAAATTTATCCGCTAAAAACTTTAATAAAAAGTATGGAAACCTTACAGAAGATGATAAGACTAAATTTAAAAGTCTAATGGGTACGGACACCAACAAGATAGAAAATGAAATAGATTCTCTAGTTGAGGAGGTCTCTAACAAATTAGATACTCTAATAAAGGAAACTAAAGATAGTAATTTACTTAGTAAGCTAAAGGACACTAAAGACAAGATTGTTGAAAGTAAAAAGAATAAAGTTTCTTTATATAAAATAAAAGAGTTAAATAAGACACTTTAAAACGAATTTTATAAAAAACCAGAAATCATGAAAAAGCTAATATTACTTATATCCCTCATTTTAGGGTTTGTATTACAATCTATAGCACATGGTTACGGACATCATAGAATTAATAGTTACGCAGATGCCTTTGTGTTTGACGAAATGGGTGTTACGTTCTCAGTATATCCTGACGGAGAGTTTGATTTTTACATTAACAGTCTTAACGGCATTAATACCGTGGGTTATGGTCACACAACCTTTAATTCTGGGTATAATTATAACCCTTATGTACAGTATGATTACTTCGGGTCCGTCATCCAAGTCGAAAACGTCCCAATATATTATGATTACTATGGTCGTGTGAGTCAAATTGGTAATGTACCAATAAGTTATAGAAATCTAAGGGTGTCCCGAGTTGGTGGGTTACGAGTGTTCTACAATAGTTGGGGGTACTACGATTATCATACTGGTTTTATAAATTTCTGGAATCCATACTTCGTATATCGACCATTCTATGTCGCGTTTGCCCGCCCAACAATGTCACTTTGTTTGGTTAGTGTGGTACCATATCGACAGTTCTATAGACCAGTTCGTTACGCCTACTACAGACCTTATGTGAGAAATTCCCGTACTTGTTACGCAAAGGTTGGTACAATATATAACCCTAACCAAGTAAGGGTTAGTGGTAGGTACGTACAATCCCCCATTAAAAACGAACGACCAGTAATTAGGGGACAAAGAAAAATAACAACCAAAACTACTACGACCAACCCTAGAGTATCAAATAATGTGGGCACAAATAAAAAACCACCTAGTTATAATAGACCTGTCAATAGAGCCAAACCTCAAATAAGTAGACCAGTACAACGAACGAATACTCGAAATGCTAGTCCTCAGATTAGAAGTGTTAGGCCTAGAGTGAATACGTCAAACCGACCGAGCTACCGACCAAGTAATAAACCAACACAATCTCGTAGTTTAAGTACTAAACCTAGTTCTGGTAGTAGAGTTGTACAAAACAAAAAACGTTAAAATGAATTTTATAAAAAACATGTTAAGTGCTGAAGGCAAAGTCTCAAGTAAGAGATTTGTAACTTTCATATGTTTATTATTCATGTTAATAGGTTATACCGCCAACCTATTTTGGGGTTTTGAAATTAAAGATTCTTTGTTCGAATCTTTACAATGGATTGTTATGGCTGGGTTAGGATTCACCGCATCTGAAAATTTTGCGGCCAAAAAAGACCCTCCTGTTGAGGATTCCTCACTATCACATACCACAATTACTCACGAATATGAGTATGGTGATGAAGATGAGGAACTATAAACTTATCTTTGACAATAAAATAAAATGCTGTTATATTTAATTATAATAATATTTTATATATGAAAACAGGAAAACAATTTAAATTAAATTTAAACAAAGACTTTACCACCTATTATGGTAGTGTAGACTATAAAAAACCTAAGTCGGTATATGTTAACATCTCCTCTTGGTTTTTACCCTTAAAGGAGTGTCCAAACTGGGACCGAGCAGTAGGTACCTTAAAAAAAAGTATCTCTTCCCACGTCAATTCTACAAACATGAATAATCTGTTCTTAAAACAGAAACAAATTGTAGATTTAGATATTAGAACTAGTGGTATAAGGTTAAATAAAAGAAGTTACATGAATTGTGAAATAACATTATTCCTTAATAAAGAAGAGGCAATTAAATCTCCTAACATTAAAAACGCGGTAGAAAACTTATTAAGTAATGTTATAACCGATAGTTTTAAACTTTCCCCCTACTTTAATTTTTACAAGACTAAAAACTAAAAAACGAGTTTTATTACTACTTAACTATTTATAGTTAAAAGTAATAATGGAAATATTAAGGCCAGGGAAGGTAGGTACTGGGATACTAATAGAGTACGACGCAGGTCACATCTCCCCCAAAAATAATAGTAACAAAAAAGTCATTAAAGAAATGACAGATAGGTCCATCCAAGAAGGGCCTATCATTTTTCATGCCATATTACAAAAAAGTGGTGTAGAAAATAGAAATGGTAGGGTGTACCCAGAAAAAATCTTAAAAAGAGAAGTGGTTAACTATCAGAAGTTAATAGAAAAAGGAAGTGCTTTATCTGAACTTAATCATCCAGAATCGTCATTAGTAGATTTAGAACGAAGCTCCCATAGGGTTTTAGAAACTTGGTGGGAAGGTAACGTACTAATGGGTAAATTGGAAATTCTCACTTCTCCCGCATATCACAAAACCGGTGTGATATCTTGTGTGGGGGATATCGCTGCAAATTTATTAAGACACGACGTAACTTTAGGTATTTCATCTAGAGGTGTGGGTTCCCTTGAGCGAGAAGGTGGTAAAAATATGGTGCAAGATGACTTCGAATTAATATGTTTTGATTTGGTATCCTCGCCATCAACACCTGGAGCCTACCTCTTTAAAAACGCGGAAGATAAAGAACTTTATGACGAATCTTTAAATTATGATACATCACAAGAAGAAGTGACAAGTCAAGCACTAAGTGGGTCATTAAAATTAATGGATAAGTTAGATACCTTTTTATCGGGTTATTAAAAAAAAATATTTTATGGGTTATTTATATGTGCATTAGGGGTTTTTCCATTATTGCTAATATTTATAAAACAAATAAAACTTTAAAAAGCGCTTAATAAAAAAGATATGGCAGATAATAAATCAGTCTTAGAAGAAGCCCTACTAGAGGCACAACAGTTAGAAGAAGCTGTTAAATCTAATGCAAAGGAAATACTTGCAGCAACCATGAAGCAAGAAATTGAGGAGTTAGTTAGAGAATCATTGAATGAAGAGGAAGAGGATGACTTAGTCGATACCGACGAGGAAGAGGTCTCTCTCGATTTTATAGATGATGACGATGACGAAGAATATGAAGACCAAGAAGAAGAGGAGTTTTTAGCTCCTGATGAAACAGACGCAATGGTATCCATGGGAATTGAATTGGATACGGATGGACCAGCACTCGACCTAACACAAGCATCTGACGATGAGATATTAAAAGTTTTCAAATCCATGGGAGCTGAAGACGGAATCGTTGTTACACAAGATGGGGACACAATTGATATTGAGGACCAGGAAACTGGAACTGAGTATAAGATTGAGTTAGCAGAGAGCAAACTTAGGAATAATCTTTTAATTACAGAAGATTATGATAAAGAAGATTCGACGGACGAAAGTTACGTTGATGATGATGAATTAAAAGAAATGTCTGAATTAGACTTAGATGAACCAATGTATGAAATCTCATTAGAAGATGAAGAAGAAGTCATTGAAGAATTACAGGAAATGGATGACGACATGGAAGAAGCTCACTGGGGTGGAAACGAAGATGATTACCATAGACATCTAAATACTGCAGGTCACGACACTAAAAGTGGTGATGTAGGTGGTGGAAAATATGGAAAAGGTGGTCGTTACAAAGACTACGAACAAAAGTTCGGAGGAAATAAAGGTGACCGTTCTCACACCCATTCAGGACTAGACTATGAAACACATGAAGGTAAACACTCTGATGAAGAGATGGGTGAAGCTTCAAGAACTTATGGTTTTGGTTCAAAAAAAGGTAGGGGTCTAAGAAAAGCTATTACTAACAATAGAAATTTAGAATTCCCTATGAATGAGTCAACCCGAAACACGGTTAATAAAATCATCACTACAGCGAAAAAACTACAGACAGAGAATAAACAATTCAGAGATAAAAATAAGGAATATAGACAAGCTCTTAAGGTATTTAGAAATAAATTAAATGAAGTAGCAGTATTTAACGCTAATTTAGCGTACTCTACTAAATTATTTACGGAACATACCACAACTAAAAAAGAGAAGGTTAACATCCTTAGACGTTTTGATGGTGTCACAACTTTGAATGAAAGTAAAAACTTGTTTAGTTCGTTAACTACAGAATTGAATTCTAAAGTTAGTAAATTAAATGAGTCGGTTCAGAAAACCATCACAAAAACACCTTCTGGTGGTTCTTCAGTCAATTTGATTGAAAACAAAACTTATGAAAGCCCTCAAATCACTAGGATGCGAGATATCATGAATAAGTTATAATAATTAAATAAACGCTAACTAAAAAAAAAATATAAAAATGGGAGCATTATTAGAGTCTGGTATGGTCGGAAACATTGGGTTAAAACACCTTAAAGTTATCCGCGAAGATACTATTGGAAAATGGAACAAGCTTGGGTTCCTTAACGGATTAAATGGGCATACAAAAGAAAACGTAGCTCAATTATACGAAAATCAAGCAACACACTTAATAAACGAGGCTACGTCATCTGACGCTTCAGGTTCGTTCGAAACAGTTGTTTTCCCAATCATTAGGAGAGTATTCTCTAAATTATTGGCAAACGATATCGTTTCTGTACAAGCTATGAACTTACCAATTGGTAAATTGTTCTACTTTGTACCTAAAATTTCAGAAAGAAGAACTGGGCTTGTTGGGGACCCTCAATTCCCGGGTCATGGACACTACGACCCAATCGGTGGTGGATTTACAAATACTCCAACTCAGTTTGACCCAGTAAACCTTTACGATGCATTCTATGAGAATGGTAGAGAAGGTTTGTTTGACCGTTCAAAAGGAGCTTATTCTGCTGTAACTAGAACTGCGGAACCTGTCGTGTGGAATTCTGGTGGGACCGGATTTGTATCAGGAACACCTGTAATGACAGCATTGGTGCCTTACACAGGTTGTACTAATGGTGGTGTTAGAAGTGTAATTCTTCAAGTAAGTGGATTCAATAACGCAGGAGCTGGTAAACTAATCGGACCTTCTGGTAACGAAATGGATACTGAAGAGTTTTTAGCATCATTTGAAATTACCTCTGATATAGCCCTCGCATGTTGTGCGGATACAGGGGCAACTCACCTCACAACAGCCACTAAGATACCATTTAGAGTTGTTACTCAGAAATATGGTTCAGGTATTGTAGAATATGGTACAACTACTTCTACTCTGTTCCCAGGTGGTTCTTATCATGACATATGTGACTCGAATGGCAAAATTTGGGTTGAGGCAGATTTGACATGTCCAGCTTGTATCGACTGTAACTCAGTTGATGGTTATATGGGAGCATTGATAGGTATGGGAGAGGGCGAAGGCCCAACGTTTAGTGCGAATTGGAGAATTTACCAAGACCTGGAATTCGAAACTGAACTTGCTGAAGTTTCTTTCGACCTTGAAGCCGTTACGGTTTCAGTTACTGAAAGAAAATTAAGAGCTCAGTGGTCTCCAGAATTGGCACAAGACGTTAGTGCATTCCACAACATCGATGCTGAAGCTGAATTAACAGCTTTATTATCTGAAGAGGTTGCAGCTGAAATTGATAGAGAAATCTTGAAAGACCTTAGAAAAGGTGCAGCATGGCAATTAAGATGGGATTACAACGGATGGAAGAGATTCTCAGCTGGTCAAGCACCATACACTCAAAAGGATTGGAATCAAACACTGATTACTGCGATTAACCAAATCTCAGCTCAGATTCACAAATCTACATTGAGAGGTGGAGCTAACTGGATTGTATGTTCTTCTGAAGTTTCTGCAATTTTTGACGATTTAGAATACTTCCACGTATCTAACGCGTCTCCAGAGCAAGACCAATATAACATGGGTATAGAGAAAGTAGGTACACTTTCAGGACGTTACACAATCTATAGAGACCCTTACTTCCCAGCAAACAAATGTTTGTTAGGTCACAAAGGAACATCTCTACTTGATACGGGTTATGTATACGCACCGTACGTACCACTACAACTTACACCAACTATGTATAACCCATTCAATTTCGCACCAATCAAAGGTATTATGACCCGATACGCGAAGAAGATGGTAAACAACAGATTCTATGGTCTTATCACTGTAGATGGAGTAAGAACTTTCGACATTAGAGAGTTAAGATAATAAGTAGTCAAATACTTTATCACACTAAAAAACCCCTCATACGAGGGGTTTTTTTTTATTCTATAACGAAGGACTCACTATAACCTTTAAAGACTGTTAGAGTGCAAAATACCCACGCATATTCATCTATTGACCACTTATAGTTCCTCCCGATTCGACAACTTATTGCTCCCAGGTCTCCATCACGTCTAAGTAATAAATCATTATGTATTTTAGAGTCCTTCCACATACCCAATATTTTATTCGCTATCTCTTCATTGGTAAGTCCAGTCTTTAACATTGCTGCACAATTTTCACCAGAATAAACCCACGTTATGTCATAATAATTCAATCTAGACGCGGCTGTGGGTGTTATGGTGTTTTCCTTGTGTCCCATAACACCTGTTTTTGCTTGGTATTTAGAATGGTGTTCAGCGGGTACAAAAGCTTTATTAGACCACGTCCACTCCTTTATGTCGTTTTGTCTCCTATACTCATTACATTTGTCGAATAAGAGATGGTCTAATTGTGTCTGTGAGAACACAGACATAGTGAAAAATACTAGGATGGTGGACAATATAAGGTTTTTCATAGTCGTTGATTTTATTTATATAATGCAAATATAAGAAATTATTTGCAATCTACCAAATGTTTTGAAATTAAAAAAGGGGTGACCTACTGTTGAGAATAGTCACCCCTTTTTTCACGAATCTTACATAGTAGTAGCAAACTTTACTGTTTACAAGCCCATCATTAAAAGGGACTACTTTAATATACAAGTTTGCACATCGTGTTGTCTATCTTTGATTTTATTTGAAGCCTCAAATGGTGACCGACACTCACCCAACACGCTCTCCTGTCTTTTACGTTTTTTTTAGGGAAACGAATCGTCCTTGGAACTGAC
>Ga0208299_1000256_pt1 | contig 50893 bp, 49 predicted proteins | sample 15_taG_FD_184089 | JGI IMG/M metagenome (GOLD analysis project Ga0208299, IMG submission 184089) | Marine viral communities from the Subarctic Pacific Ocean - 15_ETSP_OMZ_AT15312 metaG (SPAdes) (version 2) | ecosystem: Environmental > Aquatic > Marine > Oceanic | place: Pacific Ocean | collected... | reverse complement strand
AATCTCCTGCACGAACTTTTGAACTGCCATTAATAAGGTCTTCTCGTACAATTTGAAATCCTTCGTGTTCTTCTATAATAGGGTCGGGTAATGGGTCTGTCCATTCCTTATCAATTATTTCCATATATTTTTCTACTTCAGTCATTGTTTTTGTTGTCATTTTATATCTCCTGTGTCGATATCTTGTTTGGTGGCGGCTTTCATTAGTTTATGATATGAATACCCTGTGTGATGTTTACAATGGCAATTCGGACACAACAACTCACACAGTTCAATTTCTTCTAAAATAATTTGTTTTGTTACTCCTTTTACATGTCCCTGACAGGCCGAAGAAACCTCAAAAGATTTTTTTTCTGGGTCAATATGATGCCATTGTAATATTTCTGGATATTCGTTATATCCACAACGCTGGCATTTTGCATCCCTGCTTTTAATTAAACTACAGGCATATGTTTGTCGTTGTATACTCTTTTTAATGTTGCTTTCTCTTTGACATGCACAACATCTAGCATAAAGAGCCTTGTCAGCGCCCTGTTTCTCCATTCTAAACTCAGTTCTGCCGTGCTTTTTACAATCACCCATAAATCTATCGTTTTTCATGTCATTTTATCCTACTAAAGTTGTTTTTCTTTTCAAACACAATATGTTTGTTGAACTTATCTGTCATTGTATCAGATTTATGAGAAATTACAAATATATTCGCACGATTTCCGAAAGTTGTTAGAATTTTTAGAAACTCTTCTGTGCCTACAGAATCTAGGCTAGAATCGAACACTTCATCTAAAATTAACAGATTACAGTTTACACTATTTTTTAATCCTGCCACTTCTCTCCATGCCAACAATAAAGACAAGTCTATTCTTAATCGTTCACCCTCACTGAAATTATAATAAGTAAAGTCATCACGATGCCTACTTTTAATTGTTTCAATGAAATTTTCATCTAGATTAAACTGACAAAAGAAATCCATATCTGTAAGGTACTTATTAATCAATCTATTCATGATTGGCAGATAGTGTTTGATAATCTTTGCTTTAATTCCTGTATCTTTTAAAAGAGCAGAAGCAATGCCGTAATAATGTTTATCTTCCACCAACTCTTTTCTTTTTTCGACATGTTCTTTGCCTTCGCCTATTAGTTGGTTGAGTTCATCTTTTGTTTCTTGTACCTCTGTTCCTTCGTTCAAGGCCTCTGTAATTCGGTTTTGTATTGTATTGATATACTTGAGTGCAACATTGATTCTGGTTTGTATTTCGTTTGTTTCAAGTTCAAGAATGTCTATGGAATTTAAAATTTCATTAATCTTTGTCATTCTTTCGCTAGTAGTCTTAATATTTTCTGTTAAGTCCGAGATACCATCCTCTACTTCTTTTTGTTCGTTTGCTTTGTCATCAAACATAGATTTCTTGTGGTGTTCTTCTATGTCTTGTTTGCAAGATGGGCAAGTATTATTTTCTTTATAGAATTTAACACTCTTCTCTATAGTTTTAACTTTATTCTTTAATTGCTGTTCCAACCCTTCCATCTTCAGCAGTCTTTTTGGAACATCATTTTTATCTTTCACTTCATTAAAAAGAATTTCAATTTTGTTGTTGATATCTTTAAGTTCTTCTTGTAATTTTGAAACTTCTTTATTGTTTGTTTCTATTTCGTTTTTATAATCTTCTATAGAGTCATCAGATTTCTTTTTGAGTGTATCAATAAGTTTTTGTTTTTCGTCTATCTTACTTTTAGCAATTTCAATTTTGTGGTCGATGTCTTTTACATATGCTTCTGCCATTTGAAATCTTGCTCGTACCAAAGAATTCATCACAGAAAATACATCTATGTCTAATAAGTTTTCTACAACCGCTCTTCTATCTGATGCGTTTAATTTCATGAATGGAATATAATTTGATGAACCAAGAATAACTACTTGACAAAAAGATTTAAAGGTCATTTTAAGGATTTGTTCTTCTAGAATCTTTTGATAATCTCTTGACTTTGCATCTTGGTTTAATAAATCGCCATTTTTGTGTATTTCAAATTTCTTTGGTTTTAATCCACGAATAACTTTATATTCATCTCTACCAATAGAGAATTCAATTTCTGCTTCACATTCTTTTTCGTTTATAGAATTTGTCAACAAAGGAAGTTTAATTCCTCTAAACGATTTACCAAACAAAGAAAAACACAATGCATCTAAGATGGTGGATTTGCCTGCACCATTATCACCAGATATAAGTGTGTTGTTGTTTCTGGTTAGGTCTAGTGTTGTTTTATAGTTGCCTGTTGAAAGAAAATTCTTCCAACTCAAGGTCTTAAAAATTATCACAAGGACAAACTCTCCATATATAAATCCTTGACGAGTCGTTTCATTTTTTCTTTATCTTTTACTTCATCCATAATGTCAATCTCGTTATTGATTAGTGTAACAGTATCTTGTCCTAAGTCAACAATTTCTTCCTTAGTCCAATCAGAATTATTTAACTCTTCAACTACAGTAATTTTTGCCACCCCTGCATCATATAGTTTATCCATGTATCTGTCAAAACTGTATGGGTGTTCTTTATGTTCTACAAACAACTTAACATAGGAATCTTTTAAATACTCTAATTTATTAACCTCGACTGGACCATCTTTATCATTATACAATAATGAATGGAACATATTATATGGATTTTCTATAAATTCTATTTCTCTTGTATCGGTATCGTACACATGAAATCCTTTTGTTTCATGTAAATCTGAAAATGTAATCTGGTATTGTGTTCCAAGATAATAAATGTTTCCGTGTTCTTGACGGCAATGGAAGTGTCCTGTAAATACTTGTTCGTATCTACTAAACAATTTTGCATCCATTCCTTCGTTGTATTTTACGCCTCTTATAACATCGTACCCATAAAGTTCAAGATGTCCTATAAGGATTGGTGCCGCGGCAGTCTTAATAAAGTTTTCAGCCTCGGCAGTATTTTCTTTATTCACCCACGGAAGTAATGCAATATCTAAGCCGTCAAAATTTACCACGGCAGGTTCTTCATATAATACTAAATCGTTACCGAATAATTCTCGTATTGAATTGACTGTATTTGTGTTGCGGTAATACACATCATGGTTGCCAAGAATACAGTGTAATTCTACACCTTCATCACTTAGTTTGTCCATGAATCTTGTGCGAACTTGATTAAGAATATTGAAGTTTACAAACTTCCTTCTATCCATCAAGTCGCCGGCATGTATTACCGTCTTTATATTGTTCTCTTTAATGTATGGAAAAAATACATCATCGAAGAACTTCATAAAATAATCTAAAAATAATTGGCTGTCGCCCCTTGCACCGAAGTGCGTGTCATTAATCAGTGCTATCTTCACTCTTTATATCATCCTGTAAAACTTCATCTAAATTGTTTGCTTTCTTTTTTGTTTTCTTTTTTCGTTTTGGTTCAAATTTCTTAATATCATTTTCGTTTAATTTAAAATATTCTGCTACAGGATTTTTGCAATTTTCAAAATCTGTATTAATTGTACTTTTTAGAACATCAGAAATTGCACCATTATCATCCATCAATTCAAAACATTTATATTTAATATAATTCTGTTTCTTTTCTTTTTGTATTCTTCTAAGAAATGCATAATATATTATTTGGGTAAAATATGAAAAGGGATTTTTTGATTTATCTGGGTCGAAATTACTACAATACATCAAACAGTTTTCTATACCATCTCCTACCATCTCTTCTCTAAAAGGATAGTTAATAAAGTTTGGTCTATAAGATAGATGTTCGGCAATTTTAAGAAAACATTCACCAATATAATCTGTCACTGGTGGTTTGGGGTCGCCGGCATTTTCAGCATCGTTAACGGCAACTTTCCATTCTTTCATTTCTTCATAAAATTCTTTATTGTCAACATAGTGAGTACTAGTTTGAATTTTAGGCTTTTTCATTGAAGATTCTTTCCTTTTCACGATAATGTTATTATAATTTATTTTTTCATTTTGTCAATATTTTTATTGACATTTTTAGAAAATGAGTGTAGAATATTCTTTGTCTGGTTTAATAAGATATAATTTATATACATTTAAAGGCCAAACATATCTTTATCTGTATCTTGGTCTTCTGAATTCTTTAAGTCTTTAGATTCTTCATGGTCTTCATAGTCTTCATAGTCTTCTCTGTCATTTAAAAATTTATTTTTAAAAATGTCATTCATAATTTTTTCAATATCATCTGGGTTGATTGTGACTTCATATTCTTCTATATTTTCTTGATTCATTTCTTCTAATTTATTTAATTTATCTAAATTATCTAGTAGGTTTTGTTTCTTCTTCGATATGTAATTAGGGTCATCTTCTTTTCGTTTTTCTTCTTCATAACATTTAATTATACTATCTTTGGGGGTGCTTACCAATATAATATTCTTTTTAGCGATTATGCCTTTTAGTTCTGTAGATAAATTAAGCCAATTTCTCATCATTAAGACTTCTGTTTGATATAAAGACTCTTCATTTTCCGAAAGTATTATTTGTTTCATTTCAAAGGGTCTAAATACAGAAAGTGCTTTAGAATTACTTTCTACTATCTCCCCGATGATATCTTCTCCGTTTACCAATTTAATTATTCTATATGATTTTTTATTATTCATAATTGATATCTCCACTTATATTTATAATAATTGATTTATAGTTGAATTTTTCTGATTCATATATTTTAATTCTTTCCTCAAAATGCTTTAATGTGTGATTTTTATACCCTTTCCAATGTAAATCATCAGCAATATCATACAGTTTGGCAATATCTTTATGTTTTGATACTCTTAATTGTCTTCCTATACTTTGAAGAACTCGTATTCTGCTTTTAGATGGGGATGCGAATATAATGTTGTGCAAGTTTCTAATAGAAATTCCAGTACTAAAAGTTCCATAAGATGCCACTATGATGGAATTGGTTTCTTTTTCTGTTATATGTCTTATCTTTTCTCTCATTTCCACATCAGTTCCACCATGAACGAAGAATACAAGTTTATCCTTGCAGGTTTCTTTTATCATACGATATAATTCTTTGCCATGTTTCTCTACATATTGAAACAGAATTAAACTATTACCCTTTAATTTATCAGAAAGATTGACAATAAATTTGTTTCTTTTTTCATTATATACCAACCAATCAATCTCATCTTGATATTTAAGTCTTTTTACATTGTTTCTAGTTTTCTCATCATACTTTAAAAGCAAACAGTCTATTTCAAGTTTAGAAAGTAGATTTTTATCCATTAATGCTTTTGTGCTGGTAATCTTATTTACTCTACCGAACAACCCCTCTATCACCAATTTGTGGGTGTCGGAGCCGTCCAGCGTCCCTGTAGTCCCTATACGGAAGGGACAAGAGGTTAGTTTAGACATAATAGAAGTAAGGGATTTTGCTTTAAACAAATGACATTCATCACCAAATACAGCATCAAAATTATCAAAATACTGTTTTTTCATTTTATATATGCTTTGCCAAGTGGATATTATAACTCGTTCTTTTGATATTTTATCTTTCCCAGCAAACACACGATGGCAATTGCCGTTTACATCCCATCCATTTTTTATGGAATACTCTTTAAAATCTGAGAACATTTGTTGTACCAGAGATGTTGTAGGGACTATTATTAAAATCTTCTTATCTTTGGGTATTTTGTCCAAGTAGTATCTGATAAGAGCATATATGATAAGGCTTTTACCAGAACCAGTTGGAGATAGAAGCAAACCCCTGTCATTGTTTATTGCATATGTTACCGCATCTATCTGATGTTCATGTGCTTTTATAGATTCACCAGCGGCAAAAGGAACAAGATATTCATTTATAAATTTTTCAATATGTTCCCTTTTTATAATATTGGCATTTTTTATTTTGGTGGTTTCTTCTACATCATAGTTTCTATCTTTAGCAAACTTTATAATATAATCATAAAGTCCCTTATAAATCAATTGAGAATATATGTTGTATAGTTTAATTTGACCGTCCCATATTTTATTTTTAAAGGCCGGCATATACTGATGTCCAGGTACTGAGAATGTAAAAAAGTCAGATAATTCTTTGGCAATACCTCTTTCACATTCAATCTTAATGTAGACAGAATCCACATCTATAATTGTGAGTTTATTCATCACTATTATTTATGGTGTGAATTTTTCCCCATCTACCAATATCTCGATGCCGCTTCCTATTTCGCCGCTCCAAATATTACACTCGACACCCGATTCCTTTAAAAGTGAAATACCTTGGTCAACAGTTTCTTTCCATCTATCATTAACGGCTTCAAACATTTCTTTATGTCCAACGACAGCAACAATACCAGATTGTATAATTGCTCTTGCACATTCCACACAAGAAAACCAAGGACAATACATTGTCAATCCTGTAGTGTTTATCCCTCTCTCTGCACATTTATAAATTACATTTCTTTCAGCGTGTTCTATATAAATGCTTTTCTTGGGATATTGCCATCTATCTTCTTCATCTTTAATTCTATCTGGTAATCCATTCACACCCCATGCAATTACACCCATCTGAGGTTTTACTAAAATAGCACCAAGTTGAGTGGATGGGTCTTTACTGCAAGACATAGCATATTGGTATGAGTGCCTTAAATACACTCTACTCATTGCATCATTGCCCGTTAATGAATTTTTTCCATTCGATTGCATTACGAATATTCCATTGTCTGTTGTTTATAGATTTTAAAATGGCATCAAGATAATTAATCTTTTCTTTTTGATATGCTTTTCTGTTAGACAGTTTCTGCAATTCTTCATCAGAATCCATATAGAGGTCTATGTCTTGTTTCAGGATTTTTAATCGAAACGGCTCCCATCCATATTCCTCTAACTGTTCTCGGTCGAGTTTACCAGTATAATATTCCCATTTGATTCTTTTCATTATATTATATTCACTGGTCAATTTTTGCAAGACCAATTTCTCATCAAGGTATATATTAAGGTATTTGTTATGTAATTGGGGTATGGATATAGATGCCACATCTAATTCCGTATCATCAATAGACATATCTTGTGCCACAAGGTTTCTAATTTCACTAAGTTCCATAAAGTAATTATATCAAAAATATAACAAAAGTCAAGTTCTAGTTACTTTTAAAATCTTATCAATTTGTTTTTGTATAACTTCTGTTCTATTCGGCCATAGTATGTATTCTTTATCTGGATTTTTAAGAAGATTATACAGAAGAGGCATAATGAGGTTTTCCACTTCATCTAGTTTGGTGGTGTATTCTTCTTCAAGTTCTGATTTTCTTTCCTCTACTTCGTCAATTATTGCACGAATATCACTTCCTTGGTCGGAAAACATTTTGGCCAATTCGTCTGTTTCAAGAGATACAATTTTATCAATTTTTTCTTCTATCCTAGATAAATTTTCGTTATCAGGAAAAGAAAAGTCTTCACTTTCTCCCGGTTCTAATTTCAATAAAACCGAATTAATTTTTCCTTCTAATTCATCTATCTTAGATATAAGTTCGTCAGAAACTTCATTAACAATATCTGGTGTTTGTGTTTCTACAACCTCTGTACCATATTCCAGTTCGTCTGCATCTACTGCGGTAAAACCAAAATCAAAATCTGAATAATCATTAGTCATTGACTTAACCCCCCCAAGGAGTATCTGAATCAAAATAGTATGGGTCACTCTCACCAAAACCCCAACCGATGTCATTTACAGGCTCATCTTCTGGAATGTTTAAATCCAAATCAAATCCAAGGTTCATATCAGGAAGTTTTCCTAGACCATTGTTCATATCAATTTCAAAGGTAGGAGTAGTTTTGTGATTCGGAGGACCAATTGTCTTACTTTTTGCATCAGCATCTTGTAGTGTTTGTTGAATGAGAGCATTAATTTGTTTTGCGCGCTCATCATCTATCCAACTATCCTCCTCTTCCGCGGTCAACTCTGCAATCCTCGCTTCTGCCGCTGCCAACCTCGCCGCCAGTTCATCATTAATATTACTAGATGATTGTTCTGATAATTCAATCATATAATTTGCTTCTGATAATATTTGTTTTATAGACTTCATACTTTTTCTACCTCATACGAATCGAACATTAAAGTTAATGTTGCTGTTTGTGTTTCTGAATCCGAAGGGGTTGTTGAAAACTGCAAACCAGTTAGATTTGTTGGGAAGCAGTTTTTAAATTTTACCCTGACATTTTCTCTCATATTACTATTTAGTATTGTTAGTGTTGCATCAGAATAATGGTCTTCTGGACTTAGAAAATCTGTAGTATCTTCTATATTTACTATACTTTTTAACCAGTCAAAACACTCTCTCCAGTTTTCTAAATTTTCATCTACAATAAAAGATATATTAAGTTCATCAAATCTTAATTTGGTGGTTGGGTGTTTGACATCTATAAATCTTGTTGGTTGTCTAATCTCTCCCGCATTAACGCCGGGAAGGTTTGCTTCTTGGCAAAAGTATTGTACATTAGGCATTCTAAATATATTAAAATAGAATCCTGTGTTTAAAACATAGTTTGTATTAGACGGTTGCCTTGTTGTAATATCGGTTGATAGCGTCGGGCTTAGTCCTGGAAGTTCTGTAGTCATGATTGTTCTCCACTAGTATTTATAAAAAAACTCCCCCGAAGGGGAGTATTCTTTCTGTTTATTATTTACGAGTTTATTCTATACGCATGCCGCCTTGCTTGCCTGGACCGGCATTCCCGAACATCCCGCCACCACCCCGAACCCGCGTGGGATCTGGATGTGGGCCATCGGGGTCTTCACCACCGGGGCTGCCAACAGCCCATGCACCATTTATAAAAGTATAATCATTCCAGTGGAAAAAACCGTCTGCTCCCCAGTATCCACCTTGGGGATAATTCGCGCGTGCAAACGCAGAGGCGAACGGTTCTTCTGTAGGAGCCGGAGGCGCTGGTGGGCCAACTGGTTGCTCATACAATGCTCTATAGTAACCGGCACTGTATGCGTGTTGTAGTTGTTCATTTAAATTCATTTGTTGTGACTCCTCGTCTAAAATTTCTGGGGGGCCATACTGTTGGGCCCAATTTGCGAATATTTCTTTGTTAAACATAATTAACTCCTTAATGGTTCGTTCTTTGTTTATATTTATAAAATTTTACATTTACAAAGAAAAAGGGGAGTCCCGAAAGACTCCCCTGCTTCAATCATTATTATGATTAGTACCTTATAATCCGTTAGATTACGGGTAACTAGTTCCTGCGGCAGCGGCACCACCATGTAGTCCGTCTACTCTGAATATACGGAAGTACTGGTTAGTACGGAATGCTCCGGCTGCACTTGGTTCAAGGTCATTCGATGTTGTCGATGATGTTTCAGCACCAAGCATATCTGCAACGAATGGGTTTTGAGCCATACCGTAACGAGTCTTAAACCCGATACGAGGTTGGAAATCGTTTTCTCCAACCGCACGAACCATTTGTAGTGGAACATATGGACAGTAGAATAAACCTGCATCGTAAGGTGAAGAACCTCTGTATCCAACACAACAATAGTTAGTCGATGTTGAGTATGGGTCGATGTAGACTTTCATTTTACCATTAAGTGTACCAACGAATGTGTTACCTGTGTCATCAACATCAAGGTCGGTTGCTTTTGCAGGAGAGATTTGTAAGAAACCACTCATTGCAAGTGCGGAAGCGACATCTGAAGTACAGATAACGAAGTTACCTTTACCTCTACGAGTATCTTTAGCAATCTTGTTGCATTCTCTTTCGAGTTGGAACATCAAACCACGGAATCGTTCTGCACTCCATCGTCCGTCTGAGTCCTTATCGAGGTCATAAACACCACCGATATCAGCAACAGTTGCACCAGCAGACAAACCAACATTGGTTACGCCAGCACCTTTGTAGTATAGGTCACTTTGTTGACAACCAAGTTTAGCAACACGGTAGATACTTCTGATAACTTCTCGGTTGATTTCCGCAAGGATTTCAGTTGAGAGGATATTAGCAAGTTCTGTTTCTGCATCAAGTCCGTGAACTGCTTTCAAGTCTTGTGCGAGTTCAGTTGTGTATTCTGCTTTCAATGCACGGGTCTTAGCAACAACGGATGTTCGTTCGATGCTAAATGCCATTTCTGCGAATTGAGTACCAGATGCGGCACCAAGTGTTTCGGCAGTGCTTGTGGCCATACCACCAGACAAACCGACTGCATTGATTCCACCAGTTGTAGCACCTTGTGAACCTGTACCTAGTGGGTCACCAAGGTTTGCAGAGTTATCTGCATTAACATTAGTAGAACCTGCGGCAACTTCTGTCGCTGCTTCGTTAAACAATGCTTCGTTACCTGTGTTACCGTGATATCGGGCTCGCATTGCAAAGATAAGTCCAGTAGGACCTGTCATTGGTTGCACACCACATACATCATAAGCCATTAGGTTAGGCATCGCTCGTCTAACTAGTGAGATAAGTACAGGGTCGAAACCTTTTACTCCACCTTCACTACCAACTACGGGTGACATACCACCACCTACGGCATTTTGCGCTTGTTCGTTCAATGCCTTTTCCTGATTTTCTAGAAGAATGGCCGTGACATTCTTTCTATATGAATCTTTAATAGTAGGAAGTGAGGGATGCTCAATAATGGGCTTCCACTTCTCACTAAGAAATTGGCTTGCTGTTTCGATGTTTTGCATCTGTTTTCTCCTTGGAAATTTCCTTAATTAAACCACTTTAGGTTATTGTTATATAGTAATTCTTAAACTTTGGACTGTTTTATGACTGTGTGTTGTTTTCATCAACATCTGCGTGATGACCGATAGTATTAAAGTATGCACTCATTCTTCCTGACAAACCTTCTGTTTCATCATAAGAAGGAACATCAACAGTTTCATTGAGTTGCATTGGTGCTTGGTATGCAACATTATTGTTGAAATAACTTTCTTTGATTACTGATAGTTTGTCACTGAATTCTGCTTCTGAATTATACTCTACACCTCTTGCGAGTGCTTTAAACTTTTCAACTTCAGTGGCTGCAAGTCCGCGACACATTGATTCAAAAATCGTTTCGCAATTAGATTGTACAGTTTCCTTTGAAAGTTGAACATTTTCATGTAAAGTATTGTTTAATTTACCAGTAAGTTCTTGACATTTTGATGTTAATGTGTCTACCAAATCAACTTTACTTTCTGGAACTTCAATATAATGAGATTCAAACAATCCACGAAGACCATTCATAAATGATTCAGAAATTTCATTTTGAACGCCGCGGTCAATTGCTAGTTCATTTTCTGACATCCATTCTGATACAACATAGTTCATATACTCATCAAGTTGATTAGTTAATTGACTCTTCACACCAAGTACTTCTTCAACAACCACATCACGGGATTGTCGTACAAGTTCTGTTTGAATTTCTTCTACTCTTGAATTTACAGCGGCTTCAAATATTGCAGCGGCTTTTCTTCGGAAAGAATCTGTTAGTTCTTCTCCAGAGAAAAGTGCTTCAAGATGTTCCATTGTTTTGCCTCTTTTCTTGTCGTCAAGAGTTGCTTTTGCATTACCAGTATCTACTGGTGTATTTAAAATAGGACCTTTACCTTCAGCGTCTTCTGAACTTTTGCCGTCGCCAGTTTCTTCTGCATCTTTGCCTGTTTTCTTTTTCTTGTTGACTACCATTTCTGCTTTGACTTGTTCTCTAACAAGTGCTTCGTCTAATTCGACTTCATCGTTTGCATAAGAGATTCTACTCAACGCTTCTTGAATATATCTATCAGTTAAACCCATACTATTTAAAGTAGAGGCAAACCAATCAATTTTTTCATCGATTATTCTTTTGGTTTCTACAGTTTCGCTTCGTTCTATGAGGCGCCTTCCTGTATTTAATGAACTGTTTGACATGGAAAAATACTCCTTCAGTTTGATTATCTAGGTCAATATTTATTGATTGTATCAGTTAATATATATAGATTTCTATAATTTGGACAAGAAATCAGCAAAACAATATGCCGCTACTTCATCCAACGATGAAGTGTCCACGGATGAGATAACTTTTTTATATGAATCGATATGTTTTTCTATAACTAATCCGTTATCCCATACCCATTCTTTACCTTCCATTATACCATCTACAAATGCACTTGGTGCTGATGGGTCGGCAACAATATCTACAGCGGCAAGCATAAAATCATCTCCCACATATTTTGTATTACCTTTTTCAGTAAGAGAACCCATACCTCTTGTTGAAACTCCTAGTTTAGCACCTTCGTCTAATAGGCTTTTAACAATTTTACCGTATGGAGTATCCATAACTTTTGCTTTACCAACCACATCATTACCCTTTTCATATAACTCTGTAATAATATGAGATACTCTTTCAAGATTTACAGTTGGCCCTTCTGGGTGTCCAAGTTCGCCTAATGCTCTATTACCATTTACAAAATCTTTATTGTATTTCTTTACTTCGTTCATAAGAATTGTCTTGGGATATACTCTACCATTTCTATTCTTTTGTTCTGCTTGCATGAAGATACCACTAATATAGTAATTAGAAGGCCCACCTTCAATATTTTCTTTAATTAGTTCTACATCGTGAGTTGTTTCTGTTATTAGTTTCATATTTTCCCTTCAAAATCCGTAAAATTGTTCTCTTAGACATGTGTTGTGATTTCTATTTTTATAGGATTCCACCGTTAAATCGCCGTACATGTTGACATCTTGAAATGGGCCCATCGGAAGTGGTTCTGGTTCAGCGATTGGTTCTGGTTCAATCTCTGGGTCACCCAATTTTTGACCATTATCTGTATATGTCCATTCACCATCAATAAGGCGCATTGGTCGAAACGGCCGTTGCGACGCGGACCAATCGTAATCTTCTTCTGCATTGGCAGTTCTTGCAAACAAATCAATTGCACCAAACACACTGCCCAACTTTACGCCACGACCCAACAAACCCAATGCTTTTCGCCATAGACTTTTTTTAACTGCTGCTGGCGCGCCCGTCTTTGCAATGCGCTTCGCAATTTCAGCGCGTCGCGCGTTGCCATACGCGACTCGCTTGTTCGAGTGGATAATCTGTTGTTGAGTAGTAAAAGTCGGCTTGCCTTCAATATAGGTTGCGTATGAGCCATTTTTTGTCATCCATGCGCCATCCATGATGTCATCGGCCGCGCCAACCCATGAAATTCCTGGAAATTTTGGATGTGGAATGGAGCCTGGTGGGAAGCCTCCTTCCCATTGTTCGTACAATGCAACATTTTGAATCCACTGTTGTCTTGATTCGCATAGGTTTGTATTGAATCTCATGTTTTTCCTTTTAAATTAAGGTGCTGGCGGTAATCCATGATTATCAACACCACCCAACCAAGATGGCATAGTGTTTGCCCACCATTCTCCAACACCACCAGCAGCGTTTTGTACTATATCTGTATTACCGATTGCATTTCCTGCCATATATCCTAAATCTGCGGCACCGATTGCGGCACCGACTACTCCTGCACCTTTCAATGCTGTACGCCCCGCTGCCCATGCGGCCGCTTTCTTTTGTGCCGCAATATTGGCAGCGCGTAAGGCCGCGGCTTGTTGGGCCCTCGCGGCTTCTCTTGCTGGCCGCGATGCCTCGTATGCCGCCCATATGGCCTCCGCGGATGATTGTTCTCGCAATTGAACATTTTGAATCCAGTATTGTCTTTCTTCGTATAGGTTTGTATCGAATCTCATGTTTTCTTTTCCGTTTAATGCTGTCTTAAATGACCGTGCGGTTTCATATTTGCAGCGGCCATCATATTTCTTTTAGCCGCTCTGTTAACTACTGGAGAATTTGAAATCTTTTCCATCTTTTTAGAAAATCCGGGACACATTTTTTCTAATGTGATTGTAGCATCCGCTCCTGTGATTGGAACACTTATTCCCTTCTTTATTTTTTTCTCACCGCATTCTATACAAGGTTTCTTTAGTGGTTCATCTCTTTTAGAAACATTAAGAAGTTCTTCAAAAGAATGTTCACACGATTCACAATAATATTCATATAATGGCATACTTACATTCCTGGCGGCGGTCCACCCATTCCTGGCATTCCACCTGGACCACCTGGACCACCTGGAGGAGGTGGTGGTTTCGCCGCTTTTGCTAATACTTTTCTTGACATATAAATTAATTCTGGCCAAAACTTTTCCCAAAGACTGTCTAATATAACCGAGTCCGCCCAACCTTCCATTTGCATTTGTTGAATGAATGTATCAATTTTTGGATACTTTCTAAACTCATCAAAAAACATTTGACCGAGGTCTGGGGGTGGAGGAGGAGGTCCACCCATTCCTGGCATTCCTGGCATTCCTGGCATTCCCGGCGGAGGTCCTTGTTCTGTAATAAAATCTATTTGTCCTGTTTTCATCTATAGTATCGTTCTTTCACTGCCTTACTAATTTTCTTTCTACGATTTCTTAGATATTCATCTGATTCATCAGAATCACCATCGTTATCGATATCATCATCACCTTCTCCAACAGGGTCAAGTCGTTTCTTCTTTTCTTCTAAAGCATATCCAACCTTTTGAAGAAGTAATGATGCTATATCATCTTTTGCTTCGTGAAGATTTCCAAAGAAAATATCTTTGATTATTTTTTCTGTATTCATTTAACTGTTCCTTTTCTCTGCAAATTTACTAATTTCAACAAAAGATTGTAAGTCTTCACTGATGAGTTGTCTAAGTTTAATTTGATTAACTTCATTTAACTCATCATGTAAAGATATAATATTCTCCGATATATCTGGAGTAATATGAATAATTTCTCCGTTAATATCTATGTCAACTGGCATTTTGGAGGTATATGATTCTTGTAATTTTGTTATAACGGATTCGTTTAGTTCTTTACCTTTATTCTTCAGCAACCACCTTGTAATGGTACTTTGTGCCGCTCTGTCGCTGCCTTTTAACACTTCAAAATCTATTACTCTGTTTCCACTAACCGTTCCTGTTGCAACACCAGAATTTGAGATGTCTTTTGCAAACTGTTTGGCTTTTCGGTTATCAGGAAATTCAAATGTTCTTGTTTTACCCGCAGGTTTCATAGGATTTGTAAGTGACCTTGTTCTTACTTCATTCAGATAGGATTCTTTTGCATAGAGAGGTCTTCCCTTTGCATCTTTCCTTGCAACAAGTTTATGTAACTTTGCAAAGTCCATTGCCTTTTGGTGACTAACATGAGTACCATGATAAGAGAACATCTTGATGCGACCACGGTCTGGGTCACTGATGGTAAACATCATTACTTTGTCTTGGTTGCTACCTGTGTTGGGATTTTTGGCCACAACAAACCGAGCAGTCTTATGGAGAGAAGATGGCACATTTATTAGAATCTTTGCTCTGCCACTTTCGATATATCCTTTGGTTTTCTTATCCGCAGGGATATTTGTGTCCCCACCGAATCGTTGATTTTTAAGATAATCTTTTTTCAGAATAGTAAGAACGACTTTGTTTTGACTAAGAATTTCAACTGTGTCACATTTGAACTTTACAAACATTGTTTGTATTGTTTTGTCCATCGACTTCAAGGCCGGGCCTTCGTGCATATTTTTCCCATTTTTCAGTCCTCTGACCACAAGCATTTTATTCTTAGCAACTAATTTATCAAGGTCTTTTTCCCATCCCTCATCCAGTTCAACGGATTCTTTGAAGGTGTTCAAAATCTTACCACCTTTACTTTCAATAGAGATGGTTGCGCCAGGATGGGCATCTGCCATATCATTTACTTCAATGGGAAGCATTTTACTATTTTTGATAGAATTCTTTTGAGCAACAACCTTACCATTTTTTATTGCAACAACAGAGAATGGCCCTTGTGAATCACGAATGCCTTTCACAATCTTTGCGTATTTGATTTTTGGAGATGCTTCATACAGATAGGATTCACTAAGACTTTTTATAATATCTTTATGTTTCTTGCGGAATTTGGTTCTTGCAGCCGCAGAAGTAAAATCGAAATATACTTCTTTCTTCTTCCTGTCTAATTTGCCACCAATATCGGTGAGTTTAGAAACAAACTTGTGGTCTTTTCCTGCATATGAAAACAACAAGGAAAAGGCAGTTGCTTTTGGAAGGCCTGATGTTCGTTCATCCAATTGGTAAAACTCTTTAAGCCCGTATTCTAATTCTGATAGTTGTTTTTCTTCCCATTCTTCATGCGACATATCTGGATGTGCATCATCACAGGTTTGTCCTTTATGGTCTATACCACCATTTTCATGAGATTCTGCCATAAAGGTCGTATATTTTAAATTTAAATCTTTTTTATAGGTATTTTCAATATAAGTTTTAATTTTTTGTAAATCTTTTTTAGAACCATTAAAACTAATATCGAATCCTTTACCCATAGAACCAGAACCCAAGAAATTCTTTTTAAATTTAGTTTTTAAATCTTTTATTACTTTATTTTTATCACCAGACTTAAAATCAAAAGCAAGAATCCATTTGGCCTCTTCCATTAGTTTCAAGGACATTTCCATTCTTCTTGCATCCAAGAAACCCACAGTCTTCTCGGCAATTCTTTGTTTGAAGAAAGAATTAAATCCTTGAATATCATTTTCTATTAAATAATTGGCGATATCTTTCATTTAAAATCCTTCGTCATCTCCGTCATCGTGCAAACCTTTTGCCTTTTCGTCTGACATTTGTTTGTCCATTTCGGAAATTTCTTCTTCCGTTTGTTTTAGTATGTTTCTTCTTATCCATTCTATAGAGTAGTACCTACCTATGTATTCATTTACCTCTCTTAATACTTCCATTCTTTCTTTAATAATTTCAGAATCTTTGAGTTCTGTAAAATAAGAATCTTTAGCATATTCAAGATATACTGTTTGAGAAAATTCTTGCCAATCGGCAGGAGTAATAATATTTTTCATTATGAGTTGTGTTTTCAACAACTCTAGAAATACACCACCAAATTTCTTTCTAAGTCTTTCAATAAATTTAAAGAACTTTAATTCATCGCGAGTTATCTCTGCACTTCTTCCCATGTTAAATCCATTTTCAGCATCCAATCTAGAAGTTGGTACATGAAGAGCCCGATAAAGTTTCTTTTGGAAATATTCTACATCTTCCATTTCGCCAAGATTTTGTCCACCATCAAGAGTAGTAATTTCAGTTCCTCGTCCACCCTCTCGTCTTGGCAACCAATAATCTTCAAGCATGGACATGTGGCGTTTATCGTCTTTAATTTCACCAGTGTTTGCATCATATACAAGTTTATTGCGATAACGATTCATAATATCTTTGAGATATTGTTCTGCTTTATTCTTTGGTAAGTTACCAACATCAATATAGAAGATTCTTCGTTCGGGTGCGCGAGATATGCGGTAGATAACCACAGCATCTTCAATCATTCTAAGTTGGTTAAGAGGTTTGATTGCTTTATGAAGATGTCCAATTACTCTCTTCTTTCCACCATCCATCAAACCCGAATTTACATAACAGATAGCATCTGGGGATATTTTTACTCCCTGTTCAGCATAATTTCCATAGGTGTATGAGGATGAACCACCAACTGGAGTTTTCTGGTACATATAAAATTCTTTGACTTCTTTGATGACTTCTACGCCATCTTTGTTTCTTTCTTTAACAACCTCACGAATTTTTCTTATTTTAGTTGGGTCGATGGGTCTAAGTTCAGTTATTCCTTTTGCCCCATTTTTATCATCAGTTATAATGTGAAAATATAATCTACCATCAATAAACCACTTTTTGAAAATCTCATATGCTTTGTTATTAAAATTTAATAAAGAAAGAACATTATCGAATTCTTCATATATTTTATCTTTAATTGAATCTGGTTGGTTGTAGTGGTCCATGACTAATTTGACAGGAGTTCTATACTCGTCAAACACAATGGCATCATTACATATATCTTCGACCGCTTGTTCAATTTCTGGTTGAAGAACCATAGTTCGATAGTGGTTAATAAACCCTACCTCACTTTTAATATCACCTTCTAGGTCTACATAAGACCCATAAAAACCCCCCGCTACAACTTCGGTCGCGCCGTCATCATAGTCAGGGGATACAAAAGATTTTAATTTAGTGGGTTCTTCAGGTTTTTTTGATTTCCCGAATTTAAATCCAAACAGTTCTGGCATAATAAGTCCTCATTTTATATATTACCGAATTAACCGGCTTCTCCGACACCACCTACATCAACTGATTCTGTAAGACTGACATCTGGAGCATCACTTGTCAAGAAGTAACTGTAAGACATAGTTACAGTGAAGTCTGACAATGTATCACTGGCATCAGCGTCTAATGCCATATCACTAATTACTGTGGGGAAACAATGGAAGAATGAATATGTTTTGACAGCGTTGTTTTGCCTATCTAGTTGGTCCACACTCCAAGTTGGAAACAATCCACTACTCAAAGAACTTCCTTGTGTAAGGTCGTGTGCTTGTTCTGCAACATTACCAATTGTTGAGTTGATTGCTTCCATCCACTTTTCAAACTTTGTTCTCAGATTAAATTCACCATCACTAATAACTGTTAAAGTCCAATCATCAAAAGTTCTATTTCCAGGTAATTTTAATTGTCTTCCCCTAAATGGCACTAATATAGTACTGAGATTTGTTGCTGGTAAGGAAGCAGTTCTGATAAGAAAAGAACCAGAAGCGTCTGTTCCTGTTGGTCCGATAGGACCGTTTACTCTAAAGAGATTAGGACGAACGCCGCCAGCCTTTAGATTGTTTTTGAAATCGTTAATATTCATTTAGTGTTCCTTCTTTAATATCTATAAGACTTTTTGTTAACCACCCGCAACTTCACTAAAATCTACACCCGAACGAGTAGCAACGAAGTTTAGTTGGATGAAATTAATAGAACGAGTTGGTTTTACGAAGATGTCTGCAACAAATTTGTTAGAATCAATTACAACAGAAGTGTTGTTAGTAGTATCACAAACAACCTTGAAGTCAGTAATTCCCCTTCGTCCTTGAATATCTCTCAAGAATGGTTCAATCATATTCTTAAATTGGGCTCTTGTAAATGAATCATTTTGTTCAAAGAGTTGGAATTTTGATGCAGTTGCAATTGCTTTTTCAAGAACAATAAAGAGTCGTCTAACATTGATTCTGTCAAACGCACTTCCCTTACTTTGTAGTGTCTTATCACCGAAAAGGATTGTCCCTTCACCGGGGAATGCAACTACAGGATTAACTCCGTTCTTGTAAAGTTCATCACGATGTGCTTCATCGGTTGGATTCAATGCAAGTTTTACTGCACCACGAATCTGTCCACGATTGAAACCTGCGGGAGAGAACCAAGGGTCGTTGACATTATCTGTTCTTGCACAGAGTCCCGCCATATCACCGTTCAGTGGCACCCACCGTAGTGTATCGTTGTATCGGTCATATTGATACTTCCAACCACTGTCCAAGAATGCATAAGAACTGTTCTTGTTAAGTTGGCCATCACGATACTCTACTACATTTGAAACTTGTGTAGAAGTAGTTGTTTCTGTTACAACATCTGCATATTCTGGCGAAACGAATGCCACACAGTCTTTACGAGCATCTGCAATGTCAACGATTTCACCCGAAAGTGATGCATCAGCATCACCAGAAATTAGTAGTGAAATATCTACTGTGTCGGGGTCTTTAAGTTCGTTATATGCGGTTAATTTGTTTGCATTGGTTGAACTTGAAGAATATGCACCAGACCCACCAGAGTAATATGCTCTAGTTGCAAAATTAAATGTTTTCGCTGCATCTCCAAATGTGATTCCAGCGGAAGAGTTTCCTCCAGCGGTTGTAACTATAGTATTTCCAATCCAAACATATTTAGAACCTTGATTAATTCTGGTAACATAGTAGTTCGAGTTTCCATCACCATCTTTTGCATCAATTGCTTTAGACACATTGTTATATACTTCAAGAACAGAACCAGTTACACCACTAAATTTACCATTTTCATCAATGACAATGATGCTAAACTGGTCAGCAGTACCACCAACAAAATCTAAGTTTGTAGAAGTTGAAGTTCGTTCCGCATATGATTTATATGCAAACTCCCAGTGTCCTGTACTACCAGAACCAAGTTCACTTGTAAGTGCAGGACTAAATCCTAAAGTAAGTCCTGCTGTACCTGTGGTAACGGTGGAAACTGTAAATGTTTTATTTATGCCACCTATTTTTATAACATCACCGACAATCGCGAAAGTTACACCATCCGAAGTATTTCCTGTGTGTCCTGCAAAAACTTGTGTCGCACCAACTGCGGCAGTATTACTAGTACTAAAATCAGCACCACGCATTCCCTGACTACTTCCTGTTGCACCAAAGTCTACGATTGCAACTCTTAGACTATCTCCCTTACTACCGGCATATTTTGCATGAAAGAATCCAGCACCGGCAGTGTATAAACCTGTGTTTGAGGCTTGACCTGCTTCATAAGTGTCTGAGTTTTTGATAAGAATACCAGTGGTGCCGCCAAAATGAGAGTTTGTTGCGGTACTGTTTGTGCATCGTACAACGGTGAGTGAACCACCATATCCAAGGAAGTTCGCCGCGGCAAGCCATCCTTTATAGTTATCTGCATCTGGTTTATGGAAAAGTTCGACTAGTTCGTTTTCACTAGTTATTAGAACTCTTTGTTCAATTGGACCCCAATTAAATTGACCTGCGTATCCTCCGCGAGTTGTGGATACAGCGGGTACAATGTTTGTGAAGTCTTTTTCCGTGACTGTTACGCCGGGACTTACTCTAAATGCCATGTTAATTCTCCTTGAAGACTGTTATATATCTATTACACTATATGTGTTTTCTTAAAATATATATCATTTTTCGGTATTTCATTTATGTAGAGAAGAAATTACCCACACCATCGTCATCATTAACATTTTGCCATGCCGTTCCGTCAACATCAACCTCATATTCATCCCCTCTACCATTATCTATAAATCCGAATGGTGTCATCTCTGCTTCAATTTGCTCTAATTTATCTTCATATAATATTTTTCTAACATCCATATTTAGCATATCTTTAAAATATTGCTGTGTAGTACACCACGCGAACAACACTAAAGACATCACTAAGTCGTCTGTGTGTCCCCCATCTGCTTCAAACGAGTTCCTTTTAGCGACGAAGGATATAAGTTCATCAATTACATCAAAATCATCAATAATTAATTTATCCTCTTCAATAAGGTTTTTTAGGTTAGAACATCCTACTCTTTTGGTTGCTTGTGTTGTCCTCATGCCCAATTGAGAACCACCCTTACCAAATCCACCATCTAGAGTTTGACCTTTTCTTCCTCGAATGGTGGTCATAAGAAGATGTTCGTATTCAAAATCACTGTGCATTAAGTCTGCTACCTGGCCGCCAATATCATTAATTTCAATCATACAATAGGCGTCATTAAATTGTTTGCATAAAGAATGCACAACGGTAGGAAACACCATTGGAGAAAGTTCGTTATTTCTAAATGTGGCCACAATCCTAAACGGTTCATCATCGTTTGTGATGTCAACAACTACACATGCATGATAATCTAAACCTGTTCCTCTCGCAACATCAACTCCCATAAAATACATGTGGTCTTTTTGTGGTTCTTCATACATTTTCAACCCTTCATCGTTTTGATGTATGGGTTTTCTATATACCATAGATTTTAATTTGAGGGAAGATATTAGTGTATTAGTAGAACCGATGAAGTCACATTCAAATTCTGTTCTAAATTGTTCTTCACTAGTATTTGCAATTGTTTGTTTCCGCCATTCTTTATCTCTGCCGGGAACTTGATTCCATTGAACTTCAATAGGAACATAACTGTTCTTTCCTTCAACTGCATCCATCCACATTCGGTAATACATATTCAATCCCTTGGGAGTTGATACAATAAGAACCTTTGTGGTTTTACCAGATGAAATGGTAGGATAAACCGAACTGAAGAATTCTTCTGCAACACCTTGTGGAATGTATGCAAATTCATCCATGAAAATCATGTTAAATGAACCACCACGAACTGCACTGGAGGATGTCGCAGATGCCAGAATCTTTGAACCGTTTTCTAATTCAATAGAACCTTTGTTCCATTCTATAACTCCCTGTTGCATCCACTTAGGAAGATGTTCATAAGCAAGTTTTAATCTGCCAAGAAGTTCTCTTGCAGTTGCAAGTTTATTTGCAAGTACGGCAACATTTACACTTGGATTAAACAAAGTATAGTGAAGCAGATATGCGATAATTGTTGTGGATTTACCAGACTGTCGTGGAAGTTTTGCAATTACAAAACGATTATTGTGGACCTTTTCAATCATATCCTTTTGGAAATCGTACATATCAAAAGGGACTAGTCCTTCATCAACATTTACAATTTGAACATGTTTTTCAATAAAATGTATGGGGTCAGCCGCACACTTCAGATATTCTTCGACTTGTTCTTTTGTATAGTCTACTGGAACATCTGATGATTTTAGATTCTTGTTTCCAAGATATGAATCGGAATCGTGATTTTTTCTAGGCATCGTCTGTCAAATTTTCAATCTGTTTTGCATTATTTTTTACAAGGTCTTGTAATTCTTTGGTAGAACCAACAAAGATAGATTGATTTGTTGTATTATGTCGATTTACAGTAATATCTTCTTTCTTGATGTCTTTAATTTGTTTGTGTAAACCAATTAGGTCTTTGTTTGCTTCCGAAACACTTTTGATTAGTTGGGATACAACTTCATATGCTCTTGGTGATTCACCTTCAGATGCAACAGAAAGAATGCCGTCAATTGCAACAGAACCCTTTTCTATAATTTCTTTTAGGCTGTCCCGAACATCGGTGTAGTCCTTTTCCATATGAACTTGTTTGATGTTCTTTTCTGGTTCAATCACATGAACAATTTCTGCATCTATTACTTCTATTACTTCGGGTTCTTCAATAATATTATCATCAATGTTTAGTGCTTCACTAATTCTTTCATTCACTTTTTTCTTTGCCATTATAATTCCTCTGGTTGTAATACATCAATAATTCCGCTTCTTATTCGTTGTCTAAACCTTTCGAGAGCATTCAGCCGAAGACTTGTTGCCCAATCGTTTAAATGTTGTTTAAAAGTTTTCAAATTCCACCACCACCTATCCCAAAGCCCCCAAAGTCATCGACTTGTTCGCCTTCTGGTACATCTGGTACATTCAACATCCATTCAATTTGCTCGAATTGATGAAGTGCGTCTTTTAATGCTTCTAACATCCACGCATTATAATTGGGGTCTGTATGAACTTTTCCACCATCAATCAAATCTTGAACATCCTTTTTCATTTTTTTAAAATGGCTTGGCCCTGGTTCGCCAAACCACGGTGCGCGTTTTTTTACAATCCTTTCAATAATACTATCAATCAAATTATGAACATCCATTTTATTAGGAGCATCATTTAAAGTGTATGGTGTTGTTGAACCATCGGACATAATCTTAATAAATCTTCCACTAGAATCTATATTAGATTGTTTGTGATACGCCGGTGCAAATATTGGTTGTAATAATTGCTCGTTTAAATGTTGTTTAAAAGTTTTCATTGTTTGTTTCCTATGGGTTTGTATTATATGTATTACCCGCGTGGTCCATAGATGCACCGAACACCCACTTGATATTATCAGAACTATAATCATCGATTGCAGAGTCTGCTCCAGAAGGCCCAGTAACATAAGTTTGGATAGTAGACAATGCACCAGTAGCACCAGAAAGTCCACCACTTCCAGTAAAGTCTTCGGAATCCCAGAATGTAGTATTCACTGTTTTAATTATCTTCGATGTTTTAATTGGACCATACACAAAAGATTTTGCCATAAATTCAAAATCAAAATTAATATTTCTTCTTGCATCAAAATCCCCTTCATAATCTTCTGTGATTGAAGAGGATTGTAATATAACAGGAACATCTATACTTTGGTGTAAACTATTCATGTTGATAGTGACATTAAATTCTGGTGTAAAGTATGGTAAAATTTGCTCTACAATTTGAAGACCATCGTCCATGTGTCGAACAAAAGCAGACAACCTAAAAGAGAAATTATAAGGCACTTCTGCATAATCAAATGATGTACTAGTAACACCAGTGTCATCACTCAAAAATCTCTTGTTCATTGTATTTTTTTTTCTTGCTGAATCATAATCCATAGATGTCAATTCAAATCCCAAACGAGGTAATGTCATCGACACTTTCGCTCCATCAGAAATCGAACTAGATTCATAAATTCTTCTAATAAATTTTTCTTTTGGACCGTATGCAATTGGAACTCTAATTTGTTCTTTTGTAGAACCATCTGCATTCTTTCTAGTCACATAGATGTCATTAAAAAGTGAACCAAAAGCAACCACTACATTTCTTACTGAATTATGATAGAATGTTGTAAACATTAAATATTACCTTCCGAGAACGGGTCAGTTTCAGTAAAGTCAAATATTGAATCTGCGCGCATTTCTAAATCATCAGAATCGTCATAAGCATCTGCAATAACAACTGTTCGTATCGCTGGGTCTAATGTATTTCCTGCATAGTAGAATGTACCAGAACTTGCACCACTAACTCCAGCAGTAAGACCAACTCCTGTAACAAATCCTGTTGCACCAGAAGGTCCTGCAACTGTAAGTAATTTATATCCAGCACCAGAAGGTCCTGCTGTTCCAGCAGTTGCCCAATTTAGAACAGTTGCATACCAAGTTGCACTAACACCGTTTGGTCCAAATCCAGCAGTTCCCTGATAAACATATTCACCTACACTATAATCCGAAGTAAATCCGCCAGTAACATAAATGTTGAATGCGACATCTTCTGAAATTTCTACAATCTTATCAATGTCTGTGAATCCAGTAGTAAAGTCTTCTTCACTATATTCAAAGAGTTCACAAGAAAGTTTATATGTGTATAATTTACCTAATTGATAGAATGGGTTTTCATGTTCAACAAATTTAATTTCAAACAAACCCTTTGACAGTGGAAGATAAATTAAATCACCTTCTCTAGGTCTATTTACTTTGGAATCGTGAGATAATACTCTTTCAAATACTTTTTTAGATACAACAAAATCTACAGTGTCTTTTATTTGAATACCGAATTTTGAAGCAAAATCCCCTTCACCCTCAAACCCATCAATACTGGCAATATACATTTCAACATTAATACCCTGCTGAAAGTTTGAAATGGTATCTTCACCAAAAAGAAAATCACGATTAACAAGTGTTCTAGGAATGTAAATAACATCATGCCCGTACATTCTAATACTTTCTATCGTTAAATCTTCTACAAGATTTTGTTCCGACTTTACTTGATGTCTAAAAAACTTATTAGTAGCCATTTATTATCCTACCATAAAGTCAGTTGGAAGTTCATACATTAATTGTACATTTTCTTCTATCTTATCAATTTCTGTTTGTGCTTGCTCCATTATTTCTCTTCCGTTAAATTGAACACCACCGGGAAGTTGAATGCCGTCAAATTTTGATAAGTTAGAACCCCATTGTTTTTTAAACAACGCAGTTACATAATTTTTAAGCAAACGGTCTTTATAAATTTCTGGATATGTTTCTGGGTCTAGTATGAGATATGCTTCACAGACAATATATTTTCCTACTTCTGCACTCTCACTCCAATCCCAATCAATCTTTAATCGGTTAGTTACGCGACTAAATCGAATTGCTTTTTCTGGGGAAAGTATATCTTGAATTAAAGCCAAATGACTTTTAGTTATGCTATATTGAACCATTGATTGGTTTGGATTTCTCAATCCATAAAAATCATTCAATGCCATTTGATATCTAACATCGAACAGATTTACTGTCCCTTCACTTAATTGAAACATCTTTGTAATAGAAATAACATTATCAGAAATGGTGATATATTCATTATCAATATCATCCTGAGTTATTGCGTGTTTTAGATATGTTCTTTCAACACCATCGAAATGATATTCTGCAAAGAATTGTAATGCATCATCAATTCTGTCTTCAAGTTGAGAATCGTCAACATTAATTTCAATTACAGGCGCGCCTAATCTTCTAAGTGCGAATTCTTTGAGTGTTGCTCTTGATGTGGGTTGTGCCATACTTTAATTTCCTCTATAGGGGTCTTCTTCTTTTTATATGTATAACTACGACAACACTGCCTAGGTTTTGTTTTGCCTTTAGGTCGGGTGAATTTCTTTTTAGATATTTTATTTTCTCCTATATTTGGATTTTTTTATCTAATTCAAGTTGTTCTTTTAGGTACAATAAATCTTTTAAAGAATCTATGTACATATCTCCCTCTTTCCACGGAAATATCCCCCCTATTTGGTTCTTTCCTGTGGAAAAATAATGTTTTTTATCTTGGATGTAATACCTTGCAATGCAACCATTCGGTAATTTATAATCTGGGTCGAAGGTAGTAAGGACTTCCAAATTAAATGTTTGTTCGTTTATGTCTATTGTGCCGTTTGTTCTGTGTATAAAATGACTCATTATCTTTTCGCTGCTGGTCTGAAAGACATACCAGAAGAAGTGACCCATCTTGTACTGCCTTGATCCGGGGTAGTGGCATGGTCAAAAGGATATGTGTTATCGAAGGCATAATGCTGAAGAACATCGAATTTATTATCTCCACCATTATCTTTTAAAACCCATAAACCTTCTCGCTTACTATTAAAAGTCCCTGCCGCAGTTGACCCATCCTTTCTGCGACCGTTTCTATCAACCAAGAGCCATAATGAATCTTTTCCGTGTACAGTTTGTCCATATATATCGAAACACCCTCCATCAGCCTCTAAAAAATTTCTTAAATCGAAAGTCCAAGCGGAATATCCTCCATCCCAGATATTGCTATTGTAAAGAGTGTTGTTAAAATGCATAACCGTTCTGTTGTTGATGCCGCCACTTAATGGAGAAGATATTCGCAGTATACTGTGTCTAAAAAAGTGCCCATCGTTGTTATGCACTGAATCCCAATCCCCATAATCCCAGTCTTCATCAGTTTCCATTAAATTTTCCCCACCCGCTTCATCAGAAAAATAAAACAAAGCATTGCCATAATAAAGGCTTCCTTTTGAATCTAAAGCACACCACCCTTCCTGTGAGTCTAACTGGTCAATACCATTACCGATTTGCTTGACCAAATCCCATGCAGAAGTTGTTGAGGATTCGCCGCTTCCCACATCAGCACCTGCTTTAAAGGAATCCGTATCTTCATAATAATTATTATTAATATTCGCGTCATCTGTGTCTAACTTGAGAATTTGATTTTTTGGATCACCACCGAGGTCGGGGTCATCATCATCAATCCAGACATAAGGACCTTGATATGGCATGCATGTAGTTAAAGCAATGACACTTCCGTTTTTTCTTACAGTATCGTAATATTCGGATTCTGGAGGAACATAAGAAAATCCAACAACCAAACCAGGCCAGTTATCACTATTGCCACCAGAAACTTCTGGGTCAGTTTGCCCCGCTTTTATAAGTTTTCTGTTCCATATCTTAGTAGTTACATCATCTCCAGCAGAATTTAATTTATTTGCCCAAACATATGTTCTCACTGGTTGAGCGTATGTGTCTGCTTGTTGAACATTGTTTTCAGTGAGAAGAAATACATCCCTGGAAATGAATGTAAGGTTGGCATTCCATTTAGTTGATGTATGAGGATAAGAAGATGTCAAATCCTTTACTAAACTAAACCCTATAGTACCGTCATGATTACCTTCGGCATTTCTATTAAATACTATTTTATATAATCTTGAAGACAAATCCGCGTCACCAATTGAACCTAGCATCCAACCCACCACCACTTGACCATGCCAAACATAAAGTTCGGGGTCGCCAGCATCATCCATGACCCAACCATATGAGTCCTGCATCATTGTACCAACCATTTTAACTAAAGTCCTCAGCCCATGTGCAAAGTAATTTATTCGAGGACAAGCAAACCGCAGAAATTACTAATTCTGAATTTGCTCGAACAATATTAGGCTTAATTCCATTTGCGAACAAGTATTGGTCGCCAATAGCCAGAGTAATAGGGGCACTAGTGGAGTTCACTATAACAAACGAATACATTGCACCTGCCACTTCCTCCTGTGGATTCTTTAAAGTAAAGGCCGCACCACTTGATACTGTTGCGATGTGAACATTTCCCTCATCCATTTGGGGGTTGGTATTATGTACTAGAGTTGCCGCGGTAGAATATACTTGTCCTGTATTCGCCACAATATTTCCAGTAGTATCGACAGTACCAGTAACATTCACATTGCCTGTAAAGGTTGTTGGGTACAACATTTCAATCAATGATGCATTGACTACAATGCAGTTGGCCCCTGCTTGACCAAGTTTTAGTGGGTGAGTACTCGTTGTTCTAACATGGCCAGTGCCATCATTGGCAAACAAATCTAATTTTACTGCTGTACCTGTAGTATCTTCAAGTCTAATTGTAGGAGTGTTGGCCTTCTTAATGTGAAGGTCTGTATCAGGCGAATTATCCCCAATACCAATTCTTGTATTTGTAGTGTCAATCCTAAACCCTGCTTCAAAAGCACCTCCATCTGCACCCGGATATGAATCGAATATTTTTAAGTTCTTATATTGACTGGCATCCGAATCCCAAACAAGAGTGTCACCGTCTGATTTAGTACCAGTATCATGGTCAGTTAAACCACTATCTTCAATATTGAAAGTTACATCACCAATCAATGCGGCCTTGGCAGTCGATGTAATTCTAGTGATATAGTGTGTTGCAATATATGGTTGTCGAAGGTTTGCATTTGTAGCAGTTCCAACATAAGCGTATACGCCACTACCACCATCACTAATATTTAATATATCTGCATCTTCTGCACCACCCATTTGTCCTGCGGTATATCCATCGAATGTACCGTGTGTTACGCCAGCACCTAGTGGTACTCTTGCGCGCATGTCTGGAGTTTTCGCTGCACTAATCGTTCTAGAACTTACAACATATGCAGTATCACCGTGTGTTGTGTTGGCCGCAGCGAAAACAAGTCCGTGAGGATATCCAGTATTATCACCAGAAGTTTCTCCTCTGTGTCCAGTAAATCCTGTCGTAATATCTGGGTCAAGAACAACAGTTGCTGAACCGCCTGCACCTGATGCAGTTTCTGTATAAGAAATAACACTGGCATCTACTTGGGTAGTAGGTGAACCTGCCGGCAGTACCTGCGATGCAGTCGCGCCAACAGTCATAATTCCGACAGTACCTGTATCTCCCTGTGTATTGATTACAAGAGTTACTTCGTATCCAAATTTTGTTCCTACTGTGGTATAATATTCTGGGTATGTTGTAGTGTCTACCGTACCACCATCACACAATTGCCATCCAGTTGGAATGTTATATGTTTCTCCACCCCAAGGAATAATTTCTCCAACAGGATGAACACTTGCAAGACTTACTGTGTTTTCACCGCCGATAACTGTACCAACAAAGTTAGTTACAAGACCGATGTCATCATTCGCACCACTCACCAATGTTATAATTGGTTTTACGACATTCCCGCCACTAGTAGGTGCGTAAGCAGTCAGTCCACCAGAAACGCCTGGGTCTAAGAACCAAACATCTGAAACGGTAAGAGGTCCACCAACATCAGAGCCAAAGTTTGAAGTGTTAATTTCACCTTGATAAACAATCGTGAATTCGTTTGCTGATACACTTTCGACAACCCCGACAACTTCTGCGTTGACAGTGCTGTCTGCTGTTGCTAATTGAAAATCACCAGTGTTTCCAGCGGCGTTCTGAACATATCTAAGAACACTACCTGCGGAAAAACCGTGACCTATTTGAGTTTTGGTCGCGCGGGTAGATTTTCCGTCAGAACCAATACCTGTAGTTAAATTAAATGCTGAACCTGCCATTTATATCTCCATTATCCTCCACCATCATGGATTGTTCCGTGTATGAAAGCGGGGTCAACCTTCGACCCATCCGCTCCATTTTCAACTTCAATTTTAATATTAGTAATTCCTCTTGCCGATATATTTACAACTGCACCAGATGCATATTCTGCTTGGAAAAATGCCGCGCATGCGCTGTTTCCCAATCCGTGTTCAATTGTAAAATCTCCTTGACCATTATATGTTGCTGTTATACCACCCCCAAGATAAGTATCTAAAGCCATTACAGTTGCCCCAACCGCACCTGTTCCCGCAAATGAAAAACAATGTCTTGGACCTACTCCAATATACGCTCTCGAACTTTGATTTGCACTACCCATTTATGATACATCCTTTGCTAATATTACATTTAATCCTAAATCTGCACTACCACCGCCGGTGGCACATGTACAAACTTCAACTTGATTGTCTGTTGTTGCACCAATAACTGCAACGCCCGCAGTTCCAAAACAAGATGCTACGACAGAATAATTTGCTGTTCCGAAGTTATGAGTAATCGAATATCTGCCTGTGGCCAACCTACCACATGTTATTCCAGTGGATGCTGAAATCACATTTCCGCCAGTACTGATATTAATTCTTCTCATCGTTGGTGCGTTAGCATCTGATTCCGCTGCAATCTTTGCACCAACATATTGTAGTACAAAACCTGCTGTAGGTCCCATTCCAAGCAACATCGGTTTTCTAATTTTTCCTGCTGTAGTATTTTCAACCGAAGTCAACATACCACTTGAAGCCCCTGCCGCCAAGAAATATATGCCTCCAACTTGGAGTGTAGAACCAGCCGCGCCATCTGCTAATCCAAACGCCGCTGCAAAATCACCATGAATTTCACCTTGTGTAGTAACCACAAATTGACTTGTATTTGGAACTTCTGAAACTATACCAAAGACTTCTGCTTCTTCTTTACTATTTGCATTTGCCAATGTCCACCCTAATGCACCAGTACCAAGTCTAACAGATTCACCAAAAGTAAGTCCATGACTTGCTTGCGTAACAAGTTTCCTATTTACACCGTCATAAATCCTAACCATTCCATTTTCATCAAGATGTATTCCTTGTGTTGTACCAACTCCACCTGTTCCCATATGGGAAATTTTCATAGAGTCTGATATGTATGCACCTTGTCCCGAACTTGGACCACTTGCAGTTGTTAACATAAGACCAGAACCATCTGGTTTACTTGTGTTTGTACCACTCTTAAATCTTAAAGTATTATCTGTAGATAAAAGTCCAACACCGCCAGTTAATGCAATGTAGTTATTACTAAACCATGCACCAGATGCACCGATTCCTGTAGTGGGATATGCAACACCAGAACCAAAAGTTAAACCTTTCCATAACCATTCAACTGTTGCACCTACACCACCACTGTCTAGTTTTCTTGTTACCAAGAGACCGGCATGTCCACCTTGTCCAATATTATAATCTGCTGTCCCGGCTTCGTCATCAACAGCACCAAGAACAATATTATAGTCATCGATAGTCATTTCAACCGAATTGATTCTTGTAATCGTTCCGCCAAATATGACATTTCCCAAGAATGTAATTCCGTGAGGAATCTCATTAGAGATAGCAATGTCTACCTGTCCGTTGGTATTTGTATATGCACTAATACCTTGTTGAGCCGCTCCTGTTACTGAATAAGCATTCATTAAATTTAGTTTTGAAATAACAGATGTGTTTGTGACATTCAACCACTCGTAAAAGGTATCACCTAAAACGAGGTCGGGAATCGAATAAGTATTATGTGTAATATCGTGGGACATTATTTAATTCTCTTTACTATTTGTTCTAACATTGTTTTTATCGTTCCAAGTTCATCTTTAATATTATTTATCTCTAGTTCATGATTTTCAATTTGATTTGTTTTATTTTTTCTCTTTTTCCACGCTTCTAATGATTCTTTATCTGTGTTTAATAATGCTTTCGAGTGTGAATCTCGAATAAGACCTTCATGATTATTTATACTGATAAATTCTGACATAATTAACTCGCTAATGCTATTGCCCTGAAATCTCGAATAGATGGAACTTTAGTAGAAGAACTACTATACATACAAATCTTTATGGCAAAAGTTTTTATAGGCTTATCAAAGTTTGTTGATAGCGAGTATGTAACATCACTAAAATCATAATCATTACTCGCATCTGGAATAGTTGCAGATGTCATCTTTGTATAACCTATTTCTTCAAATGGTGTTTCATCTTCATCTCCAAGAGGTTTGATAAATACCTGAACTGTTGCTTCAGCAGGCTTATTAACACTCATCAGAACTTTAAAGTTATTAGATTCAAAACCATCTGCAAGTGTAACTCGTCTAGTAATATACCTTCCTTCAGCACCAACACTTAAAACTTCATTTCCTGGAGGTACTGCATCTCCACCACCATAAAGACTGGCATCAGATGAATGTGCATTGGCATCTAATTCTCCGTTAGTGCTTGTGTCTGTACTGGTATTTACTAAATTGTTTACAGTTATTAAATCAAATCTTTTTGTATCAATTACGGGAGATACAAACGAATCTGTTGTAGACATAGAAGCGTCCAATTTAAAATCTGTGCTTGCTGATAATGTTTGTGAGTTTTCTAAGTAAATATTTTCATTTGCAATAGTATTCACATCGGATATATTTCCCAAATCAAAATCATATAAAACTGAAGCATTTCTCGGTGAAAGTTCTCCAGAATTAATTTTTAAAACATCAACAGTTTGTGATTCAAAATCGTCAGAACCAATTTCAAACGAAGTAGTTCCTGGACCTGCAATGAATTCACATACATTAATTCTGAACTTCAAACTCTTATTAGTATTTGCTACAGAAAGACCAGTATTTTGAGGTGTGAACAATGTTCCAGAATATGGCTGTTCTGAAATTAAAGACCCAGAATCTAGTTGTGTTTCTCCCACCTGTGCAGAAAATAGTTTATAAGAATCACTAGTTGTTTTCAAACACATTGAATATTCGCCGGGAGTAATATGAACTGGACTGCTAAATGTAAATCTTGTATATTGGTCTTCCCTTGGATAGTCACTCACTACTTCACTCTCATCTGGTACTAGAGTAACACTTGAGAAAGGTAGTACTTTTGAAAGATGTGGATACCCGCCAATAGTTGGTCGAATTTCTAATGTGATTGGAACAGTGGAATCTATATTTTGGAAAAACAAATCAACACTGTGCATAAACACACCACCCCGATAATCATTTCTGTTTTGTGTAAATGATTGAGATAGTGGGTCAATCCATAAATTGTTACCACTAGTATTAATATATTGTTCACGGTCGAAAGCATCTTTAACAATCGCATTATCATTAACAACTTGTCTTTTACTTACAATAGGTCTGGTAGATATTAAATCACCATCTCTTTGTTGTACATTTCCAAGTCCATAATAAATTGCATCAGCGGCAGTTGTTGTGGTGGTGAGTGTATCAGTTGCACTGTCAGTTAATCTGAGTAGTTTTTCTCCTGTACGGTATGTTGTTGCAGGAATTGAGAAGAACATATCCGACACTCTACCTTGACTATCTGTGTAGATTTCCCCTCCCGATGCTCCGCCGCCAGTAGGACCACAATATGCTGAAACATTTCCACCATCAAAGTGTGGGTATACTCTTGTGTTTGGTTTCATCCCATAAGCACTCAGTGTAATTGTTTTTGCTTCTATGAAAGGAACTACACTAACATCTACCAACTTATCATTTATAAGTTTTTCAAGTCGTTCTGGCAATTTCCTTACACGAATGCCAATTCTACCTTCATTATTTTTAATAGTTTCGGTGGAACGAATTTCGGCAGAATCCGCAACTTTAAATCTATTATCAGTTACACTTCCTGTAGAACCTGTACTAAATTCATTTAGGAAATCTTTACCTCGATTTCCATAAATATCACTTAATGTTATAGTTCTTCCAGACCAAATAGATTCCCAATCATTCCATTGAGTACCATATCCATATCCTTGAGTTTCGTTGTTGATTTTCCATCTATCGTTTTCTCCTTGTGTATTAATTTTTACAAGGGGTTCACCGGTCTGGTTATACCAACCACCAAATGGGTCGTTAATTTGTATGTGTCCCATCCAGTTTGGAACATTAAAGGGATTTACCTGTACCGTTCCACTTGCTAGAGGTTGCCAAACAAATTGATTGTATATCGAATAGTCTAGTGTCGCAACACCGTCAGAAGAAAATGTTATGCCACCATTATTTGTTCCAGATTTTTCCGACATAGAAATCGACTTGCTTAAAAACGGAGGTCGAAGATGACCATTTTCAGAATCTATAGAACATCTATAATCTGGATTTAAAACATCTCCTATAGCATGTCCTCGGAATGGGTCTACTAAAATACCATTTTTGAAAATATCATTTCCATTTGCATCAGTAATTGACCTTGCTTCTGTTTGTTGTTCCAGTAATGATAGACTTGTATAATATTCTAGATTTTCTACTCTCTTTTCAATCGCACCAATATCACGCATAGTATATCTTTTGTTTTCAATATATTTACTTGTTATGTCGTTGATATTAAATGTATATGCAGGAATAGTCAAAACATACAATGTCATTGCATCTTCACGGTCTGGAGGTGTTTGAGGATTGGTAGAAGGAATACCTCTAATAACATCAAACTCTCTTTCTTTTGTTAAAACAATCTTGTCTATTCTAGAGAGGTAATGTTTAAATGTTGTTCTAAAGTCTTGGTTGTTTCTTGGAGATAATCCTAATGGGTTTATCCTATCTCCAGTTTCCATAGTAGCACGGAAATCTATACAGTTTCTTAATGAGAAACTTTTACCAGTTTTTGGACTTGTATATATTGGAATGTTGTCGTAAGTAAATCCAGAATTGTTATGGGTATAAGAATCTGCTATGAATGGTCCAAGACCAGCACTGTGGTCGAATCTACTATAGTTTACAGTTAAATTAACATCTCCAGTAATAACACCACCACCTGTTCCTAGTGATGGGTTTAGATATAATCTACCAAAATCATAGTAGTTATCTTTTTGACCATTATCCAATAAGAATATTTCTTTACAATCACTTCCTGTAAGTCCATATCTAGTTTTTACAATTTGGTCTGAACTATTATCAGTAACAGAAAGAACATCGTAAATATCGTGATGGTCTAGTTTGAGGTAATATGAGCCTGTTGAACCAGAAAGACCAGAGGTAGAAGCATCGTGAATATGGGCAGTGGTACAACCTGTTTCGCCGGTGGCAATTCCTTCTACGAATGTTTTCTTTCTAGTTAGAGGACCAGCGGCAACATCCATACAAGCAATTAATGTATAATCACCCACAGGAAGTTGTTTGGCAGCATCTGTTGTATGTCCAAGTTTTAATGTCTTTGCACCGTCAGAACCAAGAAGGAATTGAATTTGATTAGTATCCATTCTCTCGCCGGTTACACCCTTTGTACCTGCTACACTACCTGCGATTAATAGATAAAATTCTTGTTTTTCTCCGTTTTGTATTGCAGTTTCTTCATTTGAACTATAGGGACCTGCGAATGATATTTTATCATCTCCTGAAGGAATATCTTTAACCGTGCTGGCAGAACTTTGAGTGAAAGTAAATCCTTTATTAATTCTATAAGTAAGGTCATCCACACTTTTAATTGCATTTCCTACTGGAACTTTAAATATTGCTGTATTATAGTTTGGTTCATTTAAAACAATTCCGCCGGTGATTCCGCCAGGACTTCCTGTTCCGCCAGATGCGGCAACAAAACCTGCTGTCATAGAACCTGCTCCAAGAGCAGTAGTACCACCAAACGAATTAATATGACCAAATGATGTGATGCCTCCCAGATTAATATCAAACAAATACATTTTATATGATTGCGCGTCTGAAGTTAATCCACTTACATCGTTGTTTGGAGTTATTGTTCTTACTCTTGCAGTTCCTGTTCCGCCAGTTCCTTGAAGTAATATTTTTGGATGGTTGGTTACAATGTCAAACCCACCAGTTAATGCACCGGCCGTGGCCGCGCCTGCTTCAGTAGGAATACCACTTCTAACTTTTACATACTGTCCAAATTTTACATTATTTGTTGGTTGAGATGTAACCGTTTCATAATCTCTTGCTTTGTCTACAAGAACATATTGAGTACCCAAAGTTTCAAATTCATATCCAAACACATATGCTTTACCAGACTGTAAACCACAGGCCGCCAAAGTAGAACCGCCACCCTCTGCTTCGGTGTAAGGTCCACCCAAAGTAGAAAGTGATTCTCGTAAATCAATTTCAAAAGGTCTTACTGTATAAGAACCAGATTCATCGTATGTTCTTCTTGCAAGGGTTTTTTCAATTTCTGAATATGATGTATAATTCTTTTTGATTGTGGTATTACCGTTGATAAATCTAACCAATTCCACAAAGTTTTTATCAGAGAATTCACCAGAACCGGCAGTTGCACTGTTCACGAAATTCTTGAAGGCCAAATTTAAATTAATTTTAAATCTATCGGCACCAGGAGCATTATAATTATAAGAACCAGAAGCAGGGTCTCTTAATGTATAATCGTCAGTATAATTAATAATTTGTTTATCAGCAGAAAATCCTACTCTACTCGTTGGGTCTAAGAAATCTCTAATAGTTGAAGATGCACCTGTAGTTCCGTATGGAGATATAGATTGAGAATCCGTCTTTATAAAATATCCATCATAAAAATATACACCATTTTGAACGGTTGTCACTTTTGATGTGCCTGTTACACCACTAACAACAGTAGCATCAGTCGATGCTTGACCATCAGATATTGCAATGGTCGCTTTATATGTGTTACTTCCGCAGACACCGCTTATGTTTTCACCTTCGGTAAACTGTGAGCCATAAACGCCACCAGAACCACCATTCAAATATTGTAGACAAAGAACATAATAGTTGTCGTCTGTAGTGGTGTCTGCACTTATACCATGTATAACTCTTGCTTTTCTAAAATCACCATTGGTATTGGTACTTACATCTACACCTAAAAAATTTGCAACATCTACGGTTGCACCTGTATAATCGGCTTTATTAATTCTTATAAAAGTAGTATCTTGATTACTAATTTCACCGCCAAGAATTCTAGAACCATCATTAAACATATGGTCACCAAAATTCTTCATTTGGTTTTGAACTACAGTTTGAAGTTGAGTGAGTTCTCTCGCTTGAATAGCATATCCAGGACGAAACAACATACGAAGAAATTTCTTATCTTCGTTGAAATCATCATAATAAGGTTCTGTATTAAATAATGTTGCGTCATATACCATTTATATTAAACTCCTGATATTATACTTTAACTGCATTCGTCAAATCCAAGCATAATTTTAACTTCTTCATCTTGTTCGTAATTTCTATTAATACTCTTTATATTCTGTATGTATAATACTTGTCCTGACCCTATTTGTAAATCTGGATTATCTATAGACTCAATAGTATGATTCGCTATAGAACCACCAGTTGAACTGTGAAAACCACCAGTTGCAAAATTTCCTCTAACTTCATTCAAATATAATTCACCAGTACCACCAGAACTCTTTTGCCATTTTACAATTTTTCCAGTTCTTATAATTCCTGTTACAGAATCTTTTTGATAGAATAAACTATCGGCACTATATGAAGAATCAGTAAAAGCAGTGCCCGCGTCTTCAAGTATATATTTGTGTGTTAATCTGTACGATTTTTCTAATGTTTCTTCATCTTGAACATCTCTTAATTTATTTGCTCTTGCAAGTTCTTGGAATCCTCCTTGTGTGGTGAATTCAAAGGTTATACCTTGTGTAGAACTAAAGTGTTTAAGAAGTTCCCCCATACGCCTTTCAACTACATCGAACGGACCTGGCCAAGCAAGACCCGTTGTAAATCCAGAAGAATTTCCTGTGTAATATTCCTCAACAGTTGTTCCAGTAGATAAGAATAAACCGCTAGTAACATCTACAATCAATTCATAAGGTCCGTTTATAGGTCCACTCCAATCAACCACAGTTCCAACAGCAGTTGCACCACTTGCTCCTTCTAATCCGTTGTGTTGTTTTACTGTTCTGCTGATTTGAAATGCACCAGTACTCCCTGATTCATCCGAACCAAAAACAATCCTTGCATGAGAAGATGCCGGGTCGTCTAATTCAAATCTTCCTTGTACACCAGAAAGTTCTAATATTCCTTGAGTACCTTCCCATGTCCAGTTTTGAATTTTTGCAGTAGCACATGACCGTTCTCCAATAATACTATCCCCAGTTGCACCTGTTGTAGACAAAAATGTTTGGTCGTTAAATCCTGTGACGGCGAAATATGGTTCTACAACAGTCATTTGTTTTCTTTTTACAATCTCATATCCTGCTGTCCACCCATCATAAGTTCCACCATTAATTTTTGGATTTTTCAAAAGTGAAACTTGACGGAAATCTTGAGCAACTATAAAATTAGAATCATCACCTTTTACTGTGGCTCTAATCATAATTTTATCACTATGTAAATCATCCAAAGCATTTTTAGAATGACCGCCGGGTGGAGAAATTATTGGACTTAATGTAGGACCTGCTAAAGTTTTCCCACTAATAAGAGTTTCTCCAACTGTTCCACCACTCACACCTAATGGCAATATTCTTGGTACACATACGGTATAGTCTTTGCCATTATTTATTAAACTCACACCAGTAATTTGTTTATTTGAATCTATAGTAGCAATTGCTTCTGCACTCACACCATCACCGTCAAATACAATATCAGGCATAATTCTATATCTTGTGCCTTCAGTGGGTCCCTGAGTTGCTTCAACATTTTCTAACAGAGGAACATCGAAATATACCATTCTGTCCCCACCGTCATAGTCTGTTATAATTCTTCTTTGTCCGACTCCCGCGTTAGCAGAAAAGTAAATAGCATATCCATTATAATAATCATCGTCATCACTATCGGTCGATGCTATGAATACTGCGGTAGCACCGGCGGCAGAGTTTGCTTGCAACACTGGTAAGTCTAATGGGTCTGTGGACCTTTCCCACATTGCGTTAGATAGGATTGATGAAACATCAGTATAATCTATATGTTCTATAGCACCATTGACAGATGCCTGTTGAGCATCCCATTGATTTTTTGTAGCATCGACATTATCATCTACAACATATTGAATTGGAACATAATCAGTTGTAATGAATTCTCTGGAATCTTCTGGAACTTTATATACGAATTTCCATTTATATCCGTCCTGAAGTGTTACTGTTTGTGATATTGTATGAGTGGGTTCATATTTCGATAACGCCCCATCATTATTGCTCATGCATTTATAAACATTTCCGTTAATTGTGTATATGAAGTGTTGTTTTGGAGTACTGGCAAAAAGATTTTCGGTATGATTATATTCATCATATACATCATCATAAGTCCAATTATATCTTCTAATCATATGATATATGTTTCTAGAAGATATTCTTTTTGCGCCGATTCCATCTCTCCATGCTTGGAATCCTCGTTCTACGCTATCAACATTGACCGCGGGGTATGCATCACCAGTAGTACCATATCCGCCTGATTCGTCATATCCAACGGTTATGCCCCACGAATCGACTTTACCAAGTACTAAAAAATACTGGTCATCAGAATCATTACTAAAGTTCTCATAGAGGTCTTTAGCAAATGTAGTTTGTAATTCTTTTCTTAATGCATCAGATGCCATTTCTATCTCCTATTAGGTGAATCCACCACAAACACCGGTCTCTGTATCTCCACTATGGTACTCCCACCATGCAGGTAATCTCACAACTCTGTCAAGTCCTAGCATCTTTACTGGTTGGGAAATTGTTTCCCCCGCATTGTCTGTGCCAACATTACCAACTCCACCAGTAATAAAGGTGTATACTATAGAAGTGTTTCCTGTATGGTTATCAATTTCAACCACATCTCCTGTGCCAAATCTCTCATCACTAGTCACATAAACTTTCAATGTGTTCATTGTTGCTCCCGATGCTCCAGGAATCCAATCTTTCACTATCCCTTGCGCTGAAACACCATCTCCAATAGTTTGCTGAACAACATTTCCAATCGTATAATCATATCCTACTGTATATCCTGATACCTGTCCCTCAGGTCCTCCTGTAATTTGAGTAAATGTATTTACAAAAATTTCTCTAGGAAAATCGGTAGGGAATCTTTTCTGAAAAGATTCGTTAACTCCCCAATATGTATATCCAAAAGCAGTTGCTCCACCACTAGGACCTTCAAATAATCCAAGATGTGTTATCCCCAATGTATCTAAAACAGTTCCATTACCAACTTGAATGTTTACAATAGTTCCTGTTATCCCTCCTGTAGCAACAATCTCTTCTCCAATAGTAAAACCAAGAGATGCACCATCATTTGCTTTGAGAAATAAAACTCCACCTGTAGCACTTTTTCTAGACCAACCAAATATATCCGCAGTAAATCCAGAACTCGCACCACTCATACTTTCACTAGTTCTAAACGAACCAAGTGTGAATGCTCCACCACCAGTTCCAAGAATTTCTATTCTTCCACCAGTAGTTCCTAAACAATGTCCTGTTCCTGTAGCAGTTGGCTTAAATCCTGTTGGATATAAATCAATCTCAGACCCAGTCGCTGTACTGCCACGAAGGTTGTCTACAGAATTTAAATTATATGGCAGGTAGTGGCCTATGACAGGAGTTTCTTCTCCGACAAGTTTTGTAAAATATGGTGATGTAATAGTGGCACTATTAAATAAAGAAATATTACCAAACATTTTAGTTCCTGCTGGGTGTATCAATTTCTTTGCTTGTTTTCTATATGTGTCTAGTGCCACTTCAGACTTTAAAACATAAGAATGTTCTTGATAATAATTATTATCCCTCGCAAATTTATTAGAACTCAATTTACCATCATTATTAGACCAATAACCTGGATAAACACAAAGAGCATCTAAAGCAACAGTTGCATCTGCACTTCCATCTCCAGATGTGCTTCTAAAAATAACTGGAAGAGTTTCTCCAGTACTTCTATAGTTTGCACCAAAATCTTGTATATCTATTTTTATAATATTCCCTTCTGGTCCTACTTGAGCAACTTTTGCAACAGCGCCTTTACCAGACAAATATTCCAAACTAACTTCATTTATTTCTACTAAATCATCTCTCTTATATCCAGAACCAGCAACATTAATATTAATTACAGATGGTATTGTATATATTGTTTCTCTAATGGTCGTACCATTATCAATAGTTCCTTGTATTTCCGAACCTTGGGTGAATGTTCCGAATATATTTTTTAAAAATAATTCAGTAACAGGATATTGATTAACATTATATTGAATGACAGATTCTACATCTGCACTAGCAGATAATTCGCCTATTCCAAATTTATCATATTGGTATACTTTACTTCCGGCTATTTCAAAGTTTGACATTCCATTATCAGATGTTGTCTTAATGGATTTATTTTCTATCCATTTTCCATCGGATACTCTAAGAATATCTTGTCCCGGATAGTAAAACTCTGCATCACTATCGTGTAAAACTCTGAGTAGTAATTTAATTGCTTTTTCTGTTCCCTTTGAACCATAGAAATCAGAAATATTTTTCAGCAATGTTGTCGTGTCTAATGATTCGCCAGAAGAATTTATGGCAAAGATTTGCGGAAAATCGGCGATGTATGTTTTTTGAAAATATTTTACAAACGAATCAAGTGTTCGGTCCACATCTAAAGTATCCATGAGTGTCATAGAAACACCTGCTGGGTTCTCTGCAAATTCCATCCACTCATAATATGCTTCTACAAAATCAACAAACCCTTGATGATTATTTTTTACATATCCAGGAATAATTTCTGAAATAAGACTTGAAATCTTATCATTACTGCTTCCCGTTTTTCCTGTAATTAGATTAGGGTCTGGCATTTATTAATATCCTACACCCGGAATTGAAGAGGCCGCGGTAGAAGAAGAATATGGGTCGTATGCATTTACAGTTACATCTATAGAATCAGAAGAACCTGTATCAATTTTTAATATTACATTTCTTTCAGATAAAATATCTTTATTGGCAGGTATTGTATTAATCTTTAAAATGTTTCCTCCAACAGACACTGGAAGCAAATCTTTAATTGAAACTATTCCTTTTGAATAATCTATTGTTCCTATGTTTTCGGAAATATAAGAATTTTCTCCATCTATAACTTCAAATAATCTTATTATTCCATTTCCATCATCGTTGATATAAGCATCAACTACCGTACCATCTGTTTTAGTGAACCCAAATGTACTAGAAGAAATAACTGCTTCGTGTCCTTCGTGTGGATGGTAAATAGGATTTTCAAATTTGATTGTATATGACCTTATCTGATTAAGAGTCAGTTCAACATGTTTTTGTATTGTCAATGTGGTTTCATTTCCTAGTATAGAATCGTCTGCTTCATCTAAAAATTTACAAAATTTTGAATATCTCATATTTCTACTAAATTGTTCTAGACTAGCAAGAGTCCATGCAATAATTTGAACTTTTACTAATAATTCTATATCGGTTGAACTTTTTGTTGTCGCATCAGCATCATAATTTACATTACTTTTAACAAGAACATATAAATAATTTGGGTCTACAATCTCTGGAATTATACTAACAACATTTTGACTTTTTAATAAATTTTGTAAACTGAGTTTATCATTCGTACTTAAAGATGTGCCACTTGTTGGATTGACCGATGCAAAAACTTTTCCATATTCAGGTGGGTCATTATCTTCACCACCCCACACGAACACATCACTTGCTTTTGAGAAGTTTTGTGTGATGTATGATTTATAATCGTTTGAAGTAACCGACCTATTTTGTGATTGAAAAGACCTAGGAGCATTCCATTTAATAGAGTCTATAGATTCTTTAGAAGACCCGCCAGAAGAAGACGAAACAACTGCTATATCTACTGGAGTATCACTAATCGCACTAGAAGAAAATACTCTGCTGCCTACCGTTTCAACGGCACCAACATCATTTGCATCTCTTCCAGAACAAACCAAATATTCTAATATTATAACATTTCCAGAATCTGGTTTCTTACTTAGAATGTTATCGCCGAAAAGAACTTCATACTGTCCATTTTCTATTTCTTGAATCCAATACCCTTTTGTTGTAGAGGTCAGTGATGTAATATCAGTAACCCTAGACCAAGTATCACTATATCCTGTTGAATCTGTTGTAGATGCTTGAACATATACATTTAATGTACTGGTGTCCATGTTTATCTCTGGAATAATAAATCTTTGAGCATCGGTAGAATTATCAACAACATGACTATAAGTTCTATATGTTCCTTCTTTAAGTACTACATTCCTTGCAATTTTTTGTGTATCGTTTAAAACTTCAAATGTTGCCGCATCTGGATTATAAAAGGTATATGTTGTTCCGTCTTTGCTTGTAGTGAATTTAGTTCTTTTAGTAAGAATTGTAGTATTAGCATCATCATTTGTTATAGTGATATCTACTGCCGCACTTGAAGATGTTACAGATGCAGGTGTATATCCTAATGCCTTGGCATGAGATATAACGGAAGTTCTTTTTATTGCACTGTCCAAAAACATCTCATTTGCCACCATGTTATTATAAAATCCAAGGTAGTGAGTTGTGTATGCGAGAAGGTCCAAAAGTACAGAGATGCCAGAACCTTCAAAATTAAAATCAGAAAATTCACTTCTTCCACTTAAATATGTTTTTAAGTTGTTTTTTATTGTTAGAAAATCTAATTCGTTGATTTCAATCTTATTGTCTGACATTATCGTAGCCTCTTGAGTTTAGTAGAAAATTTTTGTAATTCGGGAACATTTATTACCCTATATGAAATGGTAATATTATAAAGGTTGGCGTCTGGTGATGAAACCACAGAAACCTCTACAAGTTTGATTCTGGGTTCATGTTGTATAAGGACTTCTTCTATTGATTTTTTTAATTTTATTTTTATAAGGGGAGTCGCAGGTTCAAACAAAAGATTTCTAATTTTTGAATGAATATGGGGCTGGAAAGGTTTTTCATATTTTTTTGTATAAATTAAATTCCTAACAGATTTTTTAATAGCATCCATACCTATTTTTTGTACCACATCTCCACTCACTGGATGTGCTATAAAATCTAAGTCTAAGTCTTTATATCGATTAAAATTTGCTTCTGTTGCCATGTAATGCCTCTATTATATTTATAACTCTATTTTGTTTTTTTGCTCTTGTAATTCCACTTCTAATAAATTTCTGCTTCTGTGCATCCAATCATCTGTAATTTCTGCCTCTATTTCATCAATTTTACTCAAACTACACCACTGGGCCATTACAAATCCACTAACTATACCTCCAGTTCTAATAGGTAAAATAGAAAAAGCAAAAATATTATTACTTTCTAAAAAGTTCTTTCCATATGAATCTTCTAATTCAGAAACTATATAAATTTTTGCATCGTCTTCTTTAACCAAAGATAAAAGAGGCAAAAACATACTCATAATTAAATCTTGAGTTTTTTCTCCACCAGGAACAATACTTCGTTGTACGGATTCGTGTGTTAAGGAAAATTTCTTCATGGAAATTCCATCCAGAAAATGACCACTATTATGAAATTGAATCAATTGTGTTCTGGCAGAATCTATCATCAATCTCAATTCTGTTAAAGTTTCTTGTATTTTTGTATGTACATCCCAAAACCCTTTAGGGAAATCTAATAAAGAAACTATATTTCTTTTCTTCTTTATTTTCTTTCTCCATTTGGCAAGGAAATATGTGGAAAGCCCCGCAAGAATTGCTCCCAGCGATACGCCAACTTTTACCCAATCGTTCCAATTTTCTATATCCAAATCATGCTCCTAGTTAGTTATATTATGTATATTATTCTAGTGGTGTTACTGTTGTGTTATCAACTACCGTTGGAATTATATCAAACACCTGTTCTGGTTCTGGCAACTCATCTAACTTTTGTTGTATACTAGAATTACAAACCACATTTTTCATAAGATGACCTCCAAAACAAGGGTCACTTTGACTTCCTAATATCACATTTCCTAAAGCAAACTTTTTAACATAATTAGATGCAGTACTGTAGTTTGCGTTGTCGGTACTTATTAGTGTACCAAGACCTGAACTTGCGCCAGAAATTTCGGAAGTAAGTTCTGCCAATTTAGTTTGAAATCCAACAGGGTAACTACCAGAAGTAACACCTATATTATCCACAATGAAATCAGTTATTTTATTATTAATCGAATCGGTTACATTTTTAATTGCAGAATCAGCAGGTCCTAAAATACTGTCGAATACTGTACTGAAATTATCTACAACTCCTCCAACCATAGATTCTTTAGCAGAATTGAATGCCGATGCTATTCCATATAAACCCAAAAGTCCCGGTTCATCATTAGGACCTAAACTATTTAAACTTACACCAGAAATTCTGTCGGAATGTGTTTTGTATGCACCAACTTGTCCAGACAATCCACTTATTGCGCCAGACAATTCACTGAACACATCTGGAAATTCAACAGAATTGAGTATAGATTGCACACCAGAAATTGCCGTATTTACTCCACCCATTGCTTCAGAAAGTGGATTACTGAAAGCATTTCCATTTAATATTTGATTTATAATATCTTTTTCTTGTGTCGAATATTCTGTAGATGAAATCTCACATCCAGTTGTTGGAAAGTATCCCATAATTAATCTCCTGCGTAAACATTTCCTGAACCAGTTGCAGAATGCCCACAACTCGCTGTATCATTTTGCCGAACTACACCTCTGCCATTTACTATGACTGTATTTGAACTTTTTACCATCTGCGGTCCTGCATGTTTCTTTTTTCCGTGTCCTGCGACTGGGGAATATAATAATGCAACGGGCATTCCGTTAACATAAACATTTCCAGCACCAGAAAGTATGGTGCCGCCTGCTGTATCTTGATATACTCTTGAAACTCCTGCCATTTCTTTCTCCTAATTCAAATGAATAGTTGGTGCTTTCAACCGTATTGATTTTTTGCTTGATAAATTCATAGCCCCCTTACTAAAGAGGCTCACACTTCCTGACGCGTCCACATGAACTGCCCCTGCATTTCCTTGTTCATCACTCGGCGCATCTGTTTTTATAAACACCCCACCCCCCTTTACCGTCTGTATAACATCACCACCATTTACAGTTTCTGTTACATTACCATCCACTTGCATATCAACATTTCCCTTAACATAAAGTGTTAAATTACCATCAGCGGTATCATCACCAACAAGAACATTGGCATTGCCAGAAATATGAACAAACTTCTTTCCGTATACTAATTCATAATCATCATCAACTACTTTTGTTACTTTACTTCCGTCTGGGTAAATCTCTTCAAATGTCCCCTTCTTGTGATAAGTATGAATTCGTTCTGCGTTGGGTGTATCATCGAATTCTTGAATGTGTCCACTCTCCGACTCATACACATGATTGTATGGGTACTGAGAGTTAAATTGTGTATGTGGTTCAACCCAACCATGGTCGTTCTTTTCGTTTGCTGTTGGTCTTCCGCCTGTTCCAGCATCTAATATTTTCTTTTCAACAACAGTACCCATAGTGATTCCACGGGCTAACCTGTTCGTGTCTTGTTCTTTAATAAATTCTTCTTTTGGATATGTACCGCTTGGGTCATTAAATCCTTTAGTCGTGTCTGGTGGTGTTTGCGGAATACCACCCAATGTTCCAAAGAAAACCGGCTGTTGCATATTACCACCATCTCTAAAAAATCCAACAACCCATGTTCCCTCTACAGGTCCTAATGGAGTTTGTCCTATACCGTTAATTGATGCACAAGTTATAGGTTGTATTGGATAAGCCCAAGGTAAATCTTTTGTTTGTATTTTTGTTTTATCGTCTGTATGAAAACCTAAACATCTAACTCTACATCTTCCAAGTTTAAGAGGGTCATCTCTATCTTCGACCACACCCTGAAACCATATAAAACCATCTTTGCCCATATAATTTTTCATTATAATTGTCCTTCATCATATTCTATATAATCCGGCATCCTTTGAATGTGAGAATCTTTAGATAACTCTAGTTTCATAATATGACCGTTTCTTGTTATATTGTGGTTAATTTTTGTTATAAGATAATTTCCAGAAAGCATATAATCTATTTCATGTACACCTTCAGATTCTGTTTTCCCAGAAGGCACTATCACTTCAACTTTATCTCCCACTCTTCTATTGGAATCACCACTAACACTAAATCCTATAGTGTAATTTTGCATTTGGTTTAATAAAGATTTGTGTGATTGCATATGAAATTCTTGTTTAAAATTATCTGGGTGTTCCAGAATATCAACACCTTCCTCGTTGGTAGTTACCCCACCATAAGAACCCAAATGTTTTGGACAAAAATATTGTTTAGAATCTTGTTTTTTTGCAAAATGATTAGAAGAAGTAGGCATAAGAGGAAACTCATTTAATGCTTTTGTAGAATCAAAATTGTCTGAATACCTATAAACAGAAGAATTAAACTCCTTCGTTACAATATCATGAGTTAATATTGAAGAAGAATACATTCCATTCTTTATATCTTTTATTCTTTCATATCCTTTAGGAATTATTTCTGATTTTATATTTCTATGTTCTTCGCTATAATCTTCTTGTAGTTTATCTTTTTCATTAGCAACGGCAGATTTATAAGATTCTCTTATTGGTCCGTGTATTAATGAAGTTAAAGACACAAAATGAAACCCATCCAAGTCTTCATAAAAAATATAATTCGCCCGGTCTGGATACATTTCAGAAACTGCTTGATTTGCCAACCAATTAATTGTTGGATTTGGATGCCAATTTGGAATTATAAAATTATGAGTTCCGAGTGTTGGTTCGACTTTTATTTTTGGAACATCATCCCCAACAAAAGATGTAGTTTCATTGCCTGTTATATAATTTCTAAATATATTTTCAACTGTGTCTGATATTCTTCCGTTATACGCCTCGCTAATTTTACTAATACTACTAAACAAAAAGCACGGTGATATAAAATGTAAATCGTATGTCTGCGTTTTTTCATTTCCCACATTTAATTTAGGAGAAAGTTTATCAATCAAAAATGTCTTTTTTAATTGAGGTAATCCGGGAGTACCAAAAACAAAAGTTACAAACTCTTGACCAGTTAAAGGAAGTTCAGAAGTTAAATTGCCTGCATCGAGCATAGAAACTCGACCCATAATATTATTAGAAAATAAATGTTCTTTTATATCAATATTTTGATAATGTTTTATTATACTGATATCCATACCATCTATTGATTGGATTCTAATATCAACAAGGTCGACATCATCACTTCTAAGAATGGAACTTAAATCTCCTGTTCTTTTAATTTCGCGTTGTTCTGTTGTCATTGTTTAATCAACTGTTTAAATGAACCTATTACTTCTGGTAAATGTTGAGGGTCTAATACAGATATGGTTCTTCTATCTTCGTTTATTTTATCTTCGTATTGATAATTAGTTTTAACATAAGAAGAAGAATCATTAAAAATATATCCATATAACAAAGTGTTTCCATAAGTTACACCACCAGAACCTAAAGATAATTGGGTTGTTCCGTCATATTTTGATAATGGGTCTAACCAAACGACAGAAGTTCCTGTTCCTCCGCCAAAGTCATCATATCCAGCAGTTACTGAACCACTTGTTTCAAAATGATGCATCGCTTCTTTAGAATCTGTTACAATTCTTTTTATTGTTGCAGAACCAATATGATTACTCCACGCTGTTCCACCAGACGAATTAAATGATTGTATTTCATCACCCTTTGTAAAATTATTACCTACATCAATATCTGTGACTACTATTTTATGTAATGTTGGGTCATATTCAGAAATCAAACTTGAAAACCCAGTCGTTCCATCAACACCGCCAGATAAAGAAGTCATTACCGCTGTGTCATTTCTATTAAAAGTACCAGACACACCGTCAACAAAAAGTGAAACTCCTTGGTATTTTTTTTCTAAAGTTTTCGTAAATTTACTTCTAGTTAAAGGCCATTCAAAGAGGGGATTTAATATATCATTAAACATTAACAACACCCAATGGTATTCACTAGAACCATATAACTGGTCGGCAATAGATTCTGGAGTATCGGATTCTTTTATAGTGTAGTTTCTAAAATATTCAGAACCTGTAATACCAGAAGAACTGAACCCCACCCTTTTAAGAATATCTACTGCGATTCTAGTTCCGGCAGTTGCACCAGTACCTGTATCTAATAAAATTCTAGGAAAATTTCTAAAGTACATATTAATATCCTTGTTCTTCTACTAGTTCAGAATCAATCAATCTCATTTCTTCAAATGTTAGTGATAAGTTCATATGGGTGGGAGCGCCATTTTCAAATGTTGAAAAAGCACCTCCTGCCGCATAATCGACATTAACTTCTCTCAATGCACATCTTCCAATCTTGTTTAACCAATCATTTTCAACTGGTTCTCCATTTTGCATTGTATAATATTCAATTTGAAACTCAGCAGGAAAATTATAAAAAGTACCCTTACCCCATGTTCTATTTAATTTAGGATATGCATGTTTTTTAAATGCTTGAATTATTTGATATGCTCTAACACTTTCCATTTCGTTTCTTGGAGAAAGGTTAAAGTTTAATTCAAACTTTCTTGAAACTGGTTCACGAAAATTTAATTGTTTTCTTGGATTCTCTGCCATCCTCATAGAAGCAGTAATCGCCCCAGTAATATTTGTATTTTGACCGATTACACCTGCAAGAGTATCAATCCCCTGAGCAATTTTCGTAATGCCTAGTTTCTTGATAAACCCCGATTTATTTGAAATTATATTTCTCGCTACAGATAAATCTTGTTGTTCATATTCTAATACACCCAATGATTGAATTTTTTGTGGCATGTATAAAGCAATGGTATCTTGATTCCTAATCATTGCTTTGCCAAATCTTGTAAATCTGCCTTGTTCCGCATCCAGTTTTCCCCCAAATTGGGAATCATCATCAAAGTCAATCATTTTTTGTTTCCATTCTTCTTCTGTCAGGAGGGCCTTATCCATGGCCTCATCAGTTTTTGTCCACAGTTTGCCTAACCCTTCACCTATCCATCGACCAAGTTGAAAGCCACCAAGCAATCCAACCGTAGTTGTTATTGCCTTTGTTCTACCGCCCAAAGGAAGTTTTGTCGCGTACCTGCCATATAGTTTGGGTACTACTTTCGTACCTCCCGCTACAACAACGCCGGTCGCGGCCCCCACGGACTTGAAATTATTAACCATACTTTGCGCGTTCTGAAGTTGTTGTTCTTCCGCCGACATCATCCGCGCTTCCGCATCAGAAAAAACATTAAATACAACAAAATGATTTATCTCATCAGTCCCAACATTAAGTGGATACTCTAAATTATTAATAGGTTTCATTCCCACTTCAGAATCAAACTGGCTAACCAAATCTAATTTGTTAAATATAGTATCTTCGGGGTAAACTCCATCACCAAATAAAGGTTTTAATGAATCTCTTGCACTTGCCATACAAATCTCCTATTTTATCTGTAATACATACTTATATATGGCATACAAAGGTAGATATAAACCAAAACAACCGAAAAAATATATCGGAAATCCTACTAAGATTATATATCGCAGTTTATTAGAAAAAAGATTCATGTTGTATTGCGATAAAACGGATGCAATACTAGAATGGGGTTCTGAAGAAGTCATAGTCCCATATAAATCTCCTATTGATAATAGAATGCACAGATATTTTGTAGATTTCATAGTAAAACTAAGAAACAAAGACGGTATAAATGAAACACTTTTAATAGAAGTCAAACCAAAGAAGCAATGTTCTGCACCTAAGAGGCCAGAAAGAAAAACAAGAAGATATCTTACAGAAATAAAAAATTGGGGCATTAATTCTGCAAAATGGAAAGCGGCAACAGAATATGCAGAAAATAAAGGATGGAAGTTTATTATTATGACAGACGAAACACTTTCTCCGTAACTTTTACATATATAATTATATGCCAGATGAACCAATAGTACCGCCACCAAGTGAGGGTGATGTAA
>Ga0208299_1000251_pt1 | contig 51401 bp, 73 predicted proteins | sample 15_taG_FD_184089 | JGI IMG/M metagenome (GOLD analysis project Ga0208299, IMG submission 184089) | Marine viral communities from the Subarctic Pacific Ocean - 15_ETSP_OMZ_AT15312 metaG (SPAdes) (version 2) | ecosystem: Environmental > Aquatic > Marine > Oceanic | place: Pacific Ocean | collected... | reverse complement strand
CCCTTGAATAGACGGCGACCAGTGAAGTATTTCTTTAGGATAGCCTGTAGCCCAACAAACTTGGTGTACTTATATTTGGCTCCACCACGGGATTCGAAATACGAATTGAGGAACGTGGTATTTGCGGGAAGCATTGCGAAGTGACCACCGAACTTATAAGAGTCGGTACGTCCTGCAATTCCACGAGGGGCTTCACAGTTTAATTCATCATCAGCAAGTAACTCACGGAGTTCATTGCGATCCATTCCAATTAGGAATTCTTTTACATCTTTTTTATTCATGTTATTTCTCCTATTAATCTATAATCTAGGTTACTTTTCGGGGTTACAGGAAGCCCGAACTTCCATTATTAATTTACCTAACTGGTTCTCTCCGAAGCCACTATACACCCCCCAATATACATCCTGCCATGTGTTCGTTTCTTCCAAATACCTATCGCCAGTTTCCAATAGCATTTGTTTAAGCGTTGGATCTTGGTATTTAATATACGTTAGATCCCTCATAACGTCAAGCCTTTTCTGATTCCATCTTTCAATCTGCTCCTTGTTCATCTTCAAAGTACTCCCAAGGGCTTTAGCGTCTTTCGGAGAAATCATTTCAAATTTCTTCCGAATACTGTTTGGAAATTTTGCGGCTTGGTATGCGTTCTCTGTTGAAGGATAGAATCGCCCTTCATATTCAATTTCACATAGATGGAAGTTTGACAGGAACCTATGCTCCTGAAAGAATCCCTTCACTGCAATATCAGTGAACTCATACACATCTTTATATCTCGGTCTTTTATCTTTTGGTTTCATTATATAATCCTTGGTAATACCATATCACGTACTTCTTCATCTGTCAATCTAAAATATGTATGAGTGTTTCGTTTAGAATATATATTCGCTTTAATTTGATATTTTCTTATAATTTCAGCACCCCGTGAATGGTCTACATAAAATACAATCATACTTTCACTTACGTAGTAAATAACAACTACACAATTGGTCTTATCATTATAAAAATCCTCTTTGGAAATTCGGGTCATCCTACTCTCCTTGGTAATTAAAATCCCAATGTATGATACATTACTCTAAATTCCCAATCAGGGTCACCGTAAGGCAAATCATGTTCCACAGGAATAGAAGAACACCCTGTTAGTATCAGGAAAATAGGTAATAATATCAGTTTCATTACTTCTCCAGATATTCTACAAGTTTAAGCATTAGTGGGCGATGCCCTTTTACGATAAGATCTTGGTTCCTCAATGTTTCTAACAGTGGTGCTGTACCTTCTTCCCACATGAAATCGCTCATGTCAAACCAACGAACTTCTTCAATATCATCATCAGCCCGTGGATCACCACCGATACGATCACCAATCCATAGAGTGGTTTTAATCTTATCAACTTCTCCACGATAACGCCAATCGTCTACAAGAGTAGAGCAGATATAAGTTGGCTCGGAGATTTCAACATGGGTTTCTTCCATGGTTTCTCGTTTAGCATCGTCTTCCAAGGTTTGGGTAGTTGGGTCAGAGAACCCACCAATGAATCGGAACTTCCGTTCGTCAGGCTTACGCCCAAGAAGGATTTTAGTTCGGTTCTTATCCATGATGGCAACGTCAACAGTGCAATATGCAGTTGGGTAGCGGAACAGGGATGCGAGGGTCATTCCAAGACGCACGAAGTAGTTAGAGATGATCTTTCTAGATGCTTCTCTTCGTACTTGGGTAGCAGAGATAAAGGAATCGGATTCAAGTTCTTCTGTGTCGAATCGTCCACCAGTTTGCTCATAGGTGCTAATAAAGGAATCTCTGGAGCCATAAAGCAGAGGTTTCTGCGAGGGCATTTTAACATCAGAGATCATATCATCAAGAGTACTGCACCATTTTACATCGGAACGAGTATCTTTGATATAGAAACACTGAACGTTAGGATAATCTTCTTGGATCATCTTTGCACGTTGGTTAAAATCGAGGGGATTTTTGATCGTACCCATAATAGGGGCAAGACCTAGATAGCATATTACTTTCTCATGTCTAGAACAGACATAATCAAATAGCTTCTTGTGACTGTCATGTAATTTAGGCGTTTGGAACCGTCCAACTAATACGCCTAAGTCGTATTCTTTTACTTCATTTTCATTCATTTCAACTTCTCCTTAATCAATAATCTGAGTTGTTTGTTTGTTATGTATAAATACTTACATATCCGAAGTGGATATGCAAGCATTATTTGTAGTTATTTGTAATCTTTAATTATAATATTATTCACACTCAACAAATCCTTTTTAGTTATATACATGATAACATCTACATTTCCGGGTCTGGTGTACGGTTTATAAAGTTGATATGGCTTTTTATTCTTTTTTGCTCTTGATAGGGTGAATTGACTCGTTTTAAGCCCTGCTAACGCTTCACTCTTCTTTAAGAGTGGTTCTCTCTCCACCAAATAAAAGCCATCAGAAAATTCAAATGCTATATACTCCGCATCGCCATAAAGCCATCCTAGATATCCTAAACGATTTTTCATTTCCATGCAGTACCATGCCTCTTGCTTTGGTTTGCTCCGATCTACACGTTTTATAGCCTTAACATCCACACGATATTCTTTACCTTTTCGGGTGATGACCTTCCAATCGAAGTGTTCCCTTTTATCTTGTCGTAATGTTGGTTTGATCACCGTATATCGATAATACTTCATAATTCGGGCAAACCGCAACTCTGCCTTTTCACCATTTAGTGAAGCGTTCTTTGAATTTAATTCATGTGTGAACATTATTGAACTCTCCTTATGCTGATAGTAACCACAGACACGGTATCACCGTGAATGTCAATGCAAGTATGGATACTCCTTCACCATGAATAACATCAACGATGAAATAAAATATCCCCACAATCAATAGCGCAATCCATATCGTCATAATTACGCCAGTGGCAGTCCACCAGTGATTGCTTTAATTCGGTCATTGTCAGCAGGACCGATAGAACATCCAATCAGGACGTTTGACAGATTTCTCTTAAGGTTCTTGGACGGAATGAGATCACGCCACTGTTTAACTTCAAGTCCCGCATCTTTTGCTTCTTCAATAAGAATTAGAAGTTCTTCACAGTTATCAACCGACAGAACCGATAGATATGGCTTATTACACCAATCTTTTTGATCCATGGTGGGTTCCTTCCCATCAACATAGTTCTCTCGAAGCCATGCGTCATTAATGTGGGCTACTTGTGCAGACATCAATCCTACTGAAAGATTAAGGTCACTACGAATTACTACTACGTGTCTAATATTTGCCATTATATTTCTCCATTCCATACTAAGGATATGCGGTATATTCCACCATCCCAAGGTTTATCAACGCTATGCCACCAATTCTTGGTTCGCTTGCGATACCAGTAGAGTTTCCCCATTGGAGCAGATTCAAAAAGTTCCTGCATCCAAATGGGACACTCTGATTTAATTTCCGTATTTTTCCGTGCTTTATTTAATTGTTCTTCTGTATATTTCAAGCTTACATACTACGACATATTATTCACGAAGTCAACAATTTTTCTTGGTTTTTCAAGTTTTCCCATTCCAGTGTCACCGCAAGCCATTAATCCTTCAACTGGATTGATGAATTCCCATCCATCGCCTACGAGTTCATATCCTGTCCTGACGATCTTCTGCCACATCTTCGGGTTCATGGCAGGTGCCATTACCTTCCGACCTTCATACGCCAAGGCAACGGTCGTTAGAAAATTATCTGCAAACTTACAATGAATCTTACTCATTGTGTTGCCAGTTGCAGGAGCAATCAGCAATAAATCACCCCATTGGGACAAACTTATATGCGAAATTGTCCCATCCAAATCTCGGTTAGCATCTGTAAACACTTGATGCTCAGACATTACTGCAAGCACTTCTTCAGTTACGAATCGCTTCGCACTCTCAGTCATAATTACTTTAACCGTATGTCCAGTTGCTTTCAGACCTGAGATAATATCGCAAGCCTTATATGCACTGATCCCACCTGTTACTCCAAGTATTACATTCATGATTCATCCTCCTTAATCTTAGTAAAGAGCAATATCTGCCCTTCAAGTTCATTTTGATCATTGATATCATAATCCCGATATCGTTTCTTATCATCGAGATTATCCTCAATCTCATCTATCTCTGCTTGTTTTTTGGCGATCTCTTGCTTCTTAATAAGTAAACGCCGTCTGGAAGAAGCAATATGTGACAATTTATGAAGTCGTTTAGAACATTCATCATAGGCTTCTTTATATCGCATAAACTCCACGCAATCACAAACGCTAAACTGGCTCCAGCTTCCACTGCGGTATTGATTTTCAGCTTCTTTACCACAGAAGAGACAAATATTATTATCATATCTTCGGTCTGTTTCCCAGAACTGTTCAACATAATCCACTATCCGATCTCCGGTTTTAATGCCCTGATTAATCTGTTAGTTGGGTCAAATAATCCACCCGCTTGTGGTCTATCTAAATCCCATTGCCGATTTGACAGTACATCGCAAGAATGCAGTGCGAAATGAAGCATTGTCATCGGGCGACCTTTATCCTTCTTCAGAACCGTCTTAACATTCCCAATTTGCTGTCCTCGTGTGATCTTCTGACCCACTTTAAAACATGACTTGTGAATTTCGCCGTAAACGGCTATACAGTCGCCATGATCTACTGACATGGCATATGTGTCGTGCCACCAAGGATAACCCGCTATAGCCCCCGTAAAGGGACGAATTTGGACTACCTCACCATCTGCTACTGCATGAACGGGAGTTCCATTAGGGCAATATAGATCCACACCACCATGATAGTCGTGTTTTCTTGCAACGCCAAACGCCCCGCAGTGGTTCCCAATAGGGAGTTCAATCTGTTTCGTAATGTCAATATTTTTAAAGCTGTCGCTATCATCGGTTAATCCTTTATATTCAAACCAAATTGGAAATAGCCATTTGCCATCATTCGGTACTGTTATCATATCCCACGCTCCAATTTCCATTTCCTTCATCTACAATATGCCAAGGTTTTTCATTAACTTGCATAGTCTTGACTTCATCAACAATACCCATCATCTTTATGAAATATGAATCCATTTCTTCTCGTGTCTGAAAGAAGTCATATTCCATAGCTAAAGCCACATCACCATCACAGTGGGCAATCCACATATCATAGAAATTAGGTTCTTCATGATGCTTATTCCAGAAATCTGAAAAGATTTGTTGACTAGGATTCATTGACAGTAGCCTCATAGATTGCATTAGCGATACTGTATTTAGAATAGCATTCACGAGGAACATTTGCCATATTGGTATGATCAAGTAGCCATGCGATATGGGTATTTGCTTCTTGAATGATTTTCTTATCGTTCGCCAGAGTAAAATCGCAGTTGGCAGACAGTCCCGCTTTAGATGCGATGTCAAAGAGTTCGGTCATAGATTTCCCAACTTCAAATTTGAATCCAACGAGTTTAACATTAGGATTCCATTCTTTGATTTTTGGAAGGATCTTTGGTGCTTGGACGATGTTCTGCTTCATGTATTCGATAAATCCATCAACGTCATTACTTTTCAGTTTGACAGGATTGTCACGATTGAATGTGAAGTCAGAAACAGCCATAGAATGAACAACGATGTCCACTTTAGGTACGAGCGTTTCCATTGCATTGTAGGCTCCCGTTACACTATCAGCTTGGATCAGCGTCAGTTGATCGCCAACTTTAGTTTCAGGAAGGACGGCACTCTTGGTATGAACATAAAATACATTATGTCCGTCACGCAGATATCGCTCTGCGGTGATCTTACCAAGCATTCCGCTTGAGATGTTGGTCAGAACCCGCACATCATCGATGTATTCACGAGTTCCTCCACTTGTTACGAGTACGTTCATTATTGCTCCTTTGTTTAAGTTATGAGAGCAGAGTATATTAGATTATTTTTAATGTCAAGCAGTTTTTTCACGAAGTGCTTGCCACATTGCAGATACGTATTTAGCTTGCCAAATTGCATCATCAAGTGCATTGTGAAGTTCACCATCCATTGGAATGTCATCACGATCAACCATACCTTCGGCTAGATCACGAATTGTGCGAACACAACGAGTGTTGAAGAATTTCCATGGGATATTGTAATAACCAAAAGCATTTTCAAGTTTTCCAATATCAAAAGTTGGACCATTACCCCAAACGATAGAAGTTTCTGGCAACCAATCTGCAAATTCTTGCATTACATCGCCAAGAGGTTTACCATCTTTGATAATTTCAGCCCGTGCTGTGTCGGATTGCTCCATCCACCATTTAATAGTCTGTGGTGTGATGGTTCTACCTGCATCAACAGCAGATTCCCAATTGATACTTTCGTAGAAGGTTCTTCCAACTTCACCAGTGCGAGGAACGAATTCGCAAGCACCGATAGTTGTGAAGATACCGTTATAGTCATTCCCGATAGTTTCGAGATCAATCATTACATGATTCATTAGTATTGTCCTAGTAAACAGGTGAAAGGTTGTAGTATTGGGTTGAATCCACCATCTTCCAAGGTCTGTGCCATTCGCACCCCACCTGCGGGATTCATAGAATGAATAACAACAATTGGGGAGTAATCCACATTCTCAACAATCCATTTTGCAACTTCATGTCCAGAATTTTCATCTGATGGTGCGAAATAAGTTCCACCCAAATCGTGGTCTAAAAATATTCCATCATACTCACAATAGGATAATGCCTCAATTGCTTCTTCTACAGTGTAAGCGTGAGTAATATCATGCACACCATATCTTGTCTTCTTAAACGATGCATGTCGTTCTGGCATGTCATCTAAAAATAATATTTTCATAATTATTGTTTTCCAAGTTTAGCTAGTTTATCACAGAAGTTCTTGAGAGGTTCTTGAAGTTTAAACCCGATCAATACTAGGATTCCTAAAATCCAGAGATATGGAACATATGCAATAATGTTAAGTGCGAATATACCTCCTAGTAGGGCAACTACTGCCATGAAATAGTCTCCACCATCTGGTTCGCCTTGATAGCTACACATCAGCTTGGGTATAAATGTAATTAAATTAACTACATATCTGTGGGTGAATATAATCAATGCCCATAAAAATATGGTGTGTAAAATATAATAAGTCATGTTTTATCCTTTAAAATCTACTGCGTGTTCTTCTGAGGTTTCGTCTACGTCAACGACATAAGTGTCATTGAATGGCAATCTTCCTTTAAATATCATATCATGAATTGGATTACCAATCAATTCACCAAAATTTTCATATTTATATCTTATAGCATCTGCTGTCATAATTATTTCCTTAAGTTAAAATACTATAATACCTGACAGCATATCAAATGTCAATGAATAAATTGAATAAAATATGGTTAATAGTTATTGCTCAACACTAAATACTTATAGGAGAAGATAATGGCAAATATAAAATTATCACATAAACATCACTTCATATATAGAACAACTAATATTATCAACGGGAAATACTATATCGGAGTTCATAATACCAATGATATTGAAGACGGCTATTTAGGTTCAGGGGTATTACTACAACGGGCTATTAAAAAATATGGGATTGGCAACTTTAAACGAGAAATCATCAAACATTTCAATACCTCCGAGGAAGCATTCAATAATGAAATATCGGTTGTCAATGAATCCGTGGTTAATGATGATAACTCATATAATCTATCGTTAGGTGGAGATGGAAGCGTAGGATTGTTAGCAAAAAATCAAATATCAGTAATCGACGCAGAAGGCAACACATTTAGGATTAATAGTAACGACAGTAGATATAAATCTGGAGAATTAGTTGGAGTTACTAAAGGTAGACCTCAAAAACAAGTAATCTGTCCACATTGTAATACCGTTGGACCATGTGGTCCTATGGCACAAAACCACTTTCAATATTGCAGTAAAAATCTAAATAGAATAGATAAACCTAAAATGAAATATAAAACGGTAACTTGTCCATATTGCGAGAAATCTGGGAGAGAAGGTTCTATGAGAAGATTTCATTTTAATTTTTGTAAAAAAAATCCAAATAGAAAGGAACTTCAAACAAAACCACTAAAAACACTAACCTGTCCACATTGTGGAAAGGCGGGTAAAGGCGGTGCTATGAAAACCCGACATTTCGATAATTGTAAAGAAAACCCAAATAGATTACCTGCTAAAAAAATTACACATAAACAACAAACATGTCCACATTGTGGAAAGGTTGGTAAAGGAGGTGCTATGAAGCAATGGCACTTCGATAATTGTAATAAACATCCAAAGAGTTTTTATGAAAAACACCAACACTAGACCAAAGTCAGTAAAGCGCACATCAAAAGAGCTAGTTCTTCTTAAACTAGATATGATTAAGTATAAGGGAGGTCGTTGTCAAAAATGTGGATATAATCGTCACTACAGTGCGCTTACGTTTCACCACATAGACCCTTCTCAGAAAAGATATGAATGGAAACAATTAAAACATTTACCCAGAATATCAATTCATAAAGAATTAGATAAATGCGCATTACTATGCAATAATTGTCATTGTGAAGAACATGCTAAAGATTTTAACGATAAATATTGTAACTAAAACCCCGTTTTACGGGGGCTTATTAAATGTTAGCACCAATCGTATCTTTCAATACAAACAGTGTCCTTCATCATCTGAACTGGGTTCAAGCTTTCGCAAGTCAATACAGACTTCATCAATGCAGGACTGAATCCTGACACCAATGCTGTTCCGTTCGTGTCGAACGTTACAGGTACATTATTACTGTTGTTAAGATTCCAAAATACCAATTCAGGTACTTTGTAGCCAGCCTGTTCATACTTCGCAGTAATCATATCCATAAAGGTTTCTCCCAACTTCGCACATGAGTTGAACTGCATGTCCGACAAGATCAAGATCTTGGTTGGCATATCACTTTCTGGCACACTGTGAGTCTTCGCTGAATTCAAAATCAAGTTGAAAACTGCTTCAACGTCAGTGGACATGCCCCAATCTGCCGTTCGCATAGTCTTAAGACGGTTAGCTAGGCTACCATCCACCGACTGAAACGAAGGATTGCTTGAGAACGTGATGAACTTGTCTTTGAAGATGCCTTCATTCCTTTCGGAAATGTACAATCCCAAAGAGATTGCGACATCCATACAAGTCACCGAACTTCCACCCGCCGAACAGGTCATAGAGAATGATGTGTCTACCACTGGGATAACACGTTCATCAGAACCTTCCATGTAATTTGGAAGAGCCTTCCACTGAGCGTTAGCTACAGTAGCATCTCCATGTCCAACAGACTTAATAATATCGTATGGGTACACCGCCCCTGCGTTAACAACAGCTTCACCTGTTTCCAACTGGGACTTGTACTTCATGTACGCACCTTCTGCATTCTTGTTGAATGCCTTCTGGTAACGTGCCGATGCTACGGAAGGAAGCTTCCCGAAATCAATCGAGTCCCACTTACCTGCACACATATCGGTTTCAACCACATTAGTCAAAGTAACCAAAGTCTTACGGTACTGCTTTGGAGTCATGCCCATAAAGTTACGAAGCTTTACAGCAACGTCCTTTTTACGAGGCATCCACTTTGCACACAATGGGTCTTTTTCAATCAAAAGACCATTCTTAATCAGAGTGAAAGCGTCCTTTTCAAGTGACGTTCCGACAAGCACAAGCAAGTCATCCCAACGTCCCACTTCTGGGATCTTCACCATCAAGGCACGGCAAGCCATTTCATCTGTCTTGGCAAGGTTCACCAAGATGTCTTTGAACAGCCTACGTTCACCTGAACCACCACGAACATCACGCACCCACTGGGCAATACGCAAAGCCATGTCTGGATCTTCATTAAAAGCTTTTGTAAAATCAGGAATAATATCCTTACCACGGGATGCACCCACTTTGTAGAACAAGTCCACACAGTTGTTAAGCGATGACTTGTAAGTTTCCATTCCGTTAGTTGTAGTTGTTTTATTCATTTTACTTCTCCTTGTTTTTTGTTTTTTGTTTTTTTGACAGAAGGCGAAACAGTCGCTCTTCTCGTGTTATTAAGATTTCATCATAGTACTTGAACTTTTTCCGATTGTCAAGATTTATTTGACGCTTTCTTAAATAATAATTAAAATCTCTTGTTGCTTTTTCTATATCTTCATCTAACTTCACAGTCACAACCCATACATACATAGAGTGTATCGGGAATACCTTCGGATACGGATCTACTGCAATCCTCACAGTATAGGTCTTGGCATATGAAACATTCGTAACGATCATCTACCGATTCTATTTCACAACCACAACCCTCACAGGTCATCCAGATATATCTTAAATCTATTTCGCCTTCACACATTCATCATCACTTTCTAACATGATAGTTTCATTAGTCGTAACGATACTAACTCTATTCTGTTCCAATCGTTTCATTAGAATATACCCGATCTGTTTGGCATTGTCAAGTATTTCTTCAGGCGAACTTGGGAATCGTGGATAGTTTATCAATCCTACAATTGCTCCATCTTCATGTCCACCTTTATACATAAACTTCGTTGGTGTTACTGTCACGCACAATCCTATCAAATTGCAATGGACTTTACATAATTTCTCAACCAGTTCTATGTTATACATATCCCCATCATATCCGGGTCTAAATCCAACATATATCTTCGCTTCGAATGTCTTTACAGTTTTCATCTTCTAATTTCCTTTTAAATTCTGGCAATATATACATAAAATATACTGACAGTCCAATCATAACTTTTGCAATTCCTCTTGTTTCTGTTTGATTTCAGCTTTCAATTTCTGACGCTTCTGAGCCTTTTCAAGTTTGGCCTTATTTTTCCAACAGATCTGAGTAGCTTGCGTCAATTTATTGTTCATCTCTTGCTTAATTTTAGTATAATTCTTATACCCTTCACAGTTGCAGTAATAGCCATCAAAGCAATGACCGTGAGATGAGTATTCTTCTTGAGCCTTCTTCATACAGAATAGGCAAATGTCGCCGTGTGTAAGTTCCATAATATCTCCGTTTGTTAAGTGTTGAGATAGACTATCAGACTCTCATGGGAGAGTCAAGCTTTATTATTCATCATCCTGATATATTACAATTACACCACACACTAAAAACGTTCCTATCATTATTGCTAAAAACATCATCATCTTCTAAATTCCTTAAATGTTATCCAATTCCACAATTTCTTGTTGAATGGTTCTTTCTTTGGAGGTATTAACCCTTCATTATGATGTTGCTCAAGTTTAGCTATTCGCTTCTCATGGTTATCATGCCCATCGATAGCATTGGTAGATATCAAATGCAACCCAAGGGCAAATATCCCTATCAGACCATACTTTACAATGTTGGTCGTTATATCATCCCAATTTATTTTCATATTAAAACTCTGACAATTTATACATAAAGTATATCGTCAATCCAAATACTGTTATCCAGAATGCTACACATAACATAATATTCTCCTCTTTTTGAATATTGATTTATGGAGCTTAGTAGCAGAATCGAACTGCTGTCTAACCGATACCAACGGTTTATAATAACCACTATACTAACCAAGCTTCTTTAATACCTCTGGATCTATCATCCAAAGTTCTGCCTTTTTCTTCTTCGCATACTTCACACAGTTTGCGGTTCCACCACTGGTTCCGTCCCAAACTGCAATCACTATGTTGCTGTTATCAACCATCCACTCATTCCGAATCATCATCTTATCTCTTGAATAGCCTCCCTCAGAGACTATAGTAACTTCATCAGCGTTGTCAATAAGATTATTGTATCTTTTTATGGATGGATACTGCCATCGTCTTTCCTGCCCTGCAAATGGTATTGCGCAGACCAGTTTAATTTCAGGGTATTTCTTTTTAAATTCTAGGACGATTTCACCCGCCCACGTATCAACACCAATCGCCATTCCTGTTACGAACGTAGTATATCCAAGATAAATTGCATCATCAATTTTGCGTTCCAGTTCTAGCTTGATCTTCTCAATAATTTCCGTGTCTTCATCATATCCACCAAACTTGTCTGGTCGGTGTCCTGTGAAGCATACTGTAGATCCTTTATGTCTAATCATTTCTTCCTTGCAACTATAATTGGTTCGTATTTAAACTTAACTTTATCCTTATCAATACCACGACCACACATCTTACTTAGTCTCATTCTGTAAACTTTAGTTACCTTACCAAAGACTTCTTCAATAATACGGTAAGTATCATCATACAACTCACCATATCCAACATTGAATGCAATATAACCGTTAACTTTCAAAGCTTTGTGAGATAATTTAATTGATGGTTCCAAGAACCCTTCAACCCACTTCTCATATGTATCAAACTTCTTAAACGACTGTGTTGGTTCGTCCGAATACTTCTCAATATCAAAATATGGAGGTGAAGTCATAACCAAATCAAATTTGTCATGCATTTCTACCTGATATTTCGATTCCTCAAACGCTCCTTGTATAATATCAATGTCAGTATCCGTTGTCAACCCTAAATCAATTATTTTATCTTTTAGGCAACGCAATCCTTCAATTGTCTCAGTTGCAGGATCAAATCCTACATACCTGTCAACTATAGGCGAGGTAACAGTACCAAACATTCTACCACCCCAACCCATGCAAGGATCAAGTACTCCAACGGTCTTTCGATTCGGGAATAACGTTTCCACTAGGCATTTAGCCACCGATGGTCTGAATCCAGATACCGATTGCGTCCCAGAGAAGATCTTGAGTGCCTTTCTAATTCCAAATGGACGTAGAGGACAGTCACTCATTTTGATCCTTTTAGCTAGTGCCTTTTTGAAGAGTACATCATCATCAAACACTTGCTTCGGAGTAAGCATATTATTACAAGGAACTTCCCACATAGTGGGGAAGAAGTTGTTAGTCAAGTTTAACCCGTGCATGATCTGATTAACCTCATCGCCTTCAACGATCAGACTCTTCATATCATAGTTCATAAATTTCTTGTGTTCTTTACGAATGTCATCATCAGACATATCATAATATGGAAATCCTACCGAACGGTAATAATCAAATACCTTACCGATAATGATTTCCTGTTCTTCATCATTCAAACAGTTGTGATAAATATCACAGGGTACTTCAAATACGAAGTCATCTGTCAGACTTCCAATCATGTTTTGATTTGACGCTTCCATAAGCTCGTCATGGAGTTTCTGTCTCCTAGCCGTCATCTTCTTTAATTTAGCCATAGGCTCCTTATGTACAAAAAATATGCCCCTTTTTACAGGGGCAGAGGTTATCGGAATCTTAATTTTTAGTGTTATCCAGTTACACCATACGATGGTTCACCCACTTCATCGCACTGGGGATCGAACCCAGAGCTTATTATTTACGGTAATTTAATTTAATTTTAAGTTTGCTGAATAGATTCCATTTTATTTCGGGTAAATCTTTTCTTTCTAAATTGGAAGAAGCAGTGGGAGTCGAACCCACACGCCTAATCAAATAGGCATCACAAGATTTCAAGTCTAGCACCGCTACCACATCGGTTAATGCTTCCAGTAGAACGAGTACCGACAGGCTTAATTCCACATACACCTTCGTGTAACGGATATGTACTGTCTCCCAACAATACTCGGTTAAGTTCGTAACATAACTAGTCCTAAGTTTGTCGGTACTCTAAATTGGAGCTTGCTATCGGAATCGAACCGATTAAATATCCTTTTGCAGAGGACCGCCTTAAACCATTCAGCCAAGCAAGCATTAAATTTGTAACAGGATACGGAGTTGCACCGTATTAAACAAGCTTATGAGACTCGTTGAGATTCTGACCTCCCTCCAGTAATTCGTTTCTTTCATAAATTGGTAGCGGAGTCTCAGATTTGCACTGGTTCTTTTTGGTTATGAGCCAAACGAGATACTATACCTCCCACCCGCAGTTATTAAATTTTATTATTCTCTGAATATTCTACCGCGACCTGTACCATTCGATTCAATATTTCAGCATCTATTTCTTTCCTTATTTCTTTAGCCATCGTTGTTGCTAGGAGGCTTTCATATTGCCCAACCTTTCGCCACTGTGAAGGTCTACGTCTGTTCTTGTCGCGCTTTATTTGCTCTGTAATCATCACGTTTAAGTTTCAATCTTGCTACTTTATTCAACCTGCGTCTAGCTTTTCCAAAATGTGGGTTACAGCAGGTACAATGTATTCCACCGATATCACACTGTAAGTTTTGCTTCTTTCTAAATGCATCCATCATTATTCTCCAAATTGGAGCCGAATACCAGAATCGAACTGGTGTTACCTGATTACGAAACAGGTGTACTGCCATTATACTAAATCGGCATTAAATTATTTAAAAGGATGAGACTACAACCTTTCGTGGTAATTCGTTCAGACCGTACCGTTCACCTTGCGAGTTAACGTTAGTCCTTTGTCCACTTGTCCCAATTACTTGGCAACAAGTCACTACCATGACCGCATTATTAAAGTGGTTGCTTTACCACTATCCGAATAAACTACTCTACTGGCATTTACGTCACCTACAATCGCTTGCAGTTAGGAACCGCTAAGTTCCGATGAATAGTTTCCAATACATAGGGGTCATCCTTGCGGGGATTCGCCCACCCACCTCGAAGGGCGGAATTAGGTCACTTTCGTTTACTCGTGTTGATCGTCTTTTGCTTTAAACAATGGGAATTGAACCCATAATGTTCTGAGTATGAATCAGATGCCTTTACCAATTTGGCTATATTATAAACTCACTACCATGTGCGATCAACAACTGCTCCATAAATGTTTCCACCTACAGAATACCGTACACGACATACCCGTTCACCTTGCAATAGGTTACTTTTGAGTGGTTCTTCAAGACTTCGGCTCACAAATTTTGGTACATTCACCGTTACCTTTCAAACTAAAAGACCGCCATCGTCTGCGAAAACTAAGACCATCTCCCTACCCTTTGCCACTTCAATGTCATACTATTGATTCTGGGTTAGCAACATCACTTGCCTCGTTCCTATCCAACGTAAGTCCAATAGGTTGTTCCAGTAGCACTCTCAAAAATTCTCCGTCAGGGACGAAGCTCATCAGTAGCTCGGCTTGCATAGTTGACCAGAAAACTGGCGGGACTTGTGAGAAAGCTACCCCTTTCCCTCCATTGCTGAAGGATTATCTTATTGAGCCTATGCGCTCAAATTATTCAAATGTTAAAGATCATGAGTGATTCCTCACTCGTTATGTAAACATAGTATCATAGGGGTTGCCCATTGTCAACTTTTATTTACTATAAATGCCCACTTCTCCCATAGATCCTGAATCGTTGGTTGTGACTTTTTCATATTAACTTTCTTTCAAAATTGGTACGTCATAAGGGATTCGAACCCTTACCACAAGATTGGAAATCTCGGATGCTAGACCATTAAACACCAATGACGCAATTTAAATTTTATATTTCTCTCTCTTGTCTAATTATCTTATCAGAACGTTCACGTAAGTCAAGTTCTTTTTTCTTAAATCTATGCTCCCACCCCATTTTATGCGGTTTGCATAGTGGGCAGGAGCGTTTCTTCTTTTTGTATCGTTTCCTCATTGTTTCTAAATAGTATCAGTTGCATCCAAAAGTGTCAAGGCTTTTTGTATACCATCTTTAGATTCTTCTTTAATCTCAGCCTTAGTCTTATGACGGACAATGATATGTGCCTTTTCAATTGACATTGTAGGAATTGGATTATCATCGTCAGCCTGAGTAATGTTCAAATAGAATACCATTCCATATCTTCCGATTCCAATATCTGACCATTTAAATTCCTTCAACTGTTCGACAATCAATGAATTCTCAATCTCAAACGAACCAACATCTTCATTTCGCTCTTTAGCAGGACGAATATTTAAATGTTCTTTCAATTCACTGGCAACGTCTTCATCGCCATAAAATACATATACTTTTTCTGTTTTCATAATCTCCTCTAGATATTGTCCATAGTATTAAGCATGTCAACATAGCTAGGTATTAGACCACTGTCCCAGTACTTCACGAATTGGCTATTCCAATATGTAAAATCATCAGTAAAACTTTCTTCCAAATGATTCTCCTCGTGAACTGGAGCATAGGTTCCTTTAGGAACTGCCCTTACACACAGTTCTTGTTTGAATCTTGCTATCCATGGATATCTATGATCACATGGGTAAGACTCAATAAAATCAATTGCTTCATTTATCTCACATTGTTTGTCGCAAAATATCCAGTAATGGTTATACTTGTTAGACTTATAACAACTGTGAGGAATTCCATCAGCAGAAAGTTCAAACTTCGCTTCCGTATAAGTATTTAGGTCATCACAATCTAAAAAAGGGAAATATCCGAACATTTTTGGTACTATATATGCACCACTGAATGGCAGTTCCCGATCATTCCTCTCAGCTTCAGACTTCATTCTCTTAGCCTTATTGCGCATTTGAGATGCAGTTAGCTTCCCAGTAGCAATACTCACTTGAGGGTTGAAGGATGCAGTAGATGCTGGATTGGACATAACTTTACCGAACACATCCATGTCCAACTCATACGCAACATCATCACCCTCAATACGCCTCTTAGATTCCTTGATGTTTTTATTCTTCCGATAAACCCTAAACATCTCTGCTTCATCAACTTGCTTATGTGAAACCATGCGATAATCACCGATATCTTTCCGGTTAACCTCTTGAGCTTCTTCAGTTGTCAATTCTAACATCTCACCATTTATTGCAAAAATCATTATACTTCCTTATTTTGGTACGCTTACAGGGAATCGAACCCCAATTTAGAACTTAGGAGGTTCCCGTGTTATCCGTTACACTATAAGCGTGATTTAAGTTTATCTGAGTCGTAATTTGCTAATGAATCGGCCAATCCGGTCAGAATCTCACAACGTAGTTTGAACTCTAGGAGATCAAACCTCTCATCATTGAAACCATCTAGTAACCTCTCCATCTCATCATCAAAGAAGATTTTACCATATTTGCCCATCCTACGAGCGGTTTCCTCACTGGCGAATTCTTCAATATCGGTGATCTGAGATCGGTCTACTCTATTGTCCAATTCACGCACATCCTGCTCAACAGTGTCCATCATCATCTTCTCAATAGCGTCTTGATATTCTACTAAGATCAATTTTGACTTCAGAAAGATTTCAGGGGATGTGATCAGTGAGTTTATTCTAGCAACATCGTATGCCATTACTTATTTTCAAGCGTAAGCTTAAGCTTGTCCTCACGGCTTTCCGTATCAACTGAACGATTGTAGTCGCAAAGACCACAGTCCAAATACTTACGATGGGTGACATAATCACCTCGGCTATCGGTACAAATCACAAAGCCATGATCGCCTGAATTAAATTCAAGGTAATCTTCATTGATCATTTCGGTATGTGACCCGAAATCCGACTTGTACTTGATTTCCGCTTTCTTTTCTTTTGCTGTCTGTTTATATTTTGCCATTTTATTCTCCGGTAAATTGCTCTGGGTTTATTTCGATTATATATTGTAGTAACATGTTATCCACGTTGCTCAATGTGTTGTCCATACTTCTGAGTTCAGTAATATGGGTAGTATGTCCTTGTATGCTCCGATATAATGACATGTCAACAGTGATCATTTGTCCCACAAACGAACTCAACTCGCCATGAGCAGTTCTTTGTGACGCAATCTCAGTCTGCATTCCACGTATATTGTAACAAAGCACGGCAAAGATTAATACGAATCCTATATGTATTATATTTTTCACGACACTCGTGCTACGTAAGCAGATTCTTGAATTCGTTCTACGATTTCATCGTAAGAGCCTACAACGTGAATGATATCACCATTAGGCATCAAAATTTCTGCTCGTTCTGCACACTTGGTAGAATATCGGACACGGATTCCTTTAACGCTAATACATTTGCGATTCTCATCAAGCACACTTTCTTTAGCGGGTTTCGTCCAGTTCCCAGTAGGGATTTGATATACTTCAATAAACATTTTCTATCTCCTTTGTTGTTGTTGTTGTTATGTGAGCTATTATACATGCTCATGTTCGTCTGTCAACTAAAATTTTATAAAACTTCCATGATAAGCATCATCCTGATATCTTCCATACAGGTTTTACGGCTTTGTCTTGGGCATTTTGTTTCAACTTGAATCTCAAATTCCAAATATCTGCCATTCGCATCAAATTGGTTCCAATTCTCTGGAGCATTTCCCCACTTCCCACCGTCCTTAAAAGCCACTCGGTTCTCCACACATCTACGATGCCCTGCTCCACGAAGCTGTACCAGTTTAATTGGATGCTTCTTACTAGCCCTAATAATACATCGAGCCATATGATCTACATCACTAGCATTCCAATCATTTGGATCTTCTTTAACACGGAATCCCGCATTGTTTCCAAAGATCCTTTTTGTAATAGTTTTAACCATAATTAACACCCTTTAAAGCTTTAACGATATCATCCCACTGTCTGGATATATCACGCAATATCAATTCATAATTTACTAACGGTTCTACAATTTCCACGGGGCTTAATTCAACATCAAATACTAAATCGTCCATAAACTTATCAGGATATTTGTAAAGTGCGACAAATTCCACAATCTCAACTCTTAATATTCCTGCATAATTTAAAACGCCTAATATACAAGATTTGATAATCTCTTTAATGTCATCTGGGTCGCCACGATTTGACCGCATCTCTACTTCGCATCTTACTCTCATGCGGTCTATTATAGCAGAATGGGGTTGAGTGTCAAGAAGAAATGTTATCTTCTTTCACGTTTGGTGAACTGTTGCCATTCACCGACAGGGTTGATTGTGTTTGGATTGAAAGCTACTACCTCTTCGACCTTTCCATTGGTCATCCTAATTGTCCCGTCATATCCCGCATCTTTAATAGCGGAAGTCATGCGATCTTGGAATTGAACCTCGGATTCGTTACTTTCTTTATCATTTGAAAAGATATCCTTTTCTGGAGTATCAATTACATATGGATTCTGAAGTTTAACGTCAAACTGTCGCACGAATGCATCAATGTTAGCAGGTAAGGCATCCTTAACTGCATAGGAATGATCGGGAGTGAAATAAAAACCTCGTCCAGAATATCCCATATCGTTTGTACTTCCAATACGATTTGGATCAAATGCTCCCTCAAATGGGGTCGGTGATGCGTGGTATAGAACCAAGTCCATTGATTCCTTAACCATTCGGGTTAGAATATCATTAATTTGTAGTTTCTTCATATAACTATTTATCATCCGTCACAAGTTTTACAAGCAGTTCCATCATCTTTATTACAGGGAACACCTTGCTTAGTATTTTCATAATATCTACAGGAACTATTGTGCCGTGTTCCACTAGAAGTATTTAGCCAATACGTCTCAACAGGTGTACCGTTTGGAACTGGAGGAGGATTCGATACCACTGGATCAATACCCAGATCTCCTCTATTTGGAATTACATCTAATGGTTCTGGTTCCGGTAAGAAGTTTGATAAGTCAACTTTGTATAGATTCTCATGAACACTGTCAGTACCTCTTTGGCTCGTAAAAGTATATGGACCTTTTACGCTCTGACAGAAAAATCCGGTCTTGGCTTTGAGCATTCGCTTAGTGATGCTTGATTCTGGGTGCATATGGATCTTAGTCCTTGCATAGACTCTTGGATCATGTCTCTGTTTACCCCAAATTATTCGCTCCCATGTGGGATCAGTAAGATTCTCTTTCCAATATAGATTAACGTATCCCCATTCGTGCCATGTATATGCTATAATGTATAGGTCATTGGTAGTAGCAGGATGTGCTTTCATCCAATGGACTGTATTTGTGGTAATATGACTATATCTAGGCTGTTGCTGTTTTAAACACCAATCATTAGTACCATTACGCTCCATTCGCTCGGCATATATCTCATACCGTCTTTCATCTTCTGCACTGAATTTAGCAACAGAGTTTGAGCTATAAGTTCCTGTCTCCCAATAGCAATGGAATTCCGTAAGATCTTCAATAAAATGAATTACGGTGTTGGTTGTTCCATTTGTAGTTACAACCTCTTCAGTGTAAATACCAAATGCTGTACTTGCTAGAAGTAGCAACCCGAATATTAATTTGTTCATTGGATTCCTCCGTTAAATGTTGGTACTGATGGTGGGATTCGAACCCACAACAACTAGATTTTGAATCTAGCACCTCTTCCGTTGGATCACATCAGCATTCTAAATTAGTCGCTCTAGAGGGTTTCGAACCCACCACAATATCCTTATGAGAGATACCTGACCGCCAAGATCGTAGAGCGTATTTATTATTATTTTATAGGCAATTCATTATCATTTCGTCTTTGACAGTAGCGAGGTTCTCATCAAACGATGCTCGTTTCTTATCATCAAAAGACACTTTTAGTCCAAATTCATCCCTACCAGTTCTTTTATATTTATGTTCACCCATTTCAACACAGGTGATCGCATATTTGGTAGATTCTGCTATATATCTCATGAACTCATCAACAGTCCAAGGATCTATATCTTCCTTTAACCCCCGCATTCCAACTATAAGCTCAAGCTTTTCATTATCACAAGTTGCTTCTTCTATCCTAGCTAATACCGCATCTCGTTGCTTTTCAAACTCAGGGTTTGGTCTGCTATGATCCTTTGGGACGTATGTTATAATTTGTTCATGTATCATTTAAATATCATTCATTAAAAATTGTTGACTAACTATTTCGTAATTCTCATCGTAAGTTGCTTCTATATCATCATCATAAATGACTCCATATTCAGAACCTGCCTCAATAACTTCAACAGCTATTATCTTGCACTTAAACTTCTCGGCAATGTGGCGAACCTTGCGCTCATCCTGAACACCGTTCATTTCCCAACTTATCTTTTCATCTATCTCATCGCCAGATATTCCACACGATCCCATGAGTCCTCGCATTAAATCTGCTTCTTCTACTCCGGTAATCTTAGCATCTCTGGCGTAATATTGTACTCTTTCTGATTTTAACATGCGACAATTATAGCAAATGTGAGCCTATTGTCAAGATTTAATATGCTTTTTCTTGTATTCTTCTATTCCAAGAATAACACGCTTTTTGATTAGCATGTGGGCGGCATCGGTTCGTAGGTATCGAACCAAGGTTGCGTAGTGGTTTTGTTTATCCTTTGGTGCGGCATTTGCATCAAAAAAGATTTGAACTCTAATATATCTGCCCGTCAAGGATGCCTGAAGTGTGAATAGGTCGCCTAGATCAATCGTCTTTGTATAAGCCTCAAAATTCATCTGAAGTTGTTCGCCCCTGTTATGATGAATAATTTTTTCCATAACTTCTTTAACATGAGGGATTAATGAATCTGCGATAGGTTCAATGTCGCTTGTGCCAAACCCATGATCTATCATAGTGTTAAACACCTCAACGCCATTATTGTCCACGATCTCATCTAGATCTTCATCAGGCTTTTTAATCTCATCCACAAGTTCTAAATCGTATGGTAACTTTCTGATAATGCGATTTTCAACCAATGCTTCTGCAATTCTAGCACGTTCTTTGGCATAATCATTTTCTAATTCTTGGATATCATATCCAACAGATTCAACCTGATCAACAGGATCGTTTTCATATCCCCCATAACGAAGACGAATATCCAAAAGAAGGTCTTCACCACCATCATTAAATTCTACTTCTTCAATTTCTCCTTTATCTGGAGCATAATCCTTTCCATCCCTGTATTCAGGAAGTCTTATAACATCAACCCCTTCAAATGTATATGTGAAGGAACCGTCAATGTATGCATATTCATCATAAAATGCACTTACATAACCATGTTCAAAATCTGCATTGAGTTCTTCTGCCCTCTTTTCTGCCTCTTCAAATCTACCATATTCGCTATCTTCAATCTTCTCGGCAGTTCCTTCGGGGAAATCATCCTCATTTGCTTCTACATAATCTCTAAAATCACTTTCATCAAAGTCTTCGGAACGATTATATTCAGCCTTAAAGTTGTAAACTTCTAGTTCTGCAAGAAGCTGTGCGATATATGGGTAGTATTTAGGATCTGGTTTTCTATTACCTTTACCTTTACATTGATGCCATGCCCCATCTTCAGGGGAAATTGCCAATGTAACGTGAGGTTCGCCTTTTGGGGAACGCAATGACATTAGAGTTTCTGCATCGTGGGTAGTTCCACAATGTCCCATCTGCCTTCCTTCAACACCACAAGATGTTTCATTGAGATCAATCCAATAGAATCCATCAGGAAATGATTTGACCATTTCAGCACCTTCTGGTAGATCTTCAGGAACGAATTCTCCAGATGCTTGTTGTGCTATTTCATCATGCCATTCTTCTGATCCTTGCAATGCCCCATCCCAATCGTAAGCGTTGAGGTTAACATTTTGGGCACCTCGCATCCAATCCAATATTGCCGTTATTTGCCCACGTAAAGCAGTCTGAACCCAATTTAATTTTTGGTTATCAGCGGTTCTTTGATAGTTTGGCATCTTCGCAATCTGGTTAGCAAACCAAATTGATCGCTTGTCGTGTAGACCATGTAGATAGTCTGCAACTTCTTGTGGCATCCCTATTTTCTTCGTAATAGTGGGACGATGGTCTTTTTCTGTTAGATATTCTGTAAATTTAAGCATAATGGTTTCCTATAAGTATTTACCGAAAAATCTAATAAAACAATGAATATTGATTAAAAAAATGGTACGAGTGGTGGGATTCGAACCCACAACAATTAGATTTTGAATCTAACACCTCTTCCGTTGGATCACACTCGCATTATAAATTACGTTGGGGTCGGATTTGAACCGACACTAAATGAGGTCTTCAATCGTGCTACTCAACTTTACTCGACGTTCCTAGTATTGTCAGTAAAGCCTTGACCCGCTACCCGCAGGATATCTCCTTTGGTTCATGGGGTTCCGTTACACTACCCAAAAATTGGTCGCTCTAGAGGGGTTCGAACCCATCCCAACATCCTTATGAGAGATGCTTGACCACCAAGATCGTAGAGCGAATTTAAAAATAACAGGATACAGCACCGAAGTGCATTAACAGCGTCTGAACGCCGTCTTGGAATCGAACCAAGTTAATCCATAGGATTTTGCTGAAAGTATCCTTAAAAATGTTTATTTATTATTCCTTCTATATTTTCGACCATTTCCTCTGTTTTTAGATTTATATGTTGGAAATGAGCAAAATGATAAAATGGAGCTGAATAACGGAATCAAACCGATGCATCTGGAGTACAAAACCAGTGTACTATCACTATACTAATTCAGCAATTTAAATCACAAAGTAGTTTTAGACCACACCAAAGGGAGTTGAACCCATAGGATAAGGGAATCGAACCCCGTTTACTACATTAGGAGAAAAGCCGTTCTCCTGCGGTATTTTCTCCGCTAAATTTGGTACAGGAGGCGAGATTCGAACTCGCAACACCTCGCTTCTAAGGCGAGTACCTCATGCCGATTGGGTCACTCCTGCAACTTAAATCATTTAAGCCATTTTCTGATGGCGTTATCAGATACTCCATACTTTCCACCAGTAGCAGAATATCCATTTTCCTTAACTTCTGACAATAGTATATCACGAGATGGGCGATTGTCAACCTTTCTTTTCGGAAAAGTTGATAAATGTATAAAAATGGTGCGTAAGGAGGGATTCGAACCCTCATGCCGAAGCGCAAGATTTTAAGTCTTGTGTGTATACCCGTTCCACCACAAACGCATTCTAAAATTGTGGGCAGACACGTTATGTTTTTTATAGAGTTGACGAACGCTCCCGCCCTCGGAAATCACTCTCTCAAAATTGGTACTCCCTGTAGGATTCGAACCTACGGATGTCTGGATGTAAGCCAGATGCCTTAACCGCTTGGCGAAGGGAGCATTCTAAATTACTCTTCTAGATTTTTAATATCTTCTTTGAATGCTTCTACTTCTTCTTCGGAAGCATTTTCAGCATACTCAATACCCTTTTTAAGTATATCTACTATTGCGAAGTTGATTAACGTTTCATCATCAACATGTTCTTTACCATAGTTTATGAGATGCGCCATTTCTTCTTCAGACATCTCAAATTCCATAATAATGTCATCGCTAGGCTTTTCGCTTAATATTTTCATAATACTCCATCTATGATTTTCTTTTTCTTTCGGTCATATCCGATATATTCGTAGAACTCAAAGAGTCCTTCATGTTCTATTACGGGTAACTTGGCATCTCGTTCAGCCTCATATTGTGCTACCTCTGGATATTTCATTTGCATCATGAGTTTATGTTGGCGATCATCATACCTATCATCAACAAGATAGTAAAGGAAATTATCACTTTTATTTCGCCCTTTTGGGGATTCAAAGAATGCTCCTCTTGAAATCATCTTTGTATACCACTTATCATCATGATATTCTGGAAATTGTATATGATGAAGCTCTAAATGTTCAGAACCTTTCAATGCAATCTTTCTTACTGTTAACACTTTCATGATACTCCTTCTGTTAAAAATTGGTGCGGTATACCGGATTCGAGCCGATACTTAGACATTGGCAATGTCCCGTGCTAACCATTGACACTAATACCGCAATTAAATTTCTACTGGATAAATAACACCACTCTTTCGTAGTTCGCTATTCATCTCTATAACCGTTATTACGTTTTCTTTGTAATATGAGGCTATTATAACATCCTTTAAGTAGAAGTCAAGGGATTTATTCTCATTCTTCATGGAATCTGCATACATCTTCTGTATTACAGTATCGCCATTGACTTTCACTTTTATTAAATAATCATTCATAATTAAATTGGTGACACTCGATGGTAACGCTCCACGAACCTGACTTCCAACTTTTGGGTAAGGGGCTGATTTACAGTCAGCTAGTTGGGGCGAGTGCCAATTAAAATGTGAGATTTAGACTTTTGTGTTTTTTATAGTGTTGATCTACTTGTTCTGGGATAATCTCAAAACCCTTCTATATATAATCACTCACTTAGTATTTATTCCAAACTCTCTCGTGGATAAAATATATCGCACTCTTTATTGTTAGATCTAATATACCGATGCTTGACGCTAATGTCAAGTCATTTGTATAGAAATAAACTAACGTTGAAGTTACCACTAATGCAATAATCCTCCATGTGATCGTTTTAATTATACTTTTCTTGATACTGTCTTTCATACAATTACTTACATAAAAGTCCAGATAATCAAGCAAAAATGGTACTCTCACTAGGAATCGAACCTAGAATATGAGGGTAGAAACCTCGTGTGATATCCATTTCACCATGAGAGTAATTTAAAAAACAGGATTCGTTACTTTTTTCGTGTGCTACCGTTACACTATCCTGCAAATTTATAAATAAAAAATGGTTGCAGGAGAAGGAATCGAACCTCCACTCCGTCTTGATAATAGAATTAGTATGATTGCTGAAAGAATCCTTAAAATTGTGGACGTTTACTGAGTTTATCCTTTTTTGTTATAGAGTTGATAGGAGGTATCGTCCAAAAGATGCCAAAATCATTCTCAAAATCGTGGGGAGTATAGGTCTTTTCTGTTTTTATAGAGTTGACGAAATTTTCTCCCCATAACCAAAGTCATTCTCTTAGTCCAACGATCTTTTTGTGCTTTTTGTTAAAGAGTTGACGCACGGGAACATTAGCCATTAAACCCGTCATTCTCTTATTTAAATGGAGTGTGGTGAGGGAATCGAACCCTGCCTCTCCTGAGTCACAGTCAAGCATAATACCGCTATACTAACCACACATAAAATTGGTGGACCTTTTAATCTTTTCTGTTTTCATGTTGACGAAAAGTAGTAGCCCTAACTTAAAAGTCATTCAAAGTGGCGGATAGAAGAGGAATCGAACCCCAAGCCCGTAGGCTCCAACTGTCTTCCAAACAGCGACAATCACCATCATGTATTTCTATCCATTAAATTGATGAGATGAGCATAACCTAACAGCGATCTGAAGGGTATCACAGGGATACTGGTCTGCTATGCCTACTGGAATCCCTTTTTCGTTTCATCTCAAAATTGGTAGGGGATGAAGGTAACGCTCCTTCGTTAAGTGCTTATAAGACACCCGTTTTTACTTTTAAACTAATCCCCCGATTTAAATGCAAATCGTTGTTTTGAGGTCGTATTATATTCGGGAATATATTTCTTAAACAACATACTTATACTTATAAGATGGCAAAGTTATAATAAATTTTACATAAAATGGAGGAGAACAGAGGAGTTGAACCCCACCCGAATTAACGGGTCGCCACTTTAGCAAAGTGGGTCTGATACCGATCAGCAATGCTCTCCAAGATCAGTTCTTTTTAATGAGAAGAACCCGAAGCATAAGAAACTCATAAATCATTTACAAAGGAATCATATACTTTCTTCAAAACAACCCGTTTATTATCTGGGTTGTCCTTCGTCATAATCCTATACGTTTGGTCATCATTAATATACTGTAACATGAAATCCTTTTTACTCAACCTTTGATCAGATTTTGAATAGCTACGTTTAAGTCGATTAGTGATATTAGTTATACTTGGCTGTAATTCAACTGGATGTTTGTTATAGTCAAGCCTATTTGGATGCCCTGTCCAAGAGTAGGGGTTGGTTAAATCATCCCCATGCATATTACTTTTAGCACTCTTCTTAAGACTCCAACCATATTGCGTTCCACGTTCTGCAAATTCTTCTTGTATTAAATGAATGGTTTCATGTTCTATGGAATCTAATACCGAACCTTCATCTAGTGGAAATGGAATTGTCATCTGCGAGTATCTACTTCTATCTTTATTATCATACACATCTTCACGGTTGTGGTAAGTACCATTTGGCACTTTTTCACGAGATAGTTCTGGAGGTACGCCAAATTCAATCTTCAACTGTACAGGTACGACTCCTAATTCCGAATATTTAGTTCCCGTAAAATCTAACTCGTGGATAGATACTTCACTGATGCGATCTTCACGGTCAGTCCAGTTTAAATACTTACGCATTGGGTTAATCCCTTCAGTTTTTTCTATTTCATCAAATGTTGCAAATACACGATCTTCCAAAGGTTTAGTAACCGACCTTGGAACCTCAATTATACTCTCACTTAAATATTGCAAATTCCCTTTAAAATTATTATTAAAAAACCCCATATAACGCTCCTTATAACTATTTACACAAAGAGCGTCAAATAAATAGTATTTTCCTTATAACTATTGAACCATAAAGACGATTTTTCTTAAAGAAATTTCAGGTATGTGAGGAATCGGACCCCTTGCCAGTAGTTTTGGAGGCTACCTTATGTCCAACATAATTCTTGGGCTACATACCTAATTTAAAATTGGTAGCGTATGTCGGATTCGAACCGCATCTAGAAGTCCCAAACTTCCCGTGTTAACCAAATTAGCACCACATACACTATTAAATTGGTCAGCGTAGAGAGATTCGAACTCCCAGCCTCTCGGACCCAAACCGAGCGTTCTACCAGATTGAAACTATACGCTGAATTTAAATGGAGCCCACACCCAGAATCCAACTGAGATTTACGGAGTACAAAACCGTTATAATAACCATTATACTAATTGGGCAGAAATTGGCGTGCTTATCAATCGACTGTACGTTTTCAAGTTCTCAACACTTTACTTATTCAGCGGAAGGTTCGCTCATTCATACAGCACTAAATATGAATGGCTATTTGCAAATTGGAAGTATTTTTAAATAAATCTTGTCCCACTCTGAATCGAACAGAGTTCTTCTGGGTCAAAGCCAGACGCAATAGCCGTTATACGATGGGACAGTAAAGTGATGCCCCATTTGGAATCGAACCAAAGCTAAGAGTTTCAGAGACTCCTGTACTACCATTATACGATGGGGCAAGTTTTGATTCAAGTTTGTTATAGAGTTGATAGAATCGGGTCTTTTAGTAACCTATGACTGGATCACTCTCTTTAAAAATAACAGGATAGCATTTTTGGTTTCATTTAATAGTTGAATTTTTTTGATTGCTGTAACTATCCTTTAAATTGGTTCCCGATAGTGGATTCGAACCACTCTTGCCAGATTAACAGTCTGGAGGATGTCACCTAGACGCCTCATCGGGAAATAAATTGGCTCAAGTGGTTGGGTTCGAACCAACAACGGGCTTTCGCCAACAGATTAACAGTCTGCCCCCTGCTACCATTCGGGTACACTTGAAATGTAAAATAACAGGATGAGTTTTTAATTTCCAATAATTAAGTTTTAATTGCTGTAGTCATCCTAAAATTGGTAACGGGAGAGGGATTTGAACCCCCGACAACGAGCTTATGAGACTCGTGAGATACCAGACTTCTCAACCCCGTAATTATAAATTGGTACACCGTGAGAGATTCGAACTCCCGTCCAACTAGTTCGTAGCCAGTCACTCTGTCCACTGAGTTAACGGTGCAATATAAAATGGTTTTGTGAATTTGTGTATTTGTTCACAAATTACCGACTAAGCCGATATCTATAGATTGGTACTTCTGCATGGAATCGAACCATGTTCCAGAGATTAAGAGTCTCTTGCTCATCCTTAAAGCTTCAGAAGTAATTTTTAAAATTCAGATTTTAATTGTTTAGTGGTGTGTGGCAATCCATAGGATTTTGCCCACTTTTTAATGGCATTATCACTCACTTTAAACTTTCGCCCTAGATCAACCCAACTTTCACCACTCTTTAACATATCATATAATTCATCTTTGGTGGGTCTATCAACCTTCCTATCAGATAATGACTTGCATAATGTTGAACAGTATTTAGCATTAGATTTTCTTGTACTGAACCCCTTATTACAATGGTCGCAAGTCTTATCTTCAAATTTTAAGACTAGATATTTATAATCTATATCAATATCTAAATGATGAAGTTCTCTATGACAATTTGCACAAACCATTATACATTTTTCTAATTCGGGTTTTACCCTTTCCCAAGACCATCTACGGACAATATATGCGGGATCATATTCTTTATCATCATTTATATGATGAAACTCCAATGCATTAATACATTTATCATACCCACATATTTGGCATTTACCGCCCATCATATCCACTGCAAAGGCTTTCTTTCTAATTTGACTGTTAACCACACTTTGTTTATTACTCATTTCATTCTCCTATAACTACTTAGCCATTGGAGGTTCGGAAAGTATGAAAAATCTGCAAGAAAAACGAACTAAATTGGAACCCCTGAACAGAATTGAACTGTCATTTTTAGGATGAAAACCTAATGTCCTAACCGTTAGACGACAGGGGCGATTTAACAGAATGATAATCTTGGTCGGAGCGTAGGGATTCGAACCCTAACCTGCCTCACACTTGGAAGCCGATCTAGCCATTGATCCACGCCTCGTAATTTTAGTTGCCGAAATCATTCTTAAATTGGTACCCCCAGCGGGTAACGATCCCGATTCCTCTGGGTAAAAGCCAGATGTTCATCCTGATAAAACTTTAGGGGCAATATAAATTGGCTCAAGAGATTTAAAGTCCTTACTCAAGAATTGACTTATTCCACCACCCCTTTTGAGGTTCTTGTGTGAAGGTGACTGTTAGAAAATCACACAAGTAAATTGGCACCCTATAGGAGTATCGATCTCCTTGCTCCACCGTGACAGGGTAGCGTGATAGCCAGTTCACTAATAGGGTAAATTAAATTGGTGGACATACGTGGAATCGAACCACGATGATCGCTGTATCAGAACGACATAATTACCATTATATGATATGTCCATATTAAAATTGGTGGAGAGGATGGGAATCGAACCCACCGCACGGACATTGCAAATGTCTGTCGCCCCCTTGGCACATGCCCCCCCGATATAAAAATGGTGCTGAAGGTAAGATTTGAACTTACGACACAGAGGGTTTCAATCTCCTGCTCTACCGGACTGAGCTACATCAGCGACTAAAATGATTTTCCTAGTAGGGGAGTCGCACCAATATAGCGACTCTTTAATCAAGTTGGTTCACAGGAACCTACTTGGAAAATTCCAATTTAAATCAATATTCAGATTTCAAAGAACAAAGAGCAACGTGTTGCTCAATGTGGTAAACATTAGAACATATACTTCATTCAATGTCAACTCTTATTTCACAATTTTTTATTTACTGTTTCAGTGTTGTGAACCACTTGTTTCGTTGTTATGTGACCCATTATACATGGATCGAAATCATTGTCAATCACTTTCTGTTAAAATCTTTTCAATCAGTTCGTGCATCATTTCAATCACATCACTGTAAGTTACTACCTGCGTTGCGACATCATCTTCATCAAACACATGAAATACTCTATCATCTACTTCAAGGTAATCATCAACATGAGTCATAACCTTATTTCCTATTTCTCGTTTCGTTGTCATGCATCCCATTATACATATTCAAGGATGGGAGTCAACAAAAAAGGCAACCTTTTTACAGGTCGCCTTCTCTCCTCTTTTAAGTATGTAACTGCGACCCTAGTTCGACATACCAATGCGTGTATCCGCAATCTCCCAATTAAATACTGGTAGACTTAAATAATTCGCATGTTTAGGTTGTCTGGATATAGTGTTCATAGTTTCTGCTTTTAAATACTTACACTCGTTCAAGATTAAACAAGGGGTTTTTCTCAAGTTATTTTACAATACTTCGCAAATGGAATTTAATTTCACAATTAGATATTCATCCTCTTCGAATTTTACTTCGGCATAAGTTTCTAATTTAACATTTATACTCATAGTATTCCTATTTTGATCTATTTATTTCAACCATAACGTGAGATCAAATCTGTCAACTTGCGCTATAGTAAATTTAACATTCACGATACGCTTGCCACTCCTAGTATCATGCGTTATGGCATACGTATTTTCATCAATCTTCCGCAAATCTCCGTCAAACGTAACCACAAGACCGCCGGGTGTTTTAACTCCAACGGAAAGGCTCTCATCAATACCCATATCTAAATCTTGCTTTATTGTCTCTGGGGTCATTGACGTAGAAACGCCACCCATTCCTTCATCTTCAAATGGCGTATAGTGATCTTCATCATCTGGTAATGGGCCATCTTCTAGGTATTTATTGGCTTCTGCCAAATATTCTAGTTTTCCTTTAAAATTGTTTTCATAAAATGTCATAATTATTTCTCCTTAAAATTGTCTTACAATACTTCACAGATGGAATTTAATTTCACAATTAGATATTCATCCTCTTCGAATTTTACTTCGGCATAAGTTTCTAATATTCGCTTAGATTTAGAAACTGCTTCTAATTCTAAATCCACCAACAATGCATATAATGTTTCTGTAGGCATATTATTTATCCAAGTGTTTAATAATCATTATCTGGTGTTAAATCAGCACCAACATCAGAGTCCTTTACTTTCTCTACATTGGTCTGAACCGATCCATCATCATCAAGGTATTTAAATCTAACCATGAAATTGTCATCATCAATTTCAATTTCAATCACTTCAGATTGTCCGTAGGTTGCAGTGATGTATTCTTGAATAGCATCTGCATACTGGTCAATGTAGTCTTCCATGCCCCCATCATCATAATGTGGACTGCCGGGATTACTTTCATCCCCTCTTCTATATGAAGACTGATCATATCCCAGACCCTCATAAATCATCTCTAGATTTTTTTCATCTATTGTTCTCATAGTATTTCTCCTAAAATATAAATTCCTTAACTAAGGTGTATTTGATGTTGAATGCGTTCATCAATAACTGAACTTCCTTCAAGCATTCGTTCGCACCTTAATCATCTAACATTTCCCGCACATCCTTACCATAGTAAGCATTTGCATATGCAATCAACTCATCCTTATCAGGAACCTTCCCCTTATTTCTGAATTCTTTAATCGCCTTTCGGAACACACCGCCAACGATATCAATCAATTTCATAATCACATCATTACCACCGCCATCGGCTAATTCCTCCAATGCTCCCATCTGAGAATGCTTCTCCATTTCTCTTACACTATGTGCAATTCCGGGCGTTCCACCCTCACTGAATTGTTGAAAGTCTTCATATAACTCTTCATTCAGTAGTGATTCTTTGATTATATTTTCTAAATTAAACTGTTCCATAATATATCTCCGTTACATATTGTCCATCTTACTCTCGTGCTGTTTGCGTTTTCTAAATAGTTTTAACATGCGATCTGCCTTCACTTCATCTCCATCATACTTGTTAAGATATTGGTTTCTAATCTTCTTATAATATGGGTGGGATGCCTTCATGTAATCATCATGTTCCATAGAGTATCCATCATAGTCATTGACTTGTTTCGCCAATTTAGGACTTAATTCTTCGAGCCAGAAGAACATATTCTCCCCTAGTTCATATCCCATATCAAGTGCTAACTTCATCACGTTTGCCAACTCAGTAGCTTTAATATCATTATAGCGAGAAATATCTCCCTTGTAGATATCAAAAACTTCCCCAGCATTTCCTCTGCGTTGGAGTTCGCTATATAGACTTTTCGCATCATCAGATAGTTTCTTAAACCCTTTATAGTTGTGATTCATTGGGTCGCTCATCTTGCCGTGAGTGTTTTTGAAGTTAGTTTCACCTCTCCTCATGCTTGAATATTCGTCTGATAATGTTGGTGACGGTTTCGGCACTTCCAAGTTTCTGGCAGTTTTATATTTTGCAAGTGCGGTATCTAAGTCTTTCTTAGTTTGTTTGTACGTCTTGACTTCGGCTGAAATGCCGTCCTTGTAACGTTTTTCAAATTCTTTATTGTAATCTTTGGAATTCATATCACCGAAGTGGAAATTAGCTTTCAGGTCGGCATCAACCTCTCGCTCTTTTTCTTTAAGTGCGAAGTCTGCATCCTGAAGTTGCTTTTGCAATTTCTTCAATTCCCGTTCAACTACAGTAGAGTCTTTATATTTGTATCCACGAGCTTCTGTGTAGATATCTGCTAATGATTTAAATTTATTCATAAGTGTCCTTTTAATTATTTATCGTTTGTCTCACGCTCTTTTAGAATCTTTTTATACCATTCTGCTTCAGTTTGATATTCAGACAGGTGAGGTTCCCAGTCTAAAACGGCAACTCCATACTTCACATCATTACAAGGGGAGAATTTAATTCGGGTAACTGGTGGTACCGTTCCCTCCACTCCAGTGATCGGATCACGATTTCGTTTAGTACCACGGACATAATATTCAAATTTACCAAGGGTCGGGAGATGTACCCCACGACCACTTTTCAACTCGATAACCATTTCTTCAATCATGGCTTCCATTAATTTAAGACAATCCTTTTTCAGAATTCCAGTGCGTTTAGCTAATTTGATAGCTAAATCGTTTCTACATTTAAGTGCGTTCATATAATTATTTAGCAAATTCCCAAACAAATCAAGATGTTTATGTTGACATTAACATGCCCATATGATAGAACTATATCTACATTTAAGGAGATTTAATGAACAACAATGAAGTAGAATTACTCGGAACCTATGGTTCTGATGAAACCCATGCACTCTCTGCGTGGACAAGCACAAGTCGGGACTTATCTGACGAAAAACGGGATAGAATCCCAAAATTACTGGACATGTTAGCAAGTGAAGGACATCACTCTCCGTTTGAGAAATCGTCACTTCATTTTTTAGTTACAAGTGATATTGCAAGCCACATCCATTTATTGAAGCACCGCATTGGGGTGAGTATTAATGCCGAATCTGCCCGATATAAGGAATTGAATGATGATAAATTCTATGTTCCAGATGATTGGCCCGAAGAATTAAGATTCCAATATATCAAGGATATGGAGGATCAGTTGACTAAATACCATAACATGCTAACGATGTTGGTAGATGTTCATGGGATGGATCGCAAACGGGCGAAGGAAACTGCACGTTTCTACCTTCCATACGGCAACCAGATTAAATGCGACATCATGTTCAACTTTAGATCTTTTGCACACTTCCAACTCCTACGCAATGATGAACACGCTCAGAAAGAGATTCGTGATATTGCAAAGGATATGTTGCGTCTTGTGAAGGAAACTGGAAAATTTAACAAAACTATTGAAGCATTTGGGTTGAATGATCCGAAGTTTTCATAAATAGTTATAGGAAAAAATATTATGTTCAATAAATATAAAAGCAAAATGAAATTCGTCAACAGGGGTGTTTACTTCATCAATGACGGCGAATACAAAGGTAGCTTCATTATGAACATCAAAGAGTGTGATGTGGGCGATCAAAAAGCCCTCATGATGCTTCCAGATCAAGAAAAGTTGATGCTACCTTCAGAAAAAGTTAAACAATTATTTGAGGAAGGTCATTTTGATTACGTCAAAACGATCCCCAAAAAGTATTATAATGCGTGTGTAACCCAGTTTAAGGGGGTTGAAAAATGATTTTAGTAATCGATGGAAACAACCTAGCCAATATGTGTTCATACGTTGGAGTAAAGTCTTCAAAGAAAGTTAGAAACGGTGAGGGGTTTGACGTTACAACGGTAGATATCTTTATGAAAAGGATCTATACACTGTACGATACCCTGTATCCAGACTCAATTGTGATCTGTTGGGATAAAAAACTCACTAAAGGTGTAAAGAACTTCCGTAAGGAAGATGAAACCTATAAGGCTCAACGTACAAATGATAATACCGTTCTATACGAACAGTGTGACATCATTGAAGAACTTGTATCCCACTTGGGAATTCGCAATATCCACCCAAATATCATGGAAGCAGACGATATTATGGCTTGGATTGCCCACAATACCACTGAGAAGGTCGTAATTGCAACATTTGATAAAGATTTACTGCAACTTGTAAATCACGATGTTGAATATTATAATCTACGAACCAAAGAAATGGTAACTATTGAAAACTTTGAGAAGATTGAAGGTGTAAAACGCACCAGATTCCTTCTATATAAGATGATTATGGGCGATCGTTCGGATAATATTTCAGGACTTAAAGGGTTCGGTAAAGTCAAATCTAAACGTTTGGCAGAATCTGAAACACCCTTTAAGGGATTGAAGCAAGACCAATTGAAAATGCTTCAGCACAATAGAACGCTCATGGATCTTAGGATAGGATATACCGTATATCCAGATGAGGTTGGAGTCTATCAGGAACAGTTTGATAATATTCCTGCCAAAGATTTCGATAAATTCTACGCATATGCCCTTTCCAATAATATTCAATATATTAAAGATTATAAATGGAAATGGGAAGATCTTTGCCTAAATAGTTAAAAGGAGAATTATTATGGAAAACTTTAACAAAACGTTAGACTCGCTAGAAAAGAAAGACACTGCATTAACCCCAGATACAGATTCCGATACTGGAAGTTTTGGGAACAATGACGCATCAGACGTTGCACCAGAGGCATCCGAAGGTGAAAAATTGGTACTTCATTTGGAAGGTGGTGTTGAAATTCACATCCCTACTGCGGTGTATGAATCAATGAGTCAGGCTATGGTAGGGGCAACCCCTTGCGACATGGCAGGTGCTATTATGGGTGGTGGAGCTACTCCAGAACCAAGCACAGGTGCATTGGAAGCTGATGGTGAAACTGAAGAAAGTCCAGACGAAGAAGACAAGAAAGATTGTCCATTTGATAAAGAAGAAGGTTCGGAAGAATCTGAATCTGAATCTGAAGGATCTGAATCTGAGACTGAAGACTCTGAAGAAAAAGAAGATGACGATGACGATGATGATGAAGAAAAGAAAGAAGACAATCCGTTTACTGAAGCAGACGTAAAGGGTGGAAGCTCTTTCATGCAAGCAGTACGTAACCGAAATAAAGGGTAACTAAATGAATCAGATTGAAAATAGACCAATGCCGTGCCACAGTTGTGGTGCAGTAGCACAGGGTAGAGAGAGTTCTACCAACACTAGAAATGGTGTTCTGCACGAGTGTAGATGGGTTTGTCCTCGTTGCGGATCACTTGTGAAAGTACACGAGGAATTCGAAGCAAATGAAACAGACTAAAGAAACGCCTACATTTAAAGATATTATGAATTCTTCTCTTGATACGTCAATTGAAGAATCATATGCAAACTATGGTGGAACCAATACGTTGGGATCTGTACAAAGTTCGTCAAAGAATAAGTACACCCCTGCTACCGTATTGAAAGCTCCACCTCTAAGGCATCAAAACCCTGACATTACAATGGGACAGGGTGATGCCGAAACCAAATCACCCGCACCGTTCATTTACCCTTTTGAGAGTATTTTTACGGAGTTGGTGGAATTGTATACAAGAATGGAAGCGATCCAACGTAAGATGGATGGTGCTTCAGGAATGGCGAGTCTTTCAGGAGCCAAGCAAGATATGGTGAAAGATTCTGCTGAAGAGTTAATTAGAATAAAAAGTCGGTTACGTAAGGTAATCGAAAACATTGAAGAGGTTACAATATGATAAGTTTAATTTTGCTATCCCTTGGAACAACGTCCTTGGTAGCATTTTTAATTGCGTTTGGATTCTGGTTTTTAAATCCTAGTGTGGCATATGCCATTTTCTGGATTACGATGGGACTAGAGTGGGTTATTATGGAGCCAGTTAATTGGGTTCTAAGAAAGAAGGCGATTGTTGAAGAAGGCAAGACGCTTGATAAAATGATTAAGTATGAGAAAGCTGTTGGCAAACAGTCTGTTGCTCTTGATTGTGAATTTTGCGGTGAAGCCAATGCGGTGAAGGTTGACTTGAATAAAGGCAATACATTCATCTGTAAAGGTTGTGGAAATGGTAACAAAGTTGCAATGTCCTTCAGCACCGTCAGAACTACTAATCCTTTGGATCTTACAGAAACTGCTGACCCGCAAGAGATTATTGACGAGATAGGTGAAGAAGAAGATGAAGCCTAGTCAAGTATTCCCAAAAGATCCAACATTGCCTGATAAAGTAGTTGACAATATCCCAATTACCGATCATAATTATCAGGAAGTTTTAGATAGAAGTTTTGTTGACGTTAAGAACGAATCGTTTACAGCTACGGAAAAAGTAAAACCCGTACTGGATACTGATTTCATGAAGACAAGTCAAAACTTCTGGTTGACTCATGATAGTGGTAGGTTCATCACCAACTACAATGAGGGAGTAATGGCGGGTACTTTTAACGCTAGGCAACCAAATCTAAAAGCAGTTTTGGAAACAATTCTTGAAGCGTTGAAGAATATTATCCGTATGCAATGTGAACAGGAGGATAAAACTCCAGAAGATTTCGCAACGTATATGGAGATGTTGGAAACAACCTTCAGATTGATCAGTGAAAAGGCTGACAATGTTTTAGATGAAAGAATTGAAGGAGAGTTGATCATGAGTTATCTTCATGCAACTATAAACTCCTTCGTAAATACAAACATAAAAGTAAAGGAATAGGACAATGACAGTAGACGAGATGGACGTATTCACCCTTAAGAGGTGGTCTGCATTACTGGAAGGTGTTAATATGATATTCGACACCGCTGAAAAGAATAAAATATCCGAAGATAAAATTACATTCAAACAAAACCATCTAGTGAAATATATAGATGAAACAACTGAACGAGTGAAAGTAGTTTAAACTACATAACGCAAAAAAAAAAGGTGGTCAATGACCACCTTTTTTTTGTTTAGTAATAACCATATGGGTCGGTATCAGTACCTTCCTCTTCATAATCCCAGACTTCCTTACTGGCATCCTCCACATTCTGTGGGTACACCTTTTCAGGTGAAGGTTCGTTACCAAGAGTAGACAACGTTCCGAAGAATGAGTTATCATATACTTGATCCATAGGTCCTTCTGATGAGATTCCCGGCTCAAATGAGTAGTCAAACCTCTTAGCATGTAACTGCCAGATGTAATGACCCTGTGCAAAGTTCATCCCCTGTTGGGAATAATCCTGATATTTAACTTCTGTAATCTCAAATAACTGTGGATATCTAATATATGGAGATCCATATACTGCACTCAATTCAATTAGAATAGAATTGACATAATCATAGTCCTCATTATCCTTCCCAACCATGTGTTTACAAACCAAACGTTTAGGGTCCATATCCATGAAGTCCATAGGTTGTGCTGAAATAATTACGGTAGCAGATGGTTCACCACTCGTAGCATATGTGTACACAGGCATGAGCAATGGTTCACCTTCATGTTCATAATCGAACGGGAAGAATCCTGCTGAGTTAATATCTCCACCATTTAAATCAACAATATCATAATTGAAATATAGGCTATTGATTCCGGGCAATGGAATTGTTTGTAGCGGGGTATATAATGGAATAAAGTATGTTGTATCATTAACTGGCATTCTCAAATGATATTGAGAGATAACAGCACCTGACAATTCAAGCAACTCGTTTTCAATTGGGTACATGTTACTGGAAATAGATCCACTTGTCGTGTACATTGGAACCGTATATGATAGAACATTCTCAGTTACAACCGCTTTAACAGGAGCAAGCCTTGTGGAGTCCACATCAACCCCTGAGACTATTTCAATATCAAAACTATCAACATTAGCCACCACATTAAAGTGACTAAGCAAGCCATCATAGAGAGGCATTTCGGAGGTAAACCAAGCTGATTCTGTAAGTTCTATAACATCGCCAGCTTTAGGTTCGGCACCAAGTCCAAATGTGTTTTGATAATCTTCAATAGTTACCACAGCAGTCAAGTCAGCAGTACTCTCCAATCCAAATTTGGATAGTAAAAGTGCGTCTGTTTGATACTCTACCATCATATTGATAGTCTCTGGCTCAAGGAATGGCTCAGTTGGATCTTCACCATAGATGAAGTCATCCTGCGTCTGAAGTTTGTATCCGTGTCTGTAATAAGTGGTCTTAACACCGTACCTATTAATATACTCATTCCACAAATTCTGATACATATTTCGTGTACCAGTTGTGTTTTCCTTATTTAGATATCTTTTTGATTCTCTGAATTCTTCTATATTATCAAAACAACTCATTATCTACTCCTTGTCTTTTTCTTACCACTGGGGTGAAAGCCCGGATGGTGCTTACTGAACTTCACAAGGTAGTAATCCTTTGGACTCTTTCTCCACATTACAATACCAGTAGAACCCAAGTGCTTACTGCGTTTCTTAGCAGTGGGAATGTTGAATTTATATTTCCCTGCAACTTCCTGCACTTGTCGTTTACTTAACTTCCACGCACCAGAAGATGCAGATTTTGCATTTTTGAGTACGTTGTCAGCCGTAGGTAGTGTAGTCTGATTTTCAATCTGTCGATACATTGGAACATAATTTTGATTCTTTCGTTCCGCTCCACGACTCGCTTTCATATGATGCTTGCGTTGGTCTTGAGGTTTGTCCTTCGTTGCCCTCTTGACCTTTTTGTCAACTTTACTATCCTGTGAGAACCTTTTGAATGAGGTCTTCTCATGAATAAGTGTGTTTTCAACTCCACGGTTAACAATATCCCACTCTTCATCAAGTGGTGTTAGTTCCATAAAGTTTCCAGTATTCTTCACTAACTTTAAGTGATTATATTTTCTAGCTGAAATGCTCAACCAATCCTTAAGATCTGCCGATTCAACGATTCCAATACGTTCAAAAATATTATCACTATTTTTGTAATATGCATAATAGAATGTATTTTCTGGCATTTTAAATCTCCTTAAGGAAGTCTTTGAAGGATTTCTTAACCTTCGGAATTTCTGATTTAGTGATCTCACCGTCTGCTAGTAATGGTTTAAGTTTCAAAGCAAGATCTCGGTAGAAGTAGCGTTCCAACATTTTGTATAGGATATTATCTGGAAGATTATTCTTCTTACCAAACTTCCTAATTTCCATTGGAGTCATCTCCTTGTTGAATGCATTCTTACGAACAATTTTAGCATTGTCGTACATATCTACAATCTTCTTAACTTCAACTTCAATATCGGACATCACACGCTTAACTTCAAAATCAATATTTGCAATATCGGTTTCGTCTAGCTTGTCTAATTCTTTAAAGTCAATTAAATCTCTTCTCAATTCAGCAGTTGCCAAGTCAATGCCTTGTAATTTACCTTTATATTCATCCATAAACTTTCTAACGTTGAATGGTGTTGTATCAGGTTCTTTAATCCAGCGATCATTTGCAATGTCATAAATTGCTTCTGTTTTATCGTGATCGAATTCTCCTCTAACAAGGAAGAAGTTGATCGGATGTTGTGTGCCAATGGCAAGTTTGCCGTTGATATTTTTCAATAATGATACGATGCCTTCAAGTGCAACTGGCCCACATTCCCTGTCAACCTCACAGTTAACATCAATATCACTATGTTCGTTATATTTTGGGGTTAGGATACTACCAAGCACGTAATAGTCCAATACAGGCACGACCAAATGGATCTGTGACACGCCATCAATAATCTGCTGTTTAACTCTAGCATTGATTACAGGCGCACCCTGTTCTGGAAATTGAAATACATCTGGGTCTAGACCATCTCGTGGGATGTCTAACACTGATTCAGATAAATACCAATCTTTGTATAAATTGTCAAAACTCATAATGTTTCCTCTCTAATTATTTAGGCGTATACACAAAAAAAGGAAGGTATAAACCTTCCTTTTTTTATAAGTATGTGATTAGATTTTACTCAAAAGCACTAGCATCTTTACCATCAACAGCGGCACCAGATCCATTTGACTTCAAGGAAGTCTTAGGTCCTAGTGTGCTATCAGGCTGATTCTTAGGCTTTCCACCATCTTCCTGTCCAGAGGACGCAGAGGATACTCCCTTCTTAACAACTTTAACGCCTTTAACGTTCATGTTGCCTTTAGACTGAAGTTTAGCAGTGGAGTCTGGAGCAGGAGTAGATTCAACCGCTTCACCAGCGATTTCTTCACCTTCTGGAATCTCAGTTTCACCATCAATCATTTCACCAACATCATCACCTAGTTCATCTGCGAATGCATCTGCAAGACTAGTGAACGCGTCAGCTAGATCACGGAACAAGTCAGCTTTGGACTTAGTTTCACCAAGTTCATCGCCTGCACGTTCAGCAGATTCTTCATCAGCACCCGCTGGTGGGAAATCCCCGATAGCATCATTAAAGTTGCCACTTTCAATATCGCCAGTTTCTTCGGAAACGACTTCAGTATTTACCTGCTGATATAGCTCATCAAATTTAGAAGTGGCTTTTCCACCCTTCTTACTCTTTTCTACGGTGTCACCTTGAAGGGAAGCATCGGCTTCAACTTCTTTCTTAGCATCCGTAGCTTCACTACCAGAACCTTTAGGTCCTGTTTCTTTAGCTGGACCGGGAAGGTCGCCAACATTACTATCGCCAACAGTCATGCTCTGTTGCTTCTCTGTAAGAAACATGGAACCATAGACATTTTCCAAATCTTGTTTAATCTTTCTATTCATAATAATTCTCCTTTAAATTATTTATTGTATTATGCACATAAAACTCATTTTTTTTACACCTTATTTCCATATAACTGATATTACTGTCGGTTATTTGTCATAAAAAGCTTTAAAATAAAACGGTTTGACATAAATATTTATAAGGAAAGAATAAAAATTCAAACAATAAAGGAGAAAATTATGAAAATAAATTTAAAATCCCAGATATCTGACGCATTACAGGACACAGTAGAAGGTGGAATGGCAGACGATAAGAGTTTACACGACATTGCGAATCGTCATGGCGCACCTATCGAATTAATTCAATTAATGATGCAATGGGGCGTTGAGGTTGAGATGGAGCATACTAACGATCCTAAGATTGCAAGAGAAGTTGCAATGGATCACCTAATGGAAGACCCGATTTACTATAAGAAGTTAAAGGAAATGGAAGATGGGTAAGGAAGTATTCAAGAGAGAAATGGTTGACGAGTTAATGAAATGCAAGGACGATCCGATTTATTTTGGAGATACCTATTATAATCAAATACGTATCGCTGACGGAATGAAAGTATTCCCACTATATGAGACTCAGAAAGAAGTCGTAAGGGCTATACAGGAAAATCAAGTATTGGTTGGTGCGGTAGCAAGGCAAACGGGCATCTCAATGGTCGCAGGTATGTATGCATTGTGGGATGCGATGTTCCATGCAGACAAAACTATCGTAATAGTTTCTCCCAAAATGGAATCTGGTTCGGTTATGTTGACTAGAATGAAGACAGCATTTGAAGAATTGCCTGATTGGATGAAAGCCGAAGTCAAACAGTGGAATAAACGTGAAGTAGTCTTCGCAAATAATTCTAGAATTATGATTGGATATTCAGAATCCTCATTTTGTGGTATGACATGCGATACTCTATTCCTAGCGGATGCAGGATATTATAAAAAGGATCGTTTAAAGGATATAGTTGACAGCATATTTCCAATTGTATTATCCAGACGAACCTCCAAAGTATTTATTTGGTCTACCCCCAACGGAAAGAACTATTTCCATACCTTATATAAGAACGCTGGTAAAAAACATAAAGCAGGTTATCAATATTGGAAACAAATCTGCGTTAAATGGAATGATATACCACATCGTGGAGCTAAGTGGAAAAAGGGTATGATTGAAGCCTTCGGAAGTAAGGAAGTATTCAAGAGAGAAATGGAATGTGTATTCTAAGAGACTATTATGGCTAACAATTTTGATCCAAAGTTATATATGGGTAATCCGAATCTCCCTTCATCGAAGGCTGAGTTTGATTATACTCCAGAGCAAATCAAGGAAATCATAAAATGCACAAAGAATATTACGCATTTTGCGGAATCGCATTTTTATATCACTACTCTTGATGATGGTAAGCAAAAGATCTCACTATATAGACCACAGAAAAGGATTGTAAAGAACCTTGGAAAATATAATCGTGTGGTCTGTCTTGCATCTCGTCAGACGGGTAAGACAACCATCATGAGTATCTATGCACTTTGGTTGACATGTTTCCATGCGGATAAGACCGTAATGATCGTGGCGAACAAAGAGCAAACTGCTATTAATATTCTTAGACGTATTAGGATGGCGTATGAGCAATTGCCTAACTGGTTGAAGCCGGGTGTTAAACAATGGGGTAAAACTGAAGTTGTATTTGCTAACGACTCACGAATCACAATTAGTTCAACATCAAGTAGTTCCTCCCGTGGTGAAACCGCAAACTGTCTTATTATTGACGAAGCGGCTTATATTCAGCCCCATATTATGGATGAATTCTGGAACTCTGTAATTCCTATTATTTCATCATCCAATGAAACTAAGATTTTCTTAATCTCAACTGCCAATGGTACATCAAATAAGTTCTATGACATCTATGCGTCTGCCGAACGTGGTGAGTCCAAAGAATGGCACCATGAGAAGATGGAATGGCACGAGCTACCAAAGCGTGGTAAGAAGTGGAAGAACAACATGATTGAGTCCCTTGGATCTCAAGAAGCGTTTGACCAAGAATTCGGGTGTATGTTTATCGAAACTGGTGAATCTGCCATCGCAGGATCTATTTTGGATCGCTGGCGTAAGATTCGTAAGCCTCCTATTGCCTCATTAGACAATGGTCACTACTTAATTTGGGAACCCCCATTAGCTGATCATGTATATAGTATAGGTGTCGATGTCTCTGAAGGTGTTGGTGAAGCCGCTTCTTGTGCGCAAGTACTTGATATTACGGACTTAACGAACATTCGTCAGGTGGCGTGTTTCCATGATAGATTGATTGATCCTCACTTCTTCGCAGAGAAGCTTAACAAAATAGCAAACCAGTGGGGAAGACCGTACATGGCAATTGAAAGAAACAACGCTGGTGGACAGGTTATTGATGGAATGTACCATACTTTTGGATATAATAAGTTCATTAACTACACGACCACAGGTGGTGCTAAAGATCGATTCGGTGTATATTCTCACACAAGTACCAAATATAAAGGTGTAAGTAATATGAGATACTGGGTAAATACTTTAGACTGTCTTGATGTAAATGACATCGGGTTGGTTCAAGAGTTGGAAACCTTCATTCGTAGACCGAACGGTATTTGGAAGAAGAAAGATGGTAGAAACATCTACGATGACCGTGTAGATGCATTCTTTTGGGCATTATTATGCTTGGAAACTGAAATCTGTGAAGAATATTTTGAAATTGCAGAGTATGATGAGCGAGGAAAACCGTCTAAAATTAAGAATCTATTTGTAGAAGCCCCTGAATATTACAAATTAGATAACTTTTATCAACATAATCAGGGTGCGCCAATGCCGTTGCTATTTGGATCTGAACCAGATGATCCTAATAATCCTACAATGGGAGACTTGATCGCTGGCGGTTGGAATCATGTATAAGGAGAATTTAAATGCAGGATAATGTAGCACAATCAGTATTAAATAAACAACGTCTGGATAAGTTTCGCATGGTCTTAACTCTCCCAAACGTATTGAGAGACTTGGATACCAGTAATTGGAACACCACATCTCAGGACACCATCAATAGAGACAGTCTGCAATTCTCATTACAGTCTGCAACCCTGCCAGAAGTGTCTATTCCTGCCAAACCTATCCCAACTATGGGTCAGGTTGTTAAGGTTACATCACAGGTTCGTGATCCATATCAACCAATTTCCTGTAAATTTACGGTTGATAATAGATTCCGAAACTATTTTGTATTATGGAAGTGGCTTGAGGCGATTAATAATCCTATCCATTCTGGAATGGATGATAGTTTGGCATTAAAGGCTAGTGTCCCACAGAAAGGAATCATCTCAGATCCCAAAAATACAGATTTCTGGGGATATCAGACTATAATCTCAATTTTTCCACTTGATGAGTACAATGAGGATCTATGTGAATTTATATTTACCCACTCATTTATCACTAAATTATCCGGTATAACATTTAACTATCAGGATAATGCTCAAATTGAATGTGATTTCACTTTCGAATTCGGGCAGATGGACTTGCAAATCAAAGAATAGGTATTATTTCTCATATTTTTCCTTCTTTATGTTATTTCAAATTATAAATAATTAAAAGGAGAAAATTATGGCACGAAATATAGAAAGTCCCGGTGTACAAATCAGTGAAATTGATTTGTCTCTTAATGCTAGTCTTCCTGTTGGTACCAATATTTTGATCAATGGTTTCACTGATCAAGGTCCATCTCAGGAATTGCTAAACATTACATCTCTGGATGAATACGAGCAAATTTACGGAGTTCCAACGAACTCTGCTGAAAGATACGCCTACCATACGATTAAAAACTTACTAACGACCCCTGCAAAGGTGGTCTTCAACCGTCTGCCTTATGGTGATTCCATTGTGGATACATCAACGGCGACAACTTATAATGATAAATACAGTGTATTGATGTACCCTGTATTTACAAGTAGTTCTGGTGGTTCCGAATATGGAATCTCTGGCGAAGAAACTTATTATGTAGGTAAGCCTACTCAAGATATTCTTACTGAAACTGAATACAATCAGTGGAAGCAGGGATCTTTGACTTGGAGTACTAGTTCTGAGGCATATTCCACCAGTGGTGGTATCTCTGGAGTTGCTCAAGCTGGTAAAGCTGGTATGATTCTTGTAAATAAGATTCAGACTTCTGTTAATCAAGATTTTGAAGGTTACTATGTTGGTCTATCTGACAACACTAAAGCGAATACAACGGCTACTGCTGAAGATTTTGAATATGCTAGTCTTAATTCAGTTCAAACCAGTAAAGGTCACATTAGTGGAACAACTGGAATTGATAACTGGGAGACTCTAGATCCTGCAAGATTGGATTTCGAACTTACTGGTAACATCTCGGATGCACCTAACAGTCTTTCTGAAGCAATTGAAACTGCTCCTACTTGGGACTTCGGTGACGAAACTTATGACGATGGTCTTATCATCGGTCTTTACAAGTTCCGTAGATCTGGATATTCTGATAAGCAGAATGCATTGAAATTTATTGGATATGAAAGTCACATCGGTTCATTCGGTGCTGACCGTAAGTATACTCAACCTAACGGCTTCCAAGAAACTACATTCTTCGTTGAGAAGCTAGTAGATGAAGGCTCAAACTTCCTAGATATTATGGTTAACCCTATTCTAGCGGGTGGTCAGTGGCTTGATGATGCTGGTGTTCCAAATAAGAATCTTAAAATTCTTAGCACTGTTGAAACTTCCACGACTGCATTGGCAGGATTGGCAGGTTTAGAAGCTGACTCTGCATTCACACTTGGTCTTTATCAGGAAAAGGTTGCAGAAACTAAGATTATTGGTGACGTTTCCAAGAAACTTGATTTGGGTCTACGTCTTGCAGAAGATTGGGAAACAATTCCAATGGACATCGTTCTTGATGGTGGTTTGAGTACTATTCATACTACAACCAAGGTACTATCTGCTGATGAGTTTGTGGATACAACCTTCGTAGAAGTTTCAGGAATTGCTGATGTTACTGATGGAATGACTTCCGACATCGCAGAAGCATGGGCTACTATTTACACCCAGTTCGATACCTTCTGCCGTGATACTCGTAAGGATTGCATGTTTATTGCAGACCCTTACAGAAATATCTTCGTACAGGGTAAAGACTTCAAGACATTGGATGATAAAGAAAAGAACTTCTCTCAGCACGTATATACTCCGCTGAAGAATCTTACTGCGATCTGCAACTCAAGCTACTCTGCGACATACGCACAGTGGATGAAGGTTTATGATACTCAGTCTAGCGACTATGCGTGGATTCCATACTCTGGATTCCAAGGCGCAATCATGGCAAGGTTGGATTCAGTTCTATATCCTTGGTCTGCTCCTGCTGGTTTAGAGAATGGGTTGGTCGTTGGTGGTCTAGGAATGGCACTTGCAACTACACAGAAGCAACGTGACCTTCTTTACAGAAACAACTTGAACGCTGTGGTGTTCTTCCCATCGGACGGAATGGTTTGTTGGGGTCAGAAGACTCTTCAGAAGAAGCCTAGTGCTTTCGATAGAATCAACGTTCGTAGATTGTTCTTGACGCTTGAAAAATCTACTCGTAGTTTGATGAAATACTTCGTATTCCAGCCAAATACTACGTTTACGAGAACTAGAGTGGTGAATGTCCTTACGCCAGTGTTTGATGTGGCTAAGAATAACGAAGGTGTTTACGATTACTTGATAGTTTGTGACGAAAGAAACAACACACCAGCAGTTATTGACAACAATGAATTACAGGTAGACATCTACTTGAAGCCGGTTCGTACCGCAGAATTCATCTTGGTGAACTTCTACGCAACACGTACTGATCAAAACTTCAACGAATTGATCTAATTGAAAAAAGTTGAAAAAAGGGAGGGCTTTTGCTCTCCCTTTTTTTATATATGGAGTAAATAGTTATATGAAGACAAATGAAACGTATTGGTTAACAGGTCTACCATGCTCTGGTAAGACAACGGTGGCTACAGAGCTAGCAAAGAAGATTAGAGAGTTAGGCTACCCGGTGGTACAACTCGATGGTGATGATGTACGAGACAGGCTTTGTTCTGATTTAGGATTTGATCCTGAAGATCGTAAAGAAAACCTTCGCAGAATCTCCCACGTTTGTAATATTTGCAATGAAAATGATATTATCGTCATTGCATCGTTCGTATCACCCACGGATGAGATCCGATTAATCCCTGAAGAGATTATAGATACCCTAAACATTGTGCATATTGCAACACCGTTAGTTGTTTGTGAAAATCGTGACACTAAAGGGATGTATAAGAAAGCTCGCAATGGGGAAATTCCTAATTTTACGGGAGTGGATGCGCCGTTTGAGATCCCAAACAATTCCGATATGGAACTTGACGCATCTGGAAAGGTTGAGGATGCCGTTAAAAAACTCATGAAGCATTTTAATATCAAATAATGTATTAAAATTAACACATTGAGGATATCTTTACGGTAAATATTTAAAAGGAGAAAAATATGTCTATTCAAGATTTTTATGCAACAGCGCAAAAACAGGAATTTGCTAGAAAATTCCAATTCAAAGTACGTTCACTTGGTCCATTCACCGAAGACGATCTACTTTATGTTGAGACTGCTAATCTTCCGGGTAAGGAAATCACTAACATTCCAGTGCCTTACATGGGATTAGACTTCAACGTGCCGGGAACTACAAAGTATACTGGTTCTGATGCGTGGTCTATCACGTTCAGGTCTGATGAAGGAACAAATATCAGGAACAAGATGGAAGCATGGATTGCTGAAATTTTTAATGATGAAACTTCTACTGGTAAGTATGGTGTACCGACTGAAGTAGCTACCTTCGATTTACTTGGTAAGAACCTAGAAACGCTTCGTAGATACCAATTTATCGGTCTTTATCCAAAGTCCGTTGGTGAATTGGCTTATGATATCAAGGATGATGGTCAGGTGGTTACACTTGATTGTGTATTCGCTTATCAGTTCTGGCGTTTAGTTGGCGTTTAAGCTAAATTAAAAACTTAAGGAAAGCCCGTATTTATTGCGGGCTTTTTTCGTGCCTAGTGATAAATAATTAAAAGAGGACATTATGGCATCATTTTTAAACAGTATATCAAATAGAACAGGAAACATTGTAAGTGATCAGTTGGGTGGACTAGCTGATGGGCTACTTGGAAACGATTTTAGCAGTGCAGATATTCCATTGTATGAGGAATTCCTGTATAATATTTTGGCAGATGCCAATAATGCAGTCACGGAATCGTCATATTGGGTTGTGTTTTTCTCAAAAGGCAACGCCACAGGGGAACTTAACGTCAAACAATCAATGGGATCTGTCATTAAAGAAGGTCTTGCAAACTTTGCGTCCACTGAATTTGGTGTTAGTAAGAATAACTTCACACCATCCAATGCAAAGTCTAGATTAGAAGTGACTCCGTGGACAACTGGAGGTAAGACTTTGGCTCAAACCGACCAATTCTTCAACAATTTACAGAATGCTATGATGTTGGTGCAGGGAATTGAGGTTCCCGGCGATAGTTTCAACATTGAACGACAGGGATTTGATAATATCGGAGGGTTCTTGAAGCCAGCGATTACAAAACCTCGTAATGATATGCCAGAAATGGAAATCACCTTCTTGGAAAACAATTCATCCGTTACAGATTTGGTTCTTAGACCTTGGGTTATCCATTCCAGTTATGCAAGTCTTAAATTTGCCAACCGTGCAAAGATAACTTGCTACAATTTAACACGTTCTCCAACGGGATTTAGGGTTAGAAAGGAATTTACATTCCATAATGCGGTTCCTATCTCGGTAGATGCTGAACAATATGATTACACGGGGGCAACCTCATACGGAAAGCGTCAGACTAAATTTGTATTCACTCATTATGATATTAAAGAAGGTACTGAATTACAGGACGGGTTCCTTAAGGGTCTTGCAAACTTTGCATTACAGAAGACTAGAAACTTCGTCAGTAATGTAGTTGAGAGTGGAGTGGATGTAGTTGCTGGTGGAGCTAATCAGATCTTTACTAACATCAAAGGATCATTTGTAGATGCTGTTGATGACCACTTACAGGATGTTCAGTCTAGGATTAGAGAATATGCTAAGGATGCAGAAGATTCTATCATCGATAACGGACAACGGATTATTGATAAAACTATTGGATTTACACCAGACAAGGATAGCATCATGCGTGGTGGAGAAGATTTCCCAACGTCTGGAACGCCTGATAATCCATCGCCAAGACTTCCTGTGGATGCATCTAAAGATGATAGCCTATCAAGTCCTCCTGTACCACCTAGAAGCACTGGAGTTACGAACAATGCAAAGTACACGTTAGTAAAGATTTCTAATGACGATACTCCTGATACTGGAGCATTGAATTTGCAGAGTGTTACTATAAATAATAATGAAGGTGGTCTGGATACAACGAATGTAACGACCCCAAATGATGACGTTATAAGGAGATAACTATGAGTGAAGTGATTAATGGAAATTTAAATGATGTGTTAAGTGCGATTTCGGCAGTACAGGATAAGAATGTATATCCAGTGTACATCCCATCGCTTAAAAAGAATGTTATGTTTAGGGAATTAAATACTAAACAGGAAAAAATGTTGGTCAAGACTATCGTAGATAGTCCGATCTATAAAAGTGAATTCATTTTCGCTATCAAAGAGATCATTGCAGAGAACTGTGCTGAAGAGTTAGACATTAACACCCTAACTATCATAGACAAGACTGCAATTTGCTTGACCATGCGTATGAAGAGTATTGGAAATGAATTCGAATTCACTTTCAAGAATACTAAAAAGAGTAAAACTATTGACATTTCAGAATATGTTGAGAAGTTTAAGAAGCTTAAAGTGCCAGAGGATAAGGAGATTGGTACAGATGATATAAAAGTCGTTTGTGGATATCCTACTGTTGGCGTTGAATACGCATTAGAGAAAGAATTTAGGTCTAACGTTGCTGACTTGAGTGTCAACTCCGTTGAAGAAGCTAGAGATGCAATCGGAAATGTATTCACTAATGAACTTGTGAAGTATATTAAAGAAATTACCATCATTAATGATGGAGTTGCCATGAAACTTAACATGGACGATTACACTTTCGGGAATCGGCTTACTATTTTAGGAAGGATTGGACATTCAGTAACTGGTCAGGTTATAGAATATATTGAAGAAGCTAATAAACTTGTTCGTGATACTCTAACCATTGAATTGGAATTGGATGAAGCCGATAAGAAGAAATTTAAAACGGAGAAATTAACCAGTGTCTTGGAGGCTGGGTCTGATTTTTTTATTATCTCCTAAAGATGCTGTTTGTTAGAAGTCCACATGACATCTATCATGACATCTTTTTCCTAGTGAAGCTAGGATTTTCAGCAGAGTATATTGAAACTATATCTCCGTCTGAAAGGGGTGTATTTAAATCTTACCATGAGATGGAAGAAGATGCTAAACGAAAGAGACAAAATAAACAAAACGCAGAGGACGTTGGCTTAGATATTGAGGACTTATAATGGAAGAAAATGAAATAGTTGTAGATCAAGACCTAATCAGAAAGTTGGTAGAGATAGATTCCACCTTCATGACTAACTTGGGTATGGTTAAGGAACGTATTATTGCGGGACTTAATGATTACGCAGACTCCTTGGGTGATATTGAGGCAGGGTTCTTCAGTGATATTGAAGAAGCTGAAATCATGGAAGCCAAGGAAACGGTATTAGACTCTTGGCATAGCCTTCAAGATCGTCTAAACGTTGATCTTACAGCATTCGAATCTTTCACAGACTCAATGGATCAGTTTAAAGAACTGGCTGATGACAATGAAGAATATAGTTTCATGGATAGTGTGCGAGATAAAGCAGATATTGATGAAGGTGATGAAACTGCCGAAGGTGTATTTGATGAAGATCTTCCACAGATAATCGTTGCAAAATTTGGCGATGATGCAATTGATCAGATTAAAACTCTTTCCGGGATCAAAACAGAAGAAACTGAATCAGCACTTGAAGAAAAAGGCAGTATGAAAACTGTTGGAAAGAATCTAACAGGTGTCATGGGATTAGTAATGAGTAAGCTTGGAATTACACTTCCTACTT
>Ga0208299_1000249_pt1 | contig 51477 bp, 42 predicted proteins | sample 15_taG_FD_184089 | JGI IMG/M metagenome (GOLD analysis project Ga0208299, IMG submission 184089) | Marine viral communities from the Subarctic Pacific Ocean - 15_ETSP_OMZ_AT15312 metaG (SPAdes) (version 2) | ecosystem: Environmental > Aquatic > Marine > Oceanic | place: Pacific Ocean | collected... | reverse complement strand
TATGTATGGAGTACTGAAAAGCGGTCAGTGTTTCGACCCGTCGTGTTATGGGATGCCGGCCCACACCATCTCCGAGATGAGAGTGGCCCGAACCAGTTGATGGGCAAGACGGTATCTGTAGGCTCGGCGTTTGGCCATCCTTGGCCAAACACGGTCCTGGACGGGCACACCCGATCCCGGCGCTCCTTGGGAGATTCGCCGCCACAAACCCCACTTCGTAGAAAGGTGCAGGCGGTGTTCTGACCCGTGGCGGTTCCGCTGCCTAGTGAGCGGGGCAATGGTGGTGCCTGGAGGGAGCTGTTTGGCCAGGGAGGGCCAAACTAACAGCGGCCATGGATGGCTTGAGCGGTCCCGGAAGGCACCACCATTGCACCGCGTCCCGGATTCGGAGCACCCAACATCTGAAAAACCAGGTCTCTGGGATCCTGCCGGGGCTTCGCCCCTTTCGCGGGCAGGGCCCGCTCCCACAGCCCGCTGCTACAGCCGCCACCGCGTCAGCGGCGGCGCTGGATCGGCATGCGGCGGCGGATGCGTTGCTCGGTGGTCAGGTCCGAGAAGTCGTCGGCCTCGAACAGATCGGCGCCCACCGGCGTGTCGTCGTTGCGATGGAACAGCTCGATCAGCATGGCGCGCCGGTCGGCGCGCAGCTCCCACATCAGCACCCCCATCATCAGAAACAGCACCACCGCGAACGGCAGCGCCGCCACCAGGCTGGCGGACTGCAGCCCGCGCAGGCCGCTGGCCACGATCAGGGTGATGCAGATCGCGGAGATCAGCACGCCCCAGGTCAGGCGTTTGTAGAGCGGTGGGTTGAGCGAACCGTGGTCGGTCATCTGCGACACGATGTAGGAGGCGGAGTCCGCCGAGGTCACCAGGAACACGAACAGAATCACCATGGTGATCGCCGACAGGAAGGTGCTGTGCGGCAGCACCTCGTACATCATGAACAGGCCGTTGGCCACGTTATCGGACACCGCGCCGGCCAGGTCCACGCCGCCGTTGAGCTGCAGGTCCAGGGCGGTGGTGCCGAACACGGCGATCCAGGCGCAGGCCAGCAGCGGCGGCACCAGCAGCACGCCGAGCACGTATTCGGTGATGGTGCGGCCGCGGGAGATGCGCGCCACGAAGGTGCCCACGAACGGTGACCAGGCGATCACCCAGGCCCAGTAGAACAGGGTGAAGCGGTTCATCCAGTCGGATTTTTCGAACGGCGGGATGTTCAGCGCCATGTTGATGAAGTTGCCCAGGTAGTTGCCCAGGCCGTTCACGAAGTTATCCAGGATCAGCACCGTCGGCCCGGTGAACAGCATGTAGCCCATGAAGCCCAGGCACAGGCCCATGTTCAGGTTACTGAGCAGGCGGATGCCCTTGTCCAGACCACTGTAGGACGAGGCCATGTAGCACAGGAACATGGCGCCGAGGATGGCCACCTTGCTCCACAGGTTGTCCGGCCAGCCGAATACGGTTTCCAGCCCGCCGTTCATCTGCAGCACGCCCAGCCCCAGCGAGGTGGCCACGCCCATCACCGTGGCGAGCACCGCCAGCACGTCCAGGGAATCGGAAATCAGTTGCCGCTTGGGCAGGTTCTTGGTGACCGGTTCCACCATGGTGGACACCAGCCCGGGGCGGTCCTTGCGGAACTGGAAGAAGGCAATGATCAGGCCGACCAGGGAAAACGCCGCCCACTGACTGACCCCCCAATGGAAAAAGCTGTACTGCATGGCCAGGCTGGCGGCGGCGGTGGAGCCGGGTTCGGCCTGGCCGTGGGGTGGCTCCATGAGGTGCTGGATCGGTTCCGCCATGCCGTAGAACACCAGGCCGACACCGAAGCCGGCGGACAACAGCATGCTCAACCAGGAAAACACCCCGTAGTCCGGCTTGCAGTCCTGGGGGCCGAGCCGGATTTTCCCGTAGCGGCTCATCGCCAGCGCCAGCAGGAAGATCACGAACACGAAGGTGCTGATCAGATAGAACCAGCCGAAGTAGTGCCCGAGAGTATTGAGGGTGGCCTCGGCCACGTCCCGGAAGCGGTTGGGGGCGGTGGCGCCGATGGCCACCAGGACGGCCACCAGGCCGGCGGAGATGAGATAAACGCGGTGTCGTATAAGCATCCGCGTAGCCTAGCAGGCGCCCAAGCCACCGCCACCCCGGGCGGCCCGGCGGTTCAAAAATTATACATTTCGCCACCGGCACAAGGGTGGACGGGAAATATTCAACGGTTGTATAGTTTTTATTCATCAAGTGATGAATAACAGAATAATAGCAAAAACGGGAGAACAATAATGCGTATAACAACACTGGCCGCCCTGGCGGGCGCGCTGCTCACCGCGGCCCTGTGCGCGGGCCCGGCCCAGGCCGGTTCCTGGCAGGACAACCAATCACTGGGCGGTTTCAATAACGTCCATCTCTATACCCCGGACAGCGATTCCCCGGTGGGCACCGGCAAAGCCCTGTTAGTGGTGCTGCACGGCTGCACCCAATCCATCAACGCCTATAAAACCGCCAATCTGGAAACCGCCGCCGAGGAATTCGGCATGGTGGTGGCGGTGCCGGACGCTATGAACAAGGCCGGCTTCAGCTGCTGGTCCTACTGGCAGGGCACCAAGTCGCGCAGCGCCGGCGACTATAAGAATCTGATTGATCTGGCCAACGAGCTCTCTTCGGACAGCGGCCGGGGCATTGATCCCAACCAGGTGTACATCGCCGGGCTGTCGTCCGGGGCCAGCTTCGCCAACACCACCGCCTGTCTGGCGCCGGACGTGTTCGCCGGGGTCGGCGTGAGCGCCGGGCCCAGCGTCGGTACCAGCTCCAGCGGCGCCATCGGCCCCTGCGAACAGGCCGACGTGGAGAGCCGTTGCCGCAATCTGGGCGGCGCCTACCAGAGCGCCTTCGATACCCAGGTCGCGTCCATTGCCCACGGCGACGCCGACACCACCGTGAACACCTGCTACAACCGGCAGAACGCCGAAGGCATGGCGGGCCTGTACGGGGTCAGCGAGCTGGACGGCAGCACCACCCTGAACCAGGACGGCGGCAGCGCGGAAGAGTACCTGTGGCAGGACGGCCGGGTGTCGATGCTGTGGCTCAACGGTCTGGATCATTCCTGGTCCGGCGGGCAGGGCGCCTCCGGCAGTTATATCGGTAGCGCCAGCATCAACTACGCGCGCTACCTGGGTGAGTTCTTCAGCAATAACAACGCCCGGGTCGACCGCAACCTGGCGCCCTCGCTGTCCCAGGTCAGTGCCGCGCCGGACGGCGACCGCATTCAGGTCAGCGGTTACGCCGACGACGAGGACGGCACCGTGAGCCGCGTTGATATCGTGATCGACGGCCTTGACGGCGGCGGCGACAACCTCACCGCGGTGGTCGACGGCAGCGGCTTTTTCCAGGGCACCAGCGCGTCCCTGGCCGACGGGCTCTATGCCGTGGCGGTGGTCGCGGTGGACAACGATGACGGCGAGAGCGAGCCGACCGTGGACACCGTGCGAGTAGGTCCGGAGCCGCCGCCGAGCGCGCCGGTGCTCAGTGATATCGGCGTCAGCCTGGACGGGCAGTGCGCCACCGTCAGCGGTGAAGTGGTGGACGCCAATCAGGATCTGGCCAGTGTCACGGTGACCTTTTCCACCGGCGCCACCGCCGCGGATCTGGACGGCGTGCGCTACACCGCCCGCGCCTGCGGCCTGTCCGGCGGCGCCAACAGCGCCACCGTGGTGGCCGAGGACCAGGGCGGCCTGAGCGCCAGCGACCAGATCGATTTCGTGATCGACGCGGGCCAGGTGGCCACCCTGGACCAGCACATCAGCGCCGGCCGTCTGGACTACACCAACTACGCCAACTGCTACCTGGAATACAGCACCGAGGCCTTCAAGCTGAATGAAATCGAAACCGGCGGCCAGTGCCAGTGGCAGGACGGTGACGCCAGCTGCGTGGGGCCGCTGCAGGCCTGTTCCGGCAGTGGTGGTGATGACGGCGGCGACGACGGCGGTGATCCGCCCACCGATCCGGACGACGGCTGCCAGGCGGAAACCACCTACAATTACTACCACAAGACCGCCGGGCGGGCGTACAGCACCGGGAACTATTACACCCCGGATTACTTCGCCCAGGGCAGTGACCAGCCGATGGCCGGCTCCACCTGGGGCACCACCGAGCTGCACAGCACCGACGGCGGTACCGTGTGGCAGGTGGGCGCCTGCCCCTGATCGTTCATCTTGTTGAATTTCCTCCCCTTGCGTACCATCCGATGCGCGCCCGGCCCCGGGCGCGTATCGCCCAGGGGAGGAACGGATGGCGAAGAAACCGGTGGGACGGCCCCGTGGCCGTAACGGTGAAAGCGGCGATCGTGGTGCCGCCATTCTGGATGTCTCGGAGCGGTTGTTCGCCCGTCATGGCTATGACGGCGTTACCCTGCGCACCGTCGCCCGCGAAGCCGGCGTCGATCTGGCGCTGATCAATTACTACTTCGGCCCCAAGCAGCAACTGTTTGACACCGTGTTCCAGCGCCGCGCGCGCATCCTCAACGACGACCGGCTGAAAGCGCTCAACGCCGCCCGCGCGGAAAGCGACCCGGTGCCCCTCGAGAAAATCATCGAAGCCTATCTGCGGCCCCTGGAAATGGCCCAGGAAAGCGAGGACCAGGGCTGGCGTAACTACTGCGCCCTGCTGGCCTACGTGAATACCTCCCCGGTGTGGGGCCCGGTGCTGATGAGCCGTCACTTCGACGCGCCCATGGAAACCTTCGTGGAAGCCCTGTCCGCCGCCCTGCCGAACACCGAGCGCGCCGACCTCTACTGGTGCTACCACTTTATGTCCGGGGCGATGACACTGACCTTCGCCAACACCGGGCGCATCAACGCCATGTCCGGCGGCCTGTGCCGGTCCGACGACTTCCAGACCGCCTACGACCGCATGATCCCCTTCGTGGTGGCCGGCTTCGAGCGAGTGTGCGGTCGTCTCAACAATCGCTGATCTCTAGGAGCAGGCCTGGTGGGAGCGGGCCTCGCCCGCGAAAGGGGCGAAGCCCCGGCAGGATCCCAGAGACCTTTCTAACGGCAGTACAAACAGCGTCTCTGGAATCCTGCCGGGTGGCTAAAGCCACCCTTTCGCTTGCAAGGCAAGCTCCCACAAACCGAGCTTCGTAGAAAGGTTCGGCACAGCCGCTTGCCCCTGCTGGAGAAACGACGGTCCGCTGTTACTCGGTATCGTCCGCCGGCGGCGCGGGGTCCTCTTCCCGGGGGGCGTCAGCGGCTTCCTCTTCTTCCTTGGGCGCCGCAGGCTCTTCCGGCTTGACGCCGTTGTCCTCGAGCGTCTGGTCCGACAGCTCCGCCTTGGCTTCCACTTCCTCGGCGCTCTTCTCCTCGCCGATCCGGTAGGCGGCGAAGCCGGCGTGCACCACCTGATTCACCGCCATGCCCAGCACGCGGCCGTCGTAGGGCGCGATGATGGCGCTGCCGGTATTGCTGATGGGGTCGGTGACGGTACCCAGGATCTCGCCCTTGCGCACCTGATCGTTGAGCTCCACCTCGGACAGCAGGATGCCGCCCTGGCCGGCGCGGATCCATTCCGATTCGAAGAACACCGGTTGCGGCGCGCCCCAGAAGCGGCTGGCTTTGCGCATGTCCAGGTTTTCCAGCAGCGTCTCCAGGGCCTGGACCCCGTAGTCCACCGCTTCGTCTTCGAGACGGTTGGGGCCGCCGGCTTCCATGGTCACCGCGACAATGCCTTCTTCCACGGCGGCGGCGCGCAGCATGCCGTCGCCCGGCGGGCTGTGCAGCACGGTCATGCCGCCGAAGTGCTTGGCGAACGCCACCACCTCGGACTTGTCCAGGTCGGCGCGCAGCTGCGGCTGGTTGATGCGCTTCTGGGAACCGGTGTGCAGGTCCACCAGGTAATCGCATTGGCGCACGATGTTGTTGAACAGGGAGAACGCCAGCCGGCTGGCGGCGCTGCCTTTTTCGTGGCCGGGGAAGTAGCGGTTCAGGTCGCGGCGGTCGCTGAGATAACGCGAGCCGTTGCGGAAGCCGTCCAGGTTGACGATCGGCACGCCCACCACGGTGCCGGCCAGCTCGGTGGGTTCCAGCTCGTACATCAGGCGCCGCACCATCTCGATGCCGTTGAGTTCGTCGCCGTGCACGGCGGCGGTGAGGCACAGGCGCGGGCCCGGCTCGTTGCCGTGGGCCACCAGCACCGGCACCGGCGTGGCGATCGAGCGGAACGACTGGTCCGGGGCCCAGTGCAGGGTCTCGAAGGTGCCCGGTTGCACCGTCTTGCCGAGCAGTTCCAGCGGTTTGACGGTGTCGGCGTCGTCCTCTTCCTCGGCTTCGGAGGATGACGCCTCGTCCTGTTCCGGGGCGTCGTCACTGTCGGCGGCGGGCGCCTCGGCGGCCACGTCGTCTTCGCGTTCGTTGGCGGTCACGGTGCCGGCCAGGGCCAGCAGGATCAGAGTAATCAGCGGAATAATACGCGACACGGAAGCTTCCTTTTAGGACCGTTTCATGACTCTCGCTGGGCCAGTTCCTCCCAGCGCGCATAGTGCTCGTTCAGGCGTTGCTCCAGTTCCTGCAGCCGACGCTGGGCGTCGGCGATCTCGTCCTGGGGGCGCTTGTAAAAGTCCGGGTCGGACAGTTCGGTCTGAACCTCGCCCAGCGTCGCCTCCAGGGTTTCAATCTGCTCGGGCAGCGCCTGCAGTTCCAGCTCTTCCTTGTAGGAGAGCTTGCGGCCGCCGCTGTCCTTGGCTTTCGGTTTCGGTTTGCTGGACGGCGCGGCGAGCTTGCCGGTTTTGACGTCGTCGCCCCGGTTCGGTTCCGGGCGCTGGCGCAGCCAGTCCTGGTAGCCGCCCACATAGGCGTTGGGGTCGCCGCCCTCGAACACCAGGGTGGAGGTCACCACATTGTCGATGAATTCCCGGTCATGGCTGACCAGCAGCAGGGTGCCCTGGTAGTTGACCAGCTGCTCTTCCAGCAGCTCCAGGGTTTCCACGTCCAGGTCGTTGGTGGGCTCGTCGAGCACCAGCAGGTTGAACGGCTTGGTGAACAGCTTGGCCAGCAGCAGCCGGTTGCGTTCGCCGCCGGACAGCGAGCGCACCGGCTGGCGGGCGCGCGCCGGCTCGAACAGGAAGTCCTGCAGATAGCCCATCACGTGCTTCTTGCGGCCGTTGATCTCGACCACGTCGGAGCCTTCCGCCAGGTTGTCGAGCACGCTTTTGTTGCTGTCCAGGGTGTCGCGCATCTGATCGAAGTAGGCCACCTGGAGCTGGGTGCCGTGCTTGACGGTGCCCGCGTCCGGGGTCAGCCGGTCCAGCAGCAGGCGGATCAGCGTCGACTTGCCGCAGCCGTTGGGGCCTAGGATGCCGACCCGGTCGCCGCGCAGCAGGGTGATGGAGAAATCCCGCAGCAGCGGCAGGCCGTCGATGGCGTAGCGCAGATGCTCCGCTTCGATCACCACCTTGCCGGAGTTGTCGCCTTGCTGGATTTCCAGGCCGGCGGTGCCCTGGCGGTTACGGCGCCGGGCGTAGTCCTCGCGCATGCTTTTCAGGGCGCGCACCCGGCCTTCGTTACGGGTGCGGCGCGCCTTGATGCCCTGGCGGATCCAGCGCTCTTCCTGGCTGAGCTTCTTGTCGAACTCGGCGTTGGCGCGCTCTTCGTTTTCCAGCGCCGCCTGCTTGCCGGCCAGGTACTTGTCGTAATCGCCGGGCCAGCTGGTCAGTTTGCCGCGGTCCAGCTCGATGATGCGGGTCGCCAGGGAGCGGATGAAGGCGCGGTCGTGGGAAATGAACACCAGGGTGGCGGAATAGCCTTTGAGGAAGGTTTCCAGCCAGCGGATCGCGTCCAGGTCCAGGTGGTTGGTGGGCTCGTCCAGCAGCAGGATGTCCGGCTCCTGGACCAGCGCCCGGGCCAGCAGCACGCGGCGTTTCATGCCGCCGGACAGGCCGGCGAAGTTCTGCTCGCCGTTCAGGTTGAGCTTGGAGAGCACCGTGTCCACGCGCTGGAACAGCTGCCAGGCGCCGCGCGCCTCGATCTCATTGTTGAGGGTCTCGAAGCGGGCCAGGTTCTCATCCATGCGCTCCGCCTGGTCCGGATCGCCCAGGGCGCGGCTCAGGTGGTCGTGTTCGTTGAGCAGCGTGCCCAGCTCGCCCAGGCCCTCGGCGACCATGTCGTGCACGCTGTGGTCCTGGTCCTCGGGCACTTCCTGTTCCAGGCGCGAGATCATCAGGTTCTGGGTGCTCTCGATCTGGCCGTCGTCGGCCTGCACCTCGCCGGCCAGAACCTTGAGCAGGGTGGACTTGCCGGAGCCGTTGCGGCCCACCAGACAGAGCCGCTCGCCGGCTTCGATGGTGAGGTCGACATTGTCGAGCAGGGGCTGCTCGCCGAAGTGCAGTTGAATCTGTCGCAGCGTGATCAGGGACATGAAAGCGCGTCGTGTTGAAATGAGGCGGCGAGTGTAACATTTACACTATGGCAATTATCGGATTTCCACCCGCTGGATCGGCCCGCTGATCTCAGCGGTCCCCGCCGTCGTCGTCGCGGCCGCGTTCGCCGTCGTGATAGTGGGTTCTGGTCTCTCCATAATGCCCCCGGGTGTCTCCGTGGCGGCCGTTGTTGCCGCTGTCGAACAGGAGACCGTCGGCGGCGGACCTCAGGTGGACGTCAAGCTGGTTGAAGGCGATTTCCACGCCGTGCTCGCGGGCCAGAGTATCGATGGCGCGGTTCAACTCGTTGGTGGCGAACAGAATATCGCCGATTTCCCCAAGATAGACGCGCAACTCGTGATCCAGAGTGCTGGCGCCGAACGCCATGAACAGAATCAGCGGTTCCGGATCCTGCAGCACCCGGGGGTTGTCGGCCGCCGCTTTGGCCAGGACATCGTGGCAAGCCTGCAGATCGGACCCGTAGGCGAACCCCACTTTAAGGGTGACGCGGGTGACGGTATCGGTGAGAGACCAGTTGATAAGCCGTTCGGTGACGAACGCCTTATTGGGGATGATGATTTCCTTGCGGTCGAAATCGATGATGGTGGTGGCGCGGATGCGGATACGGCTGACGGTGCCCGACAGCTCGCCGATGGTGATCACGTCACCGATGCGCACCGGCCGCTCGAACAAAATGATGATGCCGGAGATAAAGTTGGCGAAGATCTCCTGCAAGCCGAAGCCCAGCCCCACACCCAGCGCCGCGACGAGCCACTGCATCTTGCTCCAGGACAAGCCGAGCGAGCCCAGGGTGATCATCACGCCGATCATGACGATGACATAGGACAACAGGGTGGTGATCGCGTAGCTGGAGCCCTGCTTGAGACTCAGCCGTGACAGCAGCAGCACTTCCAGCAGGCCGGGCAGGTTGCCGACCAGCACGAAGGTGCCGATGCCGATGGCCAGCGCGGTGATCACATCGCCCAGGCTGATCGGCGAGGTGGTAGCGTTGGCGCCGCTGCCTTCGGTGCTTTCCCAGAGCACAATGGTGTTGGTGTAGGAGAACGCATTGATCACGTCCGCCCATACCCAGTAGAGCAGCACGCCGAACAGCACCACCAGGCCCAGGCGCACCAGCCGCAGCGATTGCTGGTTGACCTGCTGCAGGTCCATCTGCGGCTCCTCGACTTCCACCCCTTCCACGTTTTCCTTGGGTTCCGCTTCGCGCTCCGCCACCGCCCGTTTATAGGCCAGCCGCTGGGCGGCCACCGCCAGGCCGCGCACCGCGGTGGCGTCGATAAGGATCACCAGCAGGGCAAGATAGAAAGTGTCGATCAGGCGGCCGGACAGGCGCACCGAGGTGAAGTAGTAGCCGGCCACGATCAACGCCACCAGCACCAGCGGCGCGCCGGCGCTGATCAAGGTGGTCACCGAGCGCAGGGTGCGCGAATAATGCTGGATCGGGTAGGCCAGCGCGGTGCGCGCCAGCATTACGCTGATCACCGCCAGCCCGGCCACCATGGTGACCAGGCCGATACGGTCGTTGCTCAACTGCGCCGGCCACTCCTCGCCGAAGGCGATCACCAGCGTCATCGGCACCATGGTCAGGCCGATGATCAGCAGGCGCCGGCGCAGTTGCCGGTTATTGTCCTCGGTCCAGCGGAAATGGCGCTGGGCGATGCCGTTGCGCGACAGCAGCCTGTAGCACAGCTCGAACACCAGCCAGATCAGGGCGATCTTGGCCAGCGCCGCGCCCAGCACCGTGCTCAGGGTGCCGGGCTGCACCCACAGCCCCCAGCCCAGCAGGCTCAGCACCAGCGGGCCGGGCACGCAGAGCAGCGTCGTGTAGATGATCGCCAGGGGCGTGTGGCGCTGGCTGTCCCGCTTCAGAAAGCCGATATCGCCGTTCAGCGACTTGATCCGTTTACGCAGGCGCGGGCGTACCAGCCACAGGGCGCCGGCCAGCACCAGCGGCAGAAACAGCCATTGCCACTTGCTTTGCAGAATGTCGGTGGCGTTGGTGACCATGCGCCGCCAAGGCATGGTGTTGATCTGGTCCGCCACCTGGCCGGGGAACTCGGCGAACCAGGCCAGGGACAGCGGCTGGGTGCTGGGCATCCAGAAGGTCTGTTCGGAGATGATGTCGTGCAGATTGCGGGTCAGCTTGTCCAGTTGCTCCTGGGACAGATTCAGGCGCACCAGGATATTGAGCTTGCGGCCCAGCTCCTGGTCGAGCTGATTGAGCAGGTCCACCCGGTTGTCGATCAGGCGTTGCAGGCCGTCGCGCAGCTGCGCTTTTTGCTGATCGTCCAGGCCGCTGTCCTCGGGCAGCTTGAGATCCCGGTTTTCCAGTTCCTGCAGGGTCTGGCGGATGTCGAACTGGGCCAGGCGCGCCTCGGTGATCTGTTTGTCCAGGCCTTCCCGGGGTGTGAACTGAGGCAGGCTTTTCTGCTGCTCGTAAAGAATGCGCGACAACAGCAGGCTGCCGTCGAGCATCTCGATCTGATCGTTGACGGTGCTGGAGAGCGAACGGGCGCGGTCCAGCTGGGTCTCCGCGTTGATCACCTCGCGGATCAGGTTGTTCACGTCGCTGGCGGTGTCCTTGAGCTGGTCACGCACCGCCTCGTTGCGCTGCCGCGCGGTGTCCAGCAGTGGATGACTCGCCAGGCTTTCCGGCAGGTCGAGCTGGTCGTCGCCGATTTCCGCGCTGAGCGACTCGCCGCGACGCTCGTTGATCATCGGCTGCAGGACGTCCAGCCGCGTCTGAATCACCTCGGTCTGCGCTTCCAGCACCCGTTTGCGCAGGCGGGCCAGCTCTTCCAGGGTGCTGGCCACGGACAGCTCCTGGTTACGCAGTTCAATACGCGTTTCCAGCGCCGCCAGTTCCGTGCGCAGCCGGGTGGTTTCGGCCTCGGAGAGGGTATCGTTTTCCTGGTTCAGACGCCGGCGGATTTCGTCGGTGCGGGCCAGGCTGTCGCTGATCGTGTTCTGGGCACGCTCGGGCAGGGTTTGCGCGCGGGTCAGCTCGCCGCTCACCTTGGCCAGGGTTTGCTGGTTTTCTTCCAGCGCTTCCAGTTGCTGGCCGAGTTCTTCCACAAGCGCGGCAAGGGACAGGTCCTGGTAGCGGGCGCGCCAATCCAGCTCGGCGTCCTGGCGCGCCTTGGCCAGCTGTTCCTGAAGACGGTTGCGGTCCACCGGGGCCTGCCGTCTGCGGTCGGAAAGCGTGTCGATCTGTTCCCGGTTGCTGTCGATCTCGCGGCGCAACGTCAGCGTCTGCTGCAGCTCTTCGCGTTCCGGGTTCTCGTCGGCGGTATCGGCGGCGCCGTCGCCGCCGTCGCCGGATTCGCCACCGTCACCGGAGAGCTGTTTCTCCAGGTCGCCGATGCCGGGCAGTGAGAACGCACCGGTCTGCGCCTGGGCCGCCGCCATCGGCAGCAACGCGAGCAACAGAGCCAGTGGTAACGAACGGAACAGTCTGATCAATACAGCCAACACGGAAAGCGCCTTTGGTTTTTTGCAAGCTTAGCAACGGCCGGGGTCCCGGCATAGCCGCCGCCGTCATTCCGTGATCAGCAGCCCCGCCCGTCGGTGATCTCGGCGACGCTGTCCGCCACGTTGTCGTCCTCCGGCGCCAGTTGCCGGGCGCGGCACACCGCTTCCCGGGCCTGGTCCGGCTGGCCGCTGTCGCGCAGTGCGTAGGCCAGGTTGTTCCAGGCCGGCGCCAGATCCGGGGCGCGCGCCACGGTGGCCCGGTAGGCGCGCAGGGCGGCGTCGGTCCGGCCATCCTGCCAGAGCGCGTTGGCGTAGCCGAAATGCAGCCGGCCATTGTCCGGGAAACGCGCCACGGCGGCTTCCCAATAGGGCAGCGCGCCGGTCTGCATCGGCGCCAGCGCCTGCAACAGCGGTTCCGGTTGCACGCTGTCCGGCAGGTCGCCGGGCGGCAGCAACACGAAACCCCAGTAGCGACCCCGGGCCCAGGTGCGCAGGAAGCGGTTCCAGCGGCTTTCCGTGGCCTGGTCGGTGCCGCTGTGCAGGATAATGCGCTCACCGCCGTCGCGGTAGCCGATCACCACCGCATAGTGCCACAACGGCCATTGCGGCAGCGCCAGGTTCTGCAAGACCAGCACCGGGTGGCCGGCCTGCACCTCCTGGATCAACGCCGTGGGCGTGTTGATCGGATAGGCGAGCAGGCCGCGGGCCCGGCCCGCCGCCACCAGCTCGATGCCCAGCGCGCCCTGACGCTCCGGCAGCCAGACTTCGTCGACCAGTTCGGTCTTGTCGCCGGGCAGCCCGTTCCATTGCAGCATCATGCCCAGGGCGGCGGGGCCGCACTGGTAGGCTTCCTGGGGAATAAAGGGCACGTCCAGCCGCTGCTGCGGGCGCGCGTCGGCCCGTTCCGGCGGCGGAACCGTCTGGCAGGCGGTGAGCAGTAGCAGAAACAGCAAGGCGGCGGCCGGGCGGCCGCCGCGCGGGCAGGCGATCATTTACCCGATCGGATCGATGACGGGGAATACATCGGTGGCGCCGAGCAGATCCAGCAGCACCAGAATCAGGATAACGGCGAGAATCACACCCACCACGCTACCGCCGGCGGGCATCTGTTCCGCTTTCTGCGCCAGCTGGTTCAGCTCCCGGTCGCTGAGACGACCCAGACGCTTTTCCACGTCGCCGGGGGTGACGCCGTTCTTGGCCAGCACCTTGGCGGCGGCTTCATGATTCATCAGCCGCATGACTTTGCGTTCGGTGGCGGCCCGCTGCTCGCTGGAAACCATGCCATCGGTCGTGACCATGGCGGCGTGGGCCGCGGGTACGAACAAGCCTTGCGTAAACAACATAACCAGCGCCGTCAGGACGCCTGTAATTTGCTTTTTCATCGACATCGCTCCACTTAAAAAACGTGGCTCAAGGCTAGCACGGCGCGTTCCTGTTCAGGGTTATGCAAGTTAAAGCTTTGTGATCTTTTACACTCATTTCACCAATCACCGCCGCCTTCACGCCGGCCTGTGCCAAAGCCGCCAGGGCGGCGTCGCGCAGGCCCGGATCCACCGAGAACAGCAGGCCGCCACTGGTCTGTGGATCGGTGGCCGCCGCCAGGCGTGGATCGTCGTCGGCGATGTCGCCGTGCTCGCAGCGTGTCAGCACCTGGTCGTTGGCCGGCTTCAGGGTGCTCACCACGCCCCGCGCCACCAGCTCTTCGGTGCCCGGCAACAGCGACAGGCTGTCCAGGTCCAGGCGCGCGTCCAGGTTGCTTTGCTCGCACAGCTCCAGCAGGTGGCCGAGCAGGCCGAAGCCGGTGATGTCGGTGCAGGCATTGGGCGCCAGCGGCGCCATGGCGTCCCGGGCCAGGCCGTTGCTGCGCAGCATGCTGTCGAGCGTGGCGTCCAGCCAGGGGCCGCGACTGAGGTCGTGCATCAGGCCGGCCAGTTGAATGCCGGTGCCCAGGGACTTGGTGAGAATCAGCACGTCGCCGGGCCGGGCGCCGCTTTTATGCCACAGGTCCGCCGGCGGCGCGGCGCCGTTGACCGTGAACCCGGCCGCCATCTGCGGCCCTTCGATGGTATGCCCGCCCACCAGGGTGCAGCGGGCCGCGTTCAATTCCTTCAGCGCCCCGGCCATCAGGCGGTGCAGATCGCGGCTTTGCAGGCGGGGATGGTGGCGCGGCATGCAAACCGTGGCCAGGGCGGAGTGGGGCGCCGCGTTCATGGCGAACAGATCGCTGAGGCTGTGCAGCGCGGCGATGCGCCCGAACAGATAGGGCTCGTCCACGAAGGCGGGAAAATAGTCCAGGCTTTGCACCAGCCGCTGGTCCGCCGGCCAGCGAATCACGGCGGCGTCGTCGGCGTGGTCCACGCCCGCCTCGATGTCCTCGCGGATCACCGGGTCGAGCGCCGCCAGGGCCTCGCTTAACGATTGCGCCCCCACCTTGGCGCCGCAGCCGGCGCAGTGCAGGGTGTCGTCCGGGGCGCCGGCCCGGGCGGCGGCGTCCATGCGCGGCAGCCGGCGGTCGAATTTGTCCATGAAGTCCCGGTCCAGCCGGTCCTTCCAGCGCCACACCCAGCCGCCGGCCAGCGCCGGGCCGCCGCCCCGGCTGCCCACGGCGTCACGGCCGCCGGCGGACAGCAGCGACAGAAAACGCCGTTGCGGGCGGTACGGCTCCAGCGGCTGGCCCTGGGCGGCGGCGGCCAGATTGCGCGCCAGGATTTTCGCCTGGCGTACCGCGTAAACGCCGGCCTTGGGCAGATCGCCGGGAAAGGCGGCGCAGTCGCCGGCGGCGAATACCCGCGCGTCGGCCGGGCTTTGCAGGGTGTCGTTGACGCGCACGAAGCCCTGGTCGTCGCAGGGCAGCCCGCTGTCCGACAGCCAGGAAGCGGCCCGCACGCCGGTGCACCAGAGCAGAAAGTCGTGCGGCAGCTCGCGGTCATCGCTGAGCAGGCGTTGCGCCTGCACTTGCCGCACCGGTGTGTGGCTGTGCAGGGTCACGCCGCGCGCCGCCAGGCGCCGGGTCATGCGGCGGCGCACGCCGGCGGGAAAGCCCGGCAGCAACGCCCCGGCGGTGACCAGGCTGACGCCGGCGCGGTCGCCCAGGGCGTGGGCCACCGCCAGCGCCATCTCGGTGCCGCCGGCGCCGCCGCCCACCACGGTGATCGCCGCCGGCCTGTCCCGCTCCGCCAGTTCGTCCCGCAACGCCCTCCAGCGGCGGTGAAAATCCGCCACCGGTTTCACCGCCACCGCGTGTTGCTCGGCGCCGGGCACGGCGGTGAGATTGGGGGTGGCGCCCACGTCCAGGCTCACCAGGTCGTATTCCAGGTGGGTGCCGTCGTCCAGGTAGAGCCGCCGCTGCTCGGGCTTGAGCCGCACCGCGCGGGCGCGGATAAAGCGCGTGCCGGTGGCCTGGCAGAGGCGCTGCAGATCAATGTGCGTCTCTTCCAGACGGTAGTGGCCGGCGACCAGCCCCGGCAGCATGCCGGAATAGGCGCTCAGGCTGTCCGGGGAGACCAGGGTCAGACGCAGCCCGGGCACCGGTTTCATGGCCAGCATGCGCAGCGCCAACGCGTGGCTGTGGCCGCCGCCGACCATGATCAGATCCTGGGTGGCGGAAGGGGTCAGCATGCGGTTCTCCTGTCGGTCATGGCGGTGCGTCTCATTGCTCATTCATTCCACGGGCTGGCCACGGGTGGACAGGCGCAGGCGCCCGCGCAACCAGCGCGAGAAGGCGTCCACGCCCAGATTCAGGCCGACGGTGGCGAGAATCAAAACCAGGGTGCGGTCAAAGCGGAACTCGGCGACGCTGGAATCAATATAAAAACCCAGGGTATGAATGCCCAGGATACCCAGCACCGCAGTCTCGCGCATGATGATCTCCCAGCGGTAGAGCAAAAAGGCGAGAAAGTTCGGGTACAACCGGGGCAGCACCTCGAAGGCGTAGCGGTTGAGCCCCCGGGGGCTGTCGTCGCGCAGGGTCAGCCCTTCGCTGAAACGGGCGGTAAGGTGCGCGATGATCGCCCCGGTGTGCAGGCCCAGGGCGAGGATGCCCGGCAGCATGGACGGGCCCAGCATGATCAGAAAGAAAAACGCCAGGAAGAATTCCGGCGTGGTGCGCAACACCACCAGAATGAAATGGCCCAGCCCCCGGCTGACGCGATTGCCGAACAGCGGTGAGCGCAGCGGAAACAGCACCAGCGCCAGCAACGCGGTCAGCAGCAGGGCGGCCAGGCCCAGCACCAGGGTGTGCCAGACCCCGGGGCCGATCTGCTCGGTCCACAGCGTGCCCAGCCACACCCACAGCTCGGCGACACCGCCGTCGTTTTTCAGCGGCGCGGGCACCAGGTCCTCGGTGACGAAGCGCACCAGCGTTTGCAGGCTGCCGGTCCACACCGGCGGTGCCCAGATCAGCGCGGCCAGCAGGTAGACCGGCAGCAGCAGCGGGCGCAGCCAGAAGCGCAGAGTCAGAATCAGCAGAAACAGCAGATAAAGCAGCGCCGCGCCTTCGCCGTAATGGCCTTCGCGGAACGCCGTCTCCAGGTGAAAGCCCAGGGTCGGCAGGCCGATAAAGCCGAGGATCGCCGAGGCGCGCAGCGCGCACTCCAGGCGGTAACCGGTGTAGGCCTTGCAGGACGCCCAGATCAGCGGCAGGCGGGTATAGAAAAAGCGGCCCAGGCGGCGCCGGTCGTCGGGCAGGGCAACCGCCGGCGCCGGGTCCGCTTCTTCCAGGAATTCGCCGAACACCTTGGCGAAGATGCCGGCGTAGGGCAGGGCGATGGCGAGCACGCCGGTGAGCGTGGACAGGCCGGTGACCTGCATCAGCAGCAGCCCCCAGAACAGCTCGTGGACGGCGCGCACCGAGGCGGCGCCGGCACGCACCGCCCGGCGGTGCCAGAACAACGCCAGCAAAAAGCCGGCGGCGGCGCCCAGGGCGACGCCCTGGAACGCGAACGCCAGGGTGTTGGCCAGCGCCCGGCCGAGCCCCTCGGTGGCCAGGAAGTCCGGGCGCAGCAGGCCCAGGCCCACGCGCATCATTTCCGCGCCCGGGTCGCCGCGGGTGACTTCCAGATCGGCGCAGGCGAACGCGATCAGCCCGGCCAGCCCCAGCCAGCCGCTGGCGCGGCGCCAGCCGGCGGCGGTGGTGGTGAAGGTCGGGGCGGGGCGGTTCATGGCAGGTAGAGGCGGTCCAGGTCGGCCAGCGTCAGTGACGCGGACGGCGCGTCCAGCACCGTCTCGCCATGGCGCAGACCGATCACCCGCTCAAAGCAGGCCAGCGCCAGGGCGCGGTCGTGCATGGCGACCACGGCGCTGTCGTGGCGGCGCAGGGTATCGCGGAGCAGCGCCAAGCCCTGGTGTTCGTCCAAGTTGGAGACCGGCTCGTCGGCCAGCAGCACCGGCCGCTCCGTGAACAGGGCCCGGCCCAGGGCGGTGCGCTGGGCCTGGCCGCCGGACAGCCGGTCGACGCTGGTGAACAGCTTTTCGGCCAGCCCCAGGCTTTCCGCCACGGCGGCGACGCTGTCGCGCTGGGCCGCCGTGGGATGCACCAGCGCGCGCAGATTGCGCCAGGTGCCGAAGCGGTGCAGGCCGCCCATGTAGATGTTGTGGAACACGCTGAGCATGGGCACCAGCGCCTGCTCCTGGGGGCACCAGGCGCACAGCGTTTCCCGCTGGCGCCGCAGCGCCGCCAGCAGGGTGGACTTGCCGCTGCCGGACGGGCCCAGCAGGGCCACGGTTTCGCCGCGCCGGACGGTCAGATCCAGGGCGGGGAATACCGTCTCGCGGCCGTGGCCGAGCCGCGCGCCCCGGAAGTGGAACAGGGGCGCCGGCGCTTCACTGGCGTTCACAGCGGTTCAATCCAGCAGGCCGATGCTTTCGGCGGTGTCTTCGATGGCCTGGTAGTCATCGTTGTCGGCGGGCACGAAGGCGCTGCGCGGGAAGGCCTCGAGCAGCTCCGGGTCGTCGATCGCCAGCAGCACCTCGGTGACCCGTTGGCTGAAGCCGTCGCCGAAGCGCTGGTCCAGGTCGCCGCGCACGGTCCAGTGGTAGTCCGGGTAGGCGGGGGTTTCCCAGATCACCTGCACCTTGTCGGTGTCGATGTCGCCGTCCGCCAGGGCCTGGTCCCAGACCTGATAATTGAGCGCGCCGGTGGCGTAGGCGCCGCTTTCCACCAGCGACAGGGTGCGGCTGTGGTCGCCGCTGAAGCCGACCTTGTCGATCAGCTCCTGGGGCGGCGCGCCGAAGCGTTCGCGGAAGTAGTACTCGGGCATCAGCCGGCCGGAGGTGCTGCCCTTGGAGCCGAAAGTGAACGACGGCTGCTCGGCGAACGCGTCGGGCAGGCTGTCGCCGGGCTCCAGGCCGGTGCTGCTATTGGCGATGAAATAGGATTTGAAGGCGGTGTCTTCCTGGCCCTGGGCAATGGCTTGCGAGCCGGGCACCAGGCGCCGGGCCTGAACCCCGGACAGGCCGCCGAACCAGGCCATCTGCACTTCGTCGTTGCGGAAGGCGGTGACCGCCGCCGGGTAGGACTTCACCGGCACGTATTTCACCGGCACGCCGAGCGCCTCTTCCAGGTGCTCGGCCACTTTGCCGAAGCGTTGTTCCAGGCGTGACTCGTCCTGGTCGGGGATCGCGGTGAAGGTGAAAGTTTGCGCCGGTTCGCGGGAATCACAGGCGGCCAGCAGCAGCACGGCGCAGGCCGTGGCCAGAAGGGGTTTGATCATTGTCGGCTCCGTTCAATAGGGAGTTTTACCGGACGTTATTAGGGCCTGTGTGAACAGGCCCTTCACCGCCGCGTGTCCGGCTATCCGCGGTGGCTCAGGTATTCCATCACTTGCGCCCGGCTGCCCTGATAGAGAATCGGGCCGTCCCGGCGTTGTAGCATGTAATCGTACATGGGGTCGTAGTAGCCGCTCAGCAGTTCGCGGATCCACACCCGGTGGCGCTCCACGTCGCCGCCGTGGCGCTGCTGGTCCAGCGCCGCTTCCAATTCGCCGCGCAGATACTGATGGCGGGCGCCGCCCAGCCGTTTGCGGATGCGGTCGAGGGCGGCGAGCAGCGCCTCGGCCAGCCGCTCGAACGCCTGCGCTTCGCCGTAGTGGCGGCTGTATTCGTCCAGCGGTCCGGTGACGTAGTCCTCCAGCGTCACCCGCACGCGGGCTTCCAGCGGTTCGTCGATGACCACGCGCGGCGACTGGCGGATGCGCGCCTGCAGATCGTCCGGCACATAGCAGCGGCCGATCAGCTTGCCTTCGTCCTCCACCACCACCGGCGCCGGGCCCCGGTGCTGATGCTTGAGCAGGGCGATGGCCAGGCGGTTCTCGAAATCGATCTGGCTGGGCTGGCCCGCCGGTCGGCGGCCGAACGCCGAGCCGCGATGGTGGGCCATCCCTTCCAGATCGATGGCGTCGGTCAGCCGTTCGATAAGACGCGTCTTGCCGCAGCCGGTGCGGCCGCTGAGCACCACCATGGGCAGGTGGCGCAGGTTGTGCTTGAGCCGGTCGAGCAGGAAGCGGCGCATCGCCTTGTAGCCGCCCACCACCAGCGGCACATGCACGCCGGCCTGGTCCAGCCAGGCTTGGGTGGTGCGACTGCGCAGGCCGCCACGGAAACAGTACAGATAGCCGTCAGGATGGGCGCGGTGCCACTCCCGCCAGGCGTCCAGGCGGGCGCTCTTCTTGCGGCCGCTGACCAGTTCGTTGCCGAGATCAATGGCCGCCTGCTGGCCTTGCTGCTTGTAGCGGATACCCACCCGGTGCCGCTCGTCATCGTCGAGCAGCGGCAGGTTGCTGGCGGTGGGGAAGGCGCCCTTGGCGAATTCCACCGGCGCGCGCACGTCCAGTAAGGGAATGTCGCCGAGAAACAGCCCGGCGTAGTCTCGAGTGTCGTCCATGGCGGGAGATTCTAGCAGCCTGAGCGCGCCCCGGCGCTAGCTGCTGTAAGAGCAGGCTGTGGGAGCGGGCCCGGCCCGCGAAAGGGAGCGAAGCTCCCGGCAGGATCCCAGAGACGCTATTGGTGGTGCGCTTCGAGGTGTCTCTGGCATCCCGCCGGCCGGCTAAAGCCGGCCTTTCGCTTGCGGGGCAAGCTCCTACAATGCTCAGGCCGGGCGCAGCTGGCCGGTGAGGTGCGGTTTGACGCCGTCCTTGGCGACCACGCGGAAATCGAGGCCGCCGTCCTTTTCTTCGCGGGCGAACTTCACCGTGGCCGGAATGAACATCGGCACCTTGAACTGCACCGCCACGGTGAAGGCTTCCTCGGGCAGCTCGTGTTGCAGCTGCCCCAGGGCGCGGGCCTTGGACCACATGCCGTGGGCGATCTGGCGTTTGAAGCCGAACAGCTTGGCGGTCAGCGGGTAGAGGTGGATCGGGTTGCGGTCGCCGGACACGGCGCCGTAACGGCGGCCGGTGTTGCCGGGGACCTTCCATTCAATGGCGTCGGTGACCGGTTCCGGGGTGCCGCGCGAGCCCTTGTCGGCCTTGACGCCGCTGCCGCCGCCGCGGAAGAAGTTCACCGATTCGCTGGCCCAGACCCGTTCGCCGCCGGTGCTGACCACCGTGAAGATGGAAAACTCGTAGCCTTTTTCCACCTGGGTCAGGTTGCCCAGGTAGCATTTGATGTTGAGCTGCTCGCGCTCGGCGATGGGGCGGTACTGGGTGATGCTGTTGCGCACGTGCACCAGGCCCATGGCCGGGAACGGGAAGCCGTCCTCCATCATCAGCGCCATGTGCAGCGGAAAGGCGTGGATGTGCGGGTAGGTGACCGGCAGGCGGCCGTCGTCGCTGAACCCGCAGACCTTGCGGTAGGCGGCCAGGTGCCCGGCGTCCAGGCCCACATCGTTGAGGCGCAGGCCGACATTGGGCAGTTGCGGGTTTTTGCCGGGCTTCACCCGGGCACGCATCACCGCCTTGGCGAAATTGACCGGCATTGCCGGGGCGTGGCGCAGCTCGCGGAAGTTCACGTCACTCATAACAGCGTCCTTGATCTCTCCAATACGGCCGACGCCGCGTGACAACAGCGGCGTCGGCAAATTGGGGACAGTATAGGCAGTGTGAAGAGCGGCCTGGATTGGCCGTATCGCCTGGGGGAGCCCCCGAGCAGGCCTATCAATCCCGGCGGATCAGGTGCGCGGCGGGGTGTCGGAGCGCCACTGGGCCACCCCGAAGTAAATCAGGCGCACCTGTTTCTCCGCCATGATCAGCATCTCGTGCTGGCCGGCGTCGTCGTCTTCGTCCAGCTCCAGCATTTCCTGGGTCAGGGCGACCACGCTGTTGACCACCAGGGACGCCATCATCTGCAGGTCCTCGGCGTTGACCCGCACCAGGAACGGAAAGCGCGCCATATCCATCGCCAGCTCACTGACGAACAAGCGGATTTCACGGCGGATGGCCTGGCGCATGGTGGCCGAGCCGCCGTACAGCTCCTTTGAAACGAACAGGAAATGGGTGCGGTTATTGCGCACGTAGGTGAAGAAGGTCTCCATCGACCCGCGGATCATGCGTTCGTTGGGCAGTTCCTGCTGGCGCACTTCACGCATCATCTGGCGCAGGGTGCGAAAGGACTCGTCCAGCAGGGTCAGGCCCAGGGCGCTCATGTCCGGGAAATGGCGATAAAAGGCGGTGGGCACCACCCCGGCGCGTTTGGTCACTTCACGCAGGCTCAAGGAAGAGAACGGGGCTTTCTTGGCCACCAGATCCAGGGCCGCATCCATGAGCGCCTGGCGAGTTCGCCCCCTCTTGGGCCGCCGTCCCCGAGTCGGAGTCTCTCTGCTCATGGTTTTTGCTCCCGAGTCATCGTTTTTATTCTCCGCATTTTCGCCATGTTATTGAAAATCCCCGGCCGGATACAGACAACTGGTTGATTTTACTGTGTAAAAAAGTATAAGTGTACATGTGTTGACATTGGTGCCCCGCTTCGGTACAAAGTGCACAACTGTACACAAACGGGAGTTGGCATGAACGTCATCACCGCTTCAAATTCACAATCCGGTACTCCGGGCCTGATCCGTCGTCTCGGCAAGGCGCTCAGCACGCCGTTCGACCCGGAGGACTATCTGGCCCTGTTCGATCCGCTGCAGTCCGCCCGCGAAATACGCGCCCGGGTGATCGGCGTGCAGCGCGAGAGTGACCAGGCGGTGACCCTGACCCTGCAACCCAACCGCCTTTGGAAAGGCCACCGCGCCGGTCAGCATGTTCTGCTGGGCGTGGAGATCGAAGGCGTGCGGCATCAACGCTGCTTCTCCCTGTCCTCGGCCCCAGGCGGCGCGCCCACCATCAGCGTGAAGCGCCAGGGCCGGGGCGGCGTCAGCGACCATCTGGTCAACCGTTGCCGGGAGGGCGACCTGCTCACCCTGGCCGAGCCGGCCGGCGAATTCGTGCTGCCGGACCCGGTGCCGAAGCGCCTTCTGATGGTCACCGCGGGCTCCGGGATTACACCTGTTCACAGTATCGTGAAGTCCCTGCTCGCGTCCAACTTCGACGGCAAAGTGACCTGGGTGCACTTCGAACGCCGCTACCGGGACCTGATGCTGAGCGACTCCCTGGCGCAATTGCGCCGCGATCCGCGCCTCGACCTGCGCCTCGTCCTCAGCGGCGACAGCCCGCGCGACGGCGACCAGGCCGGCCGTCTGGATGAACACTGGCTCACGGATAACATCGCCGATGCCGCCGCGCACGCCGTTTTCACCTGCGGGCCGGCCGGCTTTCTCGACACGGTGATGGATTGGCACGGCGAACACGGCCGCGCGCCGCTGTTCCATGAGCGTTTCAAAGCGGCGCCGGTGGTGGCCGGTGAAGGCGGCCGGCTGCACTTCTCGCGCACCGGCGGCCAGGCCGAGGCCGCCGCCGGGGTGTCGCTGCTGGAAGCGGCGGAGCAGGCCGGCCTCAAGCCCAAGCACGGTTGCCGCATGGGCATCTGCCACACTTGCAAGTGCAAGGTGAGCAAGGGCCGGGTGCGCGACCTGCAGAGCGGCGAAAGCCGCGAGTTGAACGGCCAGGAAGTTCGTATTTGTGTCCACGCCGCCGAGGGCGACGTGGAACTGGATCTCTAAGGAGGCACGCTATGAATGCCAAAGTAGATCATTTCGACCCCATCGTATTCGAACGCCCGGGCGTGACGCTGACGCGCTCCCAGGTGGACGCCTTCGGCCGCGAAATCGACGCCCTGCGTGAAGAGATCATGGCGGATCTGGGCGAGCAGGACGCGCGCTACATCCGCCGTCTGGTGCGCACCCAGAAAGGCATGGAACTGGCCGGCCGCGGCCTGCTGTTCCTGGGCGTGCTGCCGCCGGCCTGGCTGGCCGGCACCGCGCTGCTGTCGGTGTCCAAGATTCTGGAAAACATGGAAATCGGCCACAACGTGATGCACGCCCAGTGGGACTGGCTGGGTGACCCGGCGCTGGATTCCTCCACCTACGACTGGGACAACACCTGCCCGGCGGAGCAGTGGAAGCATTCGCACAACTACATGCATCACACCTTCACCAACGTGGTCGGCAAGGACCGGGACGTGGGCTATGGCATCATGCGCATGTCCGAAGAGCAGCGCTGGAACCCGGCCTACCTGTTCCAGCCCGCCTATAACTGGGTGCTGGCCTCGTTGTTCCAGTGGGGCGTGGCGTTCCACGACCTGGAAGTGGAGCGCGTGCTCAAGGGCGAGAAAAGCTTCGCTGAATACCGCGCGCAGCGCCGCAAGATCATGAAGAAGGTGCGCAAGCAGGTGGGCAAGGACTATCTGCTGTTCCCGCTGCTGGCCGGCCCGTTCGCCCCCTGGGTGCTGGCGGGCAACGCCACCGCCAACCTGACCCGCAACCTGTGGTCGTACCTGATCATTTTCTGCGGCCACTTCACCGAGCACGCGGAAATGTTCAGCGAGGCGGAAATCGAGAACGAGACCCGCGGCCAGTGGTACCTGCGCCAGCTGCTGGGCTCCTCCAACCTGGAAGGCGGCCCGCTGTTCCACATCATGTCCGGCAACCTCAGCCACCAGATCGAGCACCACCTGTTCCCGGACATGCCGTCCAACCGCTACAAGCAGGTGGCGCCCAAGGTGCGCGAGATCGCCGAGCGCTATGGTCTGCACTACAACAGCGGCCGTCTGAGCCGCCAGTTCGGCACCGTGCTCAAGCGGATTAACCGCCTGGCGCTGCCGTCCCGGCGCAAGCCGAAAAACGCCACGGTGTGAAGCGGTTCCGGGTCCCCGGACGGTGTGCTAGTCTCACCACTTGGTATTTACCGTTTGGGGAAGTCGCAACAGGATGGCAGAACTGACCGATTCCGGCGTGCTTCTGCGCATGGCCTACCGGGCCATGCTCAACGCCGGCATTGATGCCGACGCGGTACTGGCCGAGCTGGGCCTGGACCCGTCCATATTGAACGTGCCGGATCTGCGCACGCCCCACGATGGCCAGGAATGGTTCTGGGAGGCGTTGGCGAAGGTCTCCAACGACGAGCATGTGGGCCTGCATCTGGGCAAGCACATGCCCGTCTACAAGGGCCAGGTGCTGGAGTATCTGTTTCTCTCCAGCCCCACCTTCGGCGAGGGCCTGCACCGTGCGCTCAGCTACCAGCGGCTGCTCTCCGACGCGGCACGGGCCGAACTGTTCGAAGAGGGCGAGCGGGTCTTCCTGCGTCAGCCGTTCTGGGGCCGCCGCCTGGCGCACCTCAACGAATGCGTGATGATGGGGCTGATCAAGTTCTTCCGCTTCGTCACCGACGACGCCTTCGAGCCCCTGGAAGTCCACTTCGGCCACGAACACCACGCCGACAAGGCCGAATACGAGCGCGCCTTCGGCTGCCCGGTGAAATTCGGCATGCCGTCCGTGGGCGTCTATTTCGACTCCCGCCTGATGGCGCTGCCCTCCGCCCACCACGAGCCGGAGTTGCTGCGTCTGCACGAGCAGCTCGCCAGCGAGCAGGTGGCGCGCCTGGAGAAGCAGGACCTGGTGGCCCAGGTCAACCGGCTGATCGCCGAGCTGCTGGAATCCGGCCACGCCAACCTGGAAGAAGTGGCCGAGCGCCTGGGCATCAAAGCCCGCCAGCTGCGCACCCGGCTCGCCGACGCCGGCACCAACTTCAACCAGCTGGTGGCCGACTACCGCTGCAAGCTGGCCAAGCGCCTGCTCGCCGGCACCGACGAATCCATCGACGAAATCGTCTACCTCACCGGCTTCTCCGAACCCTCCACCTTCTACCGCGCCTTCAAGCGCTGGGTGGGCATGACCCCCATCGAGTACCGCAAACTCAAAGCCGAAGAAGACGCCGCCGAAGCCGCCGCCAAACTCTGATTCTTGCTGGAGCGGGCTGTGGGAGCGGGCCCCGCTCGCGAAAGGGTGGCTGTCAGCCACCCGGCAGGATTCCAGAAACTTTTCTCTCCAGAGAGGCCCACCCGATCCCGGTGCTCCTTTGGAAATTGAAAGGTCCTAGCGCCTCTCTGAAAGGGTGGATCTGACCCGTGGCGGTGACGCTACCCAGTGAGCGGGGCAATGGTGGTGCCTGGAGGGAGCTGTTTGGCCAGGGACGGCCAAACTAACAGCGATCAGGGACGACTTGAGCGGTCCCGGAAGGCACCACCATTGCACCGCGTCTCGGATACGGAGCACCGAACACCCGAAGAACCAGGTCTCTGGAATCCTGCCGGGAGCTTCGCTCCCTTTCGCGGGCAGGGCCCGCTCCCACAAGGGCCGCACACAGACCCGCGTCCCCGGCTGGAGAGAACCCGCCTAGGGAAGGCGCACCTCGTTATCGACGGGGGGCGTCGGGCTCGTCGGCTTCGCCCTCGATGGTGACGCCGGGGCGCTCGCCGGGGCCGGGCCGGTGGGCGGGGTCATTGGCGGGGCCGGGTCCGGACTGGCCGGGCCGCGATCCGCCGGGATAGACGGTGCGGCTCTGGTAGAAGAAGGCGCCGCCGCCCGGGCCGCCCCGGGTGGCGAAGGTCTGCAGCGTGCCCTTGCGGATCAGATAATCCGCCATGGCGCGCCGTGAAAACGGCAGCAGCAGGGCGAAGCCCAGGGCGTCGGTGATAAACCCGGGGGTGATCAGGAAGGCGCCGCCGAGCAGCAGCATCATGCCTTCGGCCAGCTCCCGGCCGGGCATTTCACCCTGGTTCATGCGCTGGTTAAGCCGTTGCCAGGTCTGCAGGCCCTGACTGCGGAACAGGGCGGTGCCCAGCAGGGCGGTGACCACCACCATCAGAATGGTGATCGGCCAGCCGATAAAGTCCGCCACGGCGGCCAGTACCATGACCTCCACCAGGGCGAGCACGAAAATGGTCAGGAAAACGCGACCGAAACCCATCGAAACCTCGGAAATTCATTGCGGCGAGTGAGTGCCGTTCAAGGTTAGATGGCGGTGGGGAAGGGGAGTTTCAAGTCGAAAAGGAGGTGGGAGCGGGCGGGCCCGCTCCCACAAGCTTTCTACGCCAGGCCGATCAGGCGCCCAGCATCATCTGGCCGCAGACGCGCACCACGTTGCCGGTGAGGCCCTGGGAGGCGGGGCTGGCGAAGAACGAGATGGTTTCCGCCACGTCCACCGGCTGGCCGCCCTGGCTCATGGCGTTCATGCGCCGGCCGGCTTCGCGGATGGTGAAGGGGATGGCGGCGGTCATCTGCGTTTCGATGAAGCCCGGCGCCACCGCGTTCACGGTGATGCCCTTGTCCGCGTACTCCTCGGAGTAGGTGTCGATCATGCCGATCACCGCGGCCTTGGAGGTGCCGTAGTTGGTCTGGCCCAGGTTGCCGGCGATGCCGGCGATGGAGCTGATCGACACGATGCGACCGCCTTCGCCCATGGCGCCGTCGGCCACCAGTTGCTCGTTGATGCGCAGCTGGCTGGCGATGTTGATGTTCATCACCATGTCCCAGTGGCCCTCGGGCATGTTGCCGAGCATCTTGTCGCGGGTGACGCCGGCGTTGTGCACCAGGATATCCAGGCCGCCCATTTTCTTGGCGGCGTCGGCGATCACGCGCGGCGCGTCGTCGGCGGTGATGTCCAGTTCCAGGCTCTGGCCGCCGATTTCCTCGGCCACCTTGTTCAGGTCTTCGGCCATCGGCGGGATGTCCAGCACCGTGACTTCGGCGCCGTCGCGGGCCAGCACTCGGGCGATGGACGCGCCGATGCCGCGCGAGCCGCCGGTGACCAGGGCTTTTTTGCCGGCCAGCGGCTTGTCCCAGTCAAAGCTTTGCGCGTCGAAGCCGGCGGGGCCCACGCGCACCACCTGCGCCGACACATAGGCGGATTTCGGCGACAGGAAGAAGTGCAGCGGCGAGGCCAGCTGACTTTCCGCGCCGGCTTCGCAGTACACCAGCTGCACGGTGGCACCGCGTTTGATTTCCTTGCCCACCGAGCGGGTGAAGCCTTCCAGGCCGCGCTGGGCGACGCGGGCGGCGCCGCTCAGGGTTTCCGGGGTGCGCCCGATGACGATCACGCGGCCGCATTTATCCAGTTTTTTGATCACCGGCTGGAAGAATTCCCACAGCGCTTTGAGGTCATCCGGGCTTTCGATGCCGGTGGCGTCGAACACCAGCGCTTTGAATTTGCTGTCGTCTTCGCGGGTGGCGGTGTAGTTGTCGGTGTTGAGGCCGGCCGCCGCCGCCTGCTTTTGCAGGTCGTTGGCGTTGCGGGTGTTGGCGAGTACCGCGGGTTTCGCCTCCGGGGCGCCCTTGAGCGTGGCGAACACCGTGTCCACGGCGCTGGATCCGGGCGCGGCACCCACCAGCACGCCACCGCTGATAAAGGATTTCTGGCCCGGCTGCCAGCGTTCGAGAATCACCGGGATGGGCAGATTAATGGCGCTGAAAACGGCCTTGCCCATGGGGGAGTTGGCAATTGCCTGATAGGTATCGCTCATGGTCGTGTCCTTTGCCGAGCATTCGTAGGGGGCGTATTGAAGCACCCGTGTGTGAAGGGTGTATTGACCGGCACGGGAAGGCCGGGAGGCGCCGAAGCCAATGAGGCCCGCCCGTTGGGCGATAGACTGCGCTCATCTGTTAACCTGGGCACTCGGGCCGGCCACTCCGGCCTCCCCGACGCCACTGTGGAGGAATTACTATGCTGGCAGGCGACAACGTACGCAAGGTGGCCATTGTGGGCGGCAACCGCATTCCCTTTGCCCGCTCCAATACCGCTTATTTCGAGGTCGACAACCAGGAAATGCTGACCGCCGCGCTCAACGGCCTGGTGGATCGTTTCAAACTCCACGGCGAGCGCATGGGTGAAGTGGCCGCCGGCGCCGTGATGAAGCACGCCAAGGACTTCAACCTGGTGCGCGAGTGCGTGCTGGGCTCCAAGCTGGCGCCGGAAACCCCCGCCTACGACCTGCAGCAGGCCTGCGGCACCGGCCTGGAAGCGGCCATCCTGGTGGCCAACAAGATCGCCCTCGGCCAGGTGGACTGCGCCGTGGCCGGTGGCGTGGACACCACCTCGGACGCGCCCCTGGGCGTCAACGAGCAGGCCCGCAAGATTTTCATGGAGATCAACCGCGCCAAGAGCAACGGCGACAAGCTCAAGCAGGCGGTCAAGCTGCTCAATCCCAAACTGATGATCCCGGACATCCCCAAGAACGGCGAGCCGCGCACCGGCCTGTCCATGGGCGAGCACCAGGCGATCACCGCCGCCGAGTGGGGCATTTCCCGCGAAGCCCAGGACGAACTGGCCTGGCGTTCCCACCAGAACCTGGCGAAATCCTACGAAGAAGGCTGGCAGGGCGACCTGATGACGCCGTTCCACGGCCTCGAGCGCGACAACAACATGCGCGGCGATTCCACCATCGAAAAACTGAGCACCCTGAAGCCGGTGTTCGGTGGTTCCGAAGGCACCATGACCGCCGCCAACTCCACCCCGCTCACCGACGGCGCCTCCACGGTGCTGATGGCGTCGGAAGACTGGGCCAAGGAACGCGGCCTGCCGGTGCAGGCCTACCTGACCCACTGTGAAGTGGCCGCGGTGGACTTCATCGGCAAGAAAGAAGGCCTGCTGATGGCGCCGGCCTACGCCGTGCCGCGCATGCTCGACCGCGCCGGCCTGACCCTGCAGGACTTCGATTTCTACGAAATCCACGAAGCCTTCGCCTCCCAGGTGCTCACCACCCTGAAAGCCTGGAACGACGAAACCTTCTGCAAGGAACGTCTGGGCCGTGACAAGCCGCTGGGCGAAATCGACATGACCAAGCTCAACGTCAAGGGCTCGTCCCTGGCGGCCGGCCACCCGTTCGCCGCCACCGGCGCGCGCATCCTGGCCAACGCCGCCAAGCTGCTCAACGAGAAGGGCTCAGGCCGCTGCCTGATCTCCATCTGCGCCGCCGGCGGCCAGGGCGTCGTCGCCATCGTCGAGAAGTAACCACTGCCGATGCAGGACCGGGCCTGTGCGAGCGGGCCCTGTGGGAGCGGGCCCAGCCCGCGAAAGGCAAGCAGCGCTTGCCGGCAGGATGCCAGAGAGGTCTCTAACGGTAGCTCCGACAGCCTCTCTGGAATCCCGCCGGGCGACGTAGTCGCCCTTTCGCTTGCAGGCAAGCTCCTACAAATTCAAGCTTTCCGCATCAAGCCTTCCTGACACACCGAAGCCACCAGTTCCCCGGCCCGATTGAACACCTGCCCGCGATTGAAACCCCGCGCGCCGGTGGCGATCGGGCTCTCCATATCGTAGAACAGCCAGTCGTCCAGCCGCACCGGCCGGTGGAACCACAGCGTGTGGTCCAGGCTGGCCACCTGCATGTCCCGGTCCAGGAAGGTGATGCCGTGGGGCAGCAGGGCGGTGCCCATCAGGCTGTGATCGGACACATAGGCGAGCAGCGCCTGGTGGATCAGCGGGTCGTCGCCGGCTTCCCCGGCGGCGCGCAGCCACACCTGACGGATCGGCTCCGCCTTCTCCGGGCGCAGCGGGTGGCGCCGGGTCACCGGGCGGATCTCCACCGGCTTGCGGCGCAGCAGGGCGGCGCGGAAGTTCTCGGAAATGTCCTCGTCCTTCAGAAACTCGGCGGTAACGGTCTGCTCGTCCGCCAGCCCGTCCGGGTCCGGCGCGCCGTGCTCGGCGGTCTGATGGGACGGGCCGTCCTCGGCGTTATGGAAGGAGGCGGCGAAATCAAAGATCGGACGGCCGCGCTGCTCCGCCACCACCCGGCGGGTGCTGAAGGTGCCGCCGTCACGGATGCGTTCCACCCGGTACAGCACCGGCTCCCGGGCATCGCCGGGCCGCAGGAAGTAGGCCTGCAGGGAATGGGCGGTGCGCGCGGGCACGGTGCGTGCCGCCGCCACCAGCGCCTGGGCGATCACCTGGCCGCCGAAAATTCGGGGTCCGACAATGTTGCGGCTCTCGCCCTGGAACAGGTCGTCATCCAGAGGGGTGAGGTCGAGCAGGGCGAGGAGGTCGGAAAGATCGGTGTCCATGGAGCGTCCTTTTGTTTCAACCGCGCGGGTCTACCCACGTGTTTTTCGAATAATGGAAGTCAATTTTAAAAAGCATAAGTTGGCCCTAGACGCGCCGTTTTGCAAGCACGCCTGCGGTCCCGGGTCTTTGTCCCGGTCCTTGCGCGCGCTTTAAGGTTGCGTTAAGGCGGGCTTCAGGGAGAATTAAGCTGGCCGGCGTAGAGTCACTCCCGTACCCAACGCAATGAGGACAAAGGAGAGACGCATGAACGCCATCAAAAAGACTTTGCTCGCCACCCTGATCGGCTTCGCCGGTACCACCACCCTGGTGCACGCGGACGACGTCGGCCCGGACCGGGCGATGAAACTGGTGCAGGACGGTAAGATCCTGTCGTTCGAAAAGCTCAACGAAGCGGCGCTGGCCAAGCATCCCCAGGCCACCGTGGAAGACACCGAGCTGGAAGACGAATACGGCCAGCTGATCTACCAGGTGGATCTGCGCGACGCCCAGGGCCAGGAATGGGATCTGGAGCTGGACGCCACCAACGGTGAAATCCTCCGCGAGGAGCGTGACGACTAATGCGTGTGTTACTCGGAGGGGCGGCCCTGGTCGCCCTTTCCTTGGTTTGGGCGACCTCCGCCCTGGCGCTGGATGTGGATCAGGACGAGGCCCTGCGGCTGCGGCAAAGCGGGGAAGTGCTGTCGTTCCAGGCGATTCTGAGTCAGGCGGACGAGCGCCACCCCGGCGCCCGCTTGCTGGAAGCGGAGCTGGACGACGACGACGGCGAACTGATTTATGAAATCGAGCTGCTGACCCGCGACGGCGTGGTCCGTGAGCTGGAAATCGACGCCCGCACCGGGCGTGTTCTCGAAGACGAAGTGGATAACTGATGCGCCTGTTGCTGGTGGAAGACACCGTCGCCCTGGCCGACCAGCTGCTGCCCCTGTTGCGCGATCACGGCTACGCGGTGGACTGGCTGGCGGACGGCCGCGACGCCCTGGTGCGCGCCCACGATGACGATTTCGACCTGGTGATTCTGGACCTGGGCCTGCCCGGCCTGGACGGCCTGGAAGTGCTGCGGCGCTGGCGCGACCAGGGTCTGAGCATGCCGGTACTGATTCTCACCGCCCGCGACAGCTGGGCGGAGCGCGTCGACGGCCTGCGCGCCGGCGCCGACGACTACCTCACCAAACCCTTCCACCCCGAGGAGTTGCTGCTGCGGGTGCAGGCGGTGCTGCGGCGCAGCCACGGCAGCGCCAACCAGAGCCGCCTGCGCGCCTGTGGCGTGGAGCTGGATGAAGAGCGCCAGAGCGCCAGGCTGGACCAACAGGAGGTTGAACTGACCGGCGCGGAATTCCGCATGCTGCGGTATTTCATGCTCAACCCGGGCCGGTTGTTGTCGAAGATCGCGCTCAGCGAGCACCTCTACGACGGCGAAAGCGAGCGCGACTCCAACGTGGTGGAGGTGCACATCAACCGGTTGCGCCGCAAGCTCGGTGGCCAGGTGATCCAGACCCGGCGCGGCCAGGGCTATTTGTTCACGGGGCGCGACTGAATGCGCGCCATCGGCGTCCGGCTGGGGGTCAGCCTGTTCGTCAGCCTGCTGCTGGCCGGCGTCGTGGTGGGGCAGGGCGCGCTCTGGTGGCTGGAACGCGAGCAGCGCGAGATCTCCGCCGGCCAGTTGCGCGACGAGGCCGCCAGCGTGCTGGCGGCGATGGTGCCCGGCCCGGACGGGCTGGTGCTGGAGCAGGAAATGCTCGACCCGGCCTACCGGCGTCCGTTGTCCGGGCGTTATTTCGTGGTGCTGATCGACGGCCAGCGCTGGCGCTCCCGGTCACTGTGGGACGCCAGCCTGCCGTTGCCGGAAAACCCGGGCATGGACACCGAGCTGCTGCCCGGCCCCAATGACCAGAGCCTGCTGCGCTACCGGACCCGTTTCCGCCGCGACGGCCAGGAGCTCACCGTGGTGGTGGCCCAGGACTACGCCCCTCAGCAAGCCAATTTCCGTGACACCCGGGCCGCCGCCCTGCTGGCCTGGGTGGTGGTGCTGGCGGCCCTGGCCCTGGTCCAGCAATGGCTGATCCGGCGCGGCCTGAAGCCGCTCAACGCGGCGCGCCGGCAGATCGAACAGCTGCGCGGCGGCCAGCGCGCCGAGCTGGACCAGGACGTGGCCCGGGAACTGCGCCCCCTGGTCACCGAGATCAACCGGCTGCAGCGGCACATGGAGCAGCAGCTGGACCGCTCCCGGCACGCCCTGGGCGACCTGGGGCACGCTCTCAAGACGCCGCTGGCGGTGCTGCGCAACCGCTGCGACGCGGAGCTGCGCGAGCGCGCCCCGGAATTGCACGCCTTGCTGCTGGCGCAGCTGGATCACATCGAGGCCAATGTGCGCCGCGCCCTGGGCCGCGCCCGGGTGGCCGCCGGCGCCACCGCCGCCACCCGCTTCGAGCCCGCCCAGGACCTGGACGCGCTGGCCGACACCCTGCGCCGCGCCCACCGCAAGCCTCTCAACCTGGTGGTGCAGGGCGCCGGCCTGCCGCCGCTGGCGGTGGAGCGCGGCGACATGCTGGAACTGCTCGGCAATCTGCTCGACAACGCCTGCAAATGGGCCGCCGGCGAGGTACGGTTGGCACTGACGCGGGACGGGAATCTGTTGACGGTCACCGTGGACGACGACGGCCCCGGCATCCCGCCATCACGCCGCGAGCAGGTGCTGCAGCGCGGTCGGCGCCTGGATGAGCGGGTCGCCGGCGACGGCCTGGGCCTGGCCATCGTCAGTGACACCGTGGCCGCTTACGGCGGACAGCTGACCCTCACCGACAGCCCACTGGGCGGATTGCGGGTTATCCTGACGCTGCCGCTGCCGGACTGAATCGCGGAACTTTCCCGCCCCGCGGGTCTCCACCCCTGAACGGCCGTATAAACAGGAGAAGGGAAGCATGCGCGTATTCACATCCTTGCTGGCGCTGGCGGCGCTGGCCCTCGGCACCCCGACCATGGCGGCGGACAAGCCTGCCTTCGACGCCCGCCTCAGCGGCTACGACTACCCCCATCCGGTGCACACCCTGAAGCTGGACAGCCAGCGGCAGACGCTGGAAATGGCCTATATGGACGTGCGCCCGGACCAGCCCAACGGCGACACCGTGCTGCTGCTGCACGGCAAGAATTTCTCCGGCGCTCAGTGGGACAACACCATCGAGCCGCTGGTGGCGGACGGCTACCGGGTGGTGGTGCCGGACCAGATCGGCTTCGGTAAATCCAGCAAGCCGGAACACTTCCAGTACTCCTTCCAGACCCTGGCCGACCACACCCGCACCTTGCTGGACAAGCTGGAGGTGGACAGCGCCACGGTGGTGGGCCACTCCATGGGCGGCATGCTGGCCACCCGCTTCACGCTGATGTTCCCCGAGCGCAGCGACGCCCTGGTGCTGGTCAATCCCATCGGCCTGGAAGACTGGCGCCAGGATGTGCCCTGGCAGTCCGTGGACGCCTGGTACCAGGGCGAGCTGAAAAAGAAACCCGAAGACATCAAGACCTACATGACCAAGGCGTATTTCGACGGTCAGTGGAAGGAAGAGTACGCGCCCTTGCTGACCATTCAGCAGGGCTGGCTGCGTGGCCCGGACTACAAGCGCATCGCCTGGAACTCGGCACTGCACTACGACATGATCTTCAACCAGCCGGTGGTCTACGAGTTCCCCGACGTCAAAGCGCCGACGCTGCTGATCATCGGCAACCGCGACCGCACCGCCCTGGGCCGCAATCGCGCGCCGGAAGAAAAGCAGAAAGAACTGGGGCGCTATGATCGTCTCGGCGACAAGGCCGCCGAAGCCATTCCCGACGCCAAGCTGGTGGAACTGGAAGGCATCGGCCACGTCCCCCAGTACGAGGCCTACGACGACTATATCGAAGCCCTCACCGAGTTCCTGGCGGCACAGCGCTAAAGGCTTTTGGGAGCGGCTGTGTGGGAGCTTGCCTTGTGCGAGCGGGCCATGCCCGCGAAAGGGAGCGAAGCTCCCGGCAGGATGCCAGAGACACCTCTAACGACAGCACCAACACCCTCTCTGGAATCCTGCCGGCCGGCAAAGCCGGCCTTTCGCTTGCAAGCAAGCTCCCACAAGCCGAGCTACTGAGCAGGCCGCACGGCGGCCAGCATCAGCGCCACCGCCTGGTCGCTGACCGCCTCCATGTCCTGGCGGTCCACGTAGATGCCGTCCAGCAAGAGGCGGCAGAGCCCGTGCAGGGTGGCCCAGCTGGCCTGGGCCACACGCAACGGATTGGCGCCGCCGGGCAGGGTGGTGGCGCGCAGGCCGTCCGCCTCGAGCTTATCCACGTAACGACGAAAGCAGCCGTGGGCCACCCGCGTCAGCGACTCGGTGGGGCGCCCGGTCTTCCACAGGGTGCGGCCGAACATCAGCTCGTATTGCTCCGGGTCGTCGCAGGCGAAGCGCAGATAGCCGCGCACGAAACGGCGCAGCCCGGGCTCCGGGTCGTCCGCCCGGAAGTCGGCCTCTTCCATCAACCGGTCCAGCCGGCGGAAGCCGTCCTCGGCGAGGGCGCAGAGCAGCGCGTTCTTATCGGTGAAGTGGTGGTAGGGCGCGGTGCGCGACACCCCGGCGCGTTCCGCCAGGCGCCGCAGCGACAGCCCTTCCACGCCCTGTTCGCGCAGCAGTACGGCGGCCTCGCGAAGCAGGGCGGCGTGCAGGTCTCCGTGATGGTAGCGGCCCGGTTGCGTCATGGTGGTTGCCTGTCTTTCGAAGTCACGGATGTTATCTTGACAGCGTCAACATAGCACCCTATCTTGACGGCGTCCAGATTGCAGCCAGGCGGCCGCCGCGTACAACGTCGCGCGGCCCGCCCAGCCCACACAGGAGAACACCATGGCGGCCAACGGTTATTCCCACCTGCTTTCACCCCTGGATCTGGGGCACACCCGGCTCAAGAACCGGGTGATCATGGGGTCCATGCACACCGGGCTGGAAGACCGTTTCTGGCACTATCCGAAGCTGGCCGCCTATTTCGCCGAGCGGGCGCGGGGCGGGGTGGCCCTGTCCGTGACCGGTGGTATCAACCCCAACCGCCACGGCTGGTTCTACCCGCTGTCCGGCACCTTCAACAGCAAGCTGGATATCCGCAACCACCGCAAGATCACCGAGGCGGTGCACCGCGAAGGCGGCAAGATCGCGCTGCAGGTGCTGCACGCCGGCCGCTACAGCTACCACCCGTTCTCCCGCTCCGCCTCGGCGATCAAAAGCCCGATCAACCCGTTCAAGCCCAAGGCCATGAGCACCCGCGAAGTGCGCTCCACGGTGCAGGACTTCGCGCGCACCGCCGAGCTGGCCAAGGAAGCCGGCTACGACGGCGTGGAGATCATGGGCTCCGAGGGCTATCTGATTAATCAGTTCACCGCGCCGCGCACCAACAAGCGCAGCGACGAGTACGGCGGCAGCGCCGAAAACCGCCGCCGCTTCCCGGTGGAGATCGTCGAGGAAACCCGCCGCCGCTGCGGCGAGGATTTCATCATCATGTACCGCCTCTCGGTGATTGATCTGGTGCCCGACGGTAGCACCCGCGAGGAGGTGCTGGACCTGGCCCGCGCCATCGAAAAAGCCGGCGCCAGCCTGATCAACAGCGGCATCGGCTGGCACGAAGCGCGGGTGCCCACCATCGTCACCTCGGTGCCCCGGGCGGCATTCGCGGAAGTCACCCGCCAGGTGAAAAACGTGGTGTCGATCCCGGTGGTGGCCTCCAACCGGATCAACGATCCGGACACCGCCGAGCGCATCATCGCCAGTGGCCAGGCGGACGCGGTGTCCATGGCCCGGCCGCTGCTGGCGGACCCGGAGTTCGTCAACAAGGCCGCCGAAGGCCGCGCCGACGAGATCAACACCTGCATCGCCTGCAACCAGGCCTGCCTGGATCACACCTTCGAACTCAAGCGCGCCTCCTGCCTGGTGAACCCGCGCGCCTGCCACGAGACCGAGCTGGTCTACCTGCGCACCGCCACGCCTAGAAAAGTGGCGGTGGTGGGCGCCGGTCCGGCGGGGCTGGCCTGCGCCACGGTGGCGGCGGAGCGCGGCCACGACGTGACTCTGTTCGACCAGGCCGGCGAGATCGGCGGCCAGTTCAACATGGCCAAGGTGATCCCCGGCAAGGAAGAGTTCCACGAGACCCTGCGCTATTTCCAGAAGCGTATTGAACGCACCGGCGTAAAGGTGGTGCTCAACCGGCGCGTGGAGAGCGATGAGCTGGAACGGGAAGGTTTCCAGGAGATCGTCATCGCCACCGGGGTGTCCCCGCGCCGGCCCGGCATCGACGGCATCGACCACGCGAAGGTGGTGTCCTACGTGGACGTGCTGCGCGGCAAGGTGCAGGTGGGCGAACGCGTGGCGATCATCGGCGCCGGCGGCATCGGCTTCGACGTGGCGGAATTCCTGGCCGAAGCGCCCCGCGACGGCGCCCAGCCGCTGCCGGAATGGCTGGCGGAGTGGGGCGTGGATTTCAACGCGGACACCCGTGGCGGCCTGGTGGACAAGCACCCGGAAACCCCGGCGCGGAAAATCTACCTGCTGCAGCGCAAGGAGAGCACACCGGGCAAGGGGCTGGGCAAAACCAGCGGCTGGGTGCACCGCGCCACGCTCAAACACCGCAATGTGGAAATGCTGGCCGGCTGCAGCTACGACCGCATCGACGACCACGGCCTGCACATTACCCAGAACGACAAACAAGGTTTGCTCCACAAACAAGGTTTGCTGGAAGTGGACCAGGTGGTGATCTGCGCCGGGCAGGAGTCCTTGCGCGAGCTCTACCAGGAAGGCGCCGCCAACCACCATCTGATCGGCGGCGCCGACCTGGCCGCCGAGCTGGACGCCAAGCGCGCTATCAAGCAAGGGTCGGAGCTTGCCGCGCGGCTGTAACCGCGCGCTCGTAGGAGCGGGCCTTGCCCGCGAAAGGCCGGCAAAGCCGGCCGGCAGGATTCCAGAGAGGGTGTTGGTGCTGTCGTTAGAAATCTCTCTGGCATCCTGCCGGTAGCTTCGCTCCCTTTCGCGGGCGAGGCCCGCTCCTACAAGGTGGTTTTTATTTTAGCTCTTTGGAAGTCAGGCCGAGGACGCGGCGGGCGATGATCAGCTTCTGGATCTGCTGGGTGCCTTCGAAGATGTCGAGGATCTTGGAGTCCCGCGCCCATTTTTCCAGCAGCTCGTCCTCGGTGTAGCCGATGGAGCCGGCCAGTTCCACGCATTTGAGGGTGACGTAGTTGCCCACGCGGCCGGCCTTGGCCTTGGAGATCGACGCTTCCACCGAGTTGGACTGCTTGTTGTCGGCCATCCAGGCCGCTTTCATGGCCAGCCAGTAGGCCGCTTCCCACTCCGCTTCCATGCGGTACAGCTCCGCCTCGGCGGCGCCGGCGTTGTCCACCGGCTTGCCGTAGTCGTACTCGATCGCTTCGCTGAGCAGTTCCCGGGTCCGTTCCAGCGACGCCTTGGCCACGCCCAGGGCGAAGCAGGCCACCAGTGGGCGGGTGTTGTCGAAGGTTTCCATCACGCCGCCGAAGCCCTTGGTGTCCACTTCCGGGTTGCCGAGCAGGTTCTCCTTGGGCACCCGGCAATCGTTGAAGGTGATCGCGGCGGTGTCGGAGGCGCGAATGCCGAGCTTCTTCTCCAGACGCGCCAGTTCCATGCCCGGCGTGCCCCATTCCACCACGAACGACTTGATCGCCGCGCGGCCCAGCTTGGGGTCCAGGCTGGCCCACACCACCACGCAGTCGGCGCGCTCGCCGGAGGTGACGTAGATCTTCTCGCCGTTGAGCACGTAGTGGTCGCCGTCTTCCTTGGCGGTGGTGCGGATCGCCGCCGAGTCGGAGCCGGCGCCGGGCTCGGTGATCGCCATGGCCGCCCACTTGCCCTTGAAGCGCTCCAGCTGCTCGTCGGTGGCGACCGCGGCGATGGCCGCGTTACCCAGGCCCTGGCGCGGCATGGCGAGCAGAAAGCCGGTGTCGCCGTAGCAGAATTCCAGGGCGCCCAGGCAGGTCATCATGTTGGCGCCGTTCTTCACGCCGCCGTCTTCCTGCACCTTGCCCTTGCCGGTCTGGCTGGCGCCGGCGGAGTTGGCCGGGTCGCCTTCGTTGAAGCCGTCCAGCACCGAGGCGACCATGTCCAGTTCCTTGGGGCGCTGGTGTTCGGCGCGGTCGTACTTGCGGGAGATGGGCCGGAAGGTGTTCAGGGCCACCTGCCGGGCATTGTTGATCACCGGTTTGAATTTCTTCGGAATCTCGATGTTCATGCTGTCTCTTCCGTTAAGGGTGCGGGCGGCGTTACAGGTGCAGGCCGCCGAAGACCACGCCGATCGCGCGCAGATCGCGATACCAGCGTTCCACCGGGTATTCGTGGGTGAAGCCGTGGCCGCCCAGTAGCTGGACGCCGTCGGTGCCGATCTGCATCGCCTTGTCCTTGACCAGGGTGCGGGCCAGATGGGTTTCGCGCTGGAAGGGTTTGCCCTGCTCGGCGCGGCACACGGCGCGGTAGGTGAGCATGCGCATGGCGTCCAACTCGATGGCGATGTCGGCGACCATGAACGCCACCGCCTGGCGGTGACTGATCGGCTCGCCGAACGCTTTGCGTTCGTTGCAGTAAGGCACCACGTAGTCGAGCACCGCCTGGGCGGTACCGATCGCCAGCGCGCACCAGGCCAGGGTGCCCAGATCGATGAACTCACGGTAATTGAAATCGTCGTCGCCGAGGCGGTTGGCGTCGGGTACGCGCACCTTGTCCAGCAGCAGCGGCCGCTGACCGCTGGCGCGGATGCCCATGGCCGGATCGTCGCCGGCGCTGAGGCCGTCACTGCCGCCTTCGACGATGAACACCGCGGGGCCGTCGCCGGTTTCGGCGGCGACCAGGAACAGCTCCGCTTCGGCGGCCAGCGGCACCAGGGATTTCTCACCGCTGAGCAGCCAGTCGTCGCCGTCACGGGTGGCGGTGGTGCGCAGCGTCATGGGATCGAACAGCGGACGCGGCTCGCACACCGCGATGGTGGCCAGGGGCGCGTCCTCACCGGCGAAGGTGGACAGATATTTATCCTGCTGCACGGCGGAGCCCCAGCGGGTCAGGGCGTTGGCCACGCCCATCGGCGCGAGCACCGCCACCGCCTGGCCCATGTCGCCGCGGGCCAGCTCCTCGGCCACCAGCATGCTGGTCACCGTGGAGCGTTCGGCGGCGGCGCCGCCCAGGGCTTCGGGCACGGCGAAGAAATTCAGACCCAGTTCCCGGGCCTGGCTTTGAACGTCGTCGCTGGTGCGTTGCTCGGCGTCCGACTGTTCCGCGTTCTCGCGCAGCACCTCGGCGGCGAAGGCCCGCACGCTGTCGCGGATCATCTGCTGCTCGTCGGTGATGCCCAGGTCGAACAGGCCGGTGGTATGGCCCGGCGCGTCAAGACGCTGCGGCTTGTCGGACGGGTTGTTGGATTTGAACGCGCGGGCGCTGGTGGTGATCACCTGGAAGCCGCCTTTGGTGAGGCGGTAGGCAAGCCGCTCCGCGGTGTGGCGCATACCCAGGCGGTCGAGCATCGATGAGCCGGCCAGCCGGTTCAGCGCGCTCAGGGCAAAGCCGATTGCGTCTTTCGCCATGATCCCTTCCCGTTATTCAGTGGTAACGAATGAAGGTTGATTATCAGGCAGATCGGCTGAGTCTCATTGACTCCCTTGCCTTTCGCGCACGGCGACGCGGCCACCGGGTGTTTCTACGGTCAACTTTCGACGCCAACAAAAAAGGGCCGGCGGATGCCGGCCCTTTTCGGGGTGAAGAGAGCGCTGGACGACTTAGTCGTTGTCGTACTGCGCTTCTTCGGTGGTGGCTTTCATGATCGCTTCCACGCGGCGGTTCTGAGCGCGGCCGTCGCGAGTGCTGTTGTCAGCAATCGGCTTGGCTTCGCCGTAACCTTCGGTGGTGATCCGGCTCTCATCGATGCCGAACTCTTCAACCATGACACGCTTCACCGCATCCGCACGCTTCTCGGAAAGCTGCTGATTGTAAGAAGCAGCGCCGGTGCTGTCGGTATGACCTTCGAGGATCAGGTCAGCGGACGGATACTGGTACATCTGATCGCTCAGACCTTCCAGTTCCGGGTAGGAGGTTTCGCGCACTTCCGCTTTGTCGAGACCAAACTCAACGTACAGGGTTTCGCGCACGTCCTTGGTCAGGTACTCCTGACAGCCTTTATCGTCAACCTTGGCGCGTGCCGGCGTATCCGGGCACTCGTCCTTGCTGTTCACGACGCCGTCGCCGTCGTCATCCAGCTCACAGCCCTGAGCGTCAACACTGGCGCCCGCGGGAGTGCCGGGGCAGCGGTCGTTGGAATCCGGTACACCGTCGTTGTCGCTGTCGGTGGCGGTTTCGGTAACCGGCTCGGGTTTCGGCTCTTCGTCATACTGTGCGCCGACCAGAACGTTCAGGGCGGCGTAGACCTGGCCGTCCCAGCGCTCGGAGCGGAAGCTGTATGTGGGGCGTGCGCCGACGTCGATCAGGAAGTTGTCGGCGAGTGCGGTTTGTACACCGAACTCGATGCCGCCGGTGGTTTCCTTGAAGTCATCGTCGCTTTCGGTGTTGAACTCGGTGCGGGTTTCACCGGCGCCGAGACCGACATAGCTTTCGATCGGGCCGTCGCCGTTGAAGTGACGGCGCAGGCTGGCGAAATTGTTCCGCAAGTATACTTCGCCGTCGCTGGTGGACATGTTGTTGCGATCGTACCAGGCCTGTACGGACCAGTTTTCGCTGAAGCGATAACCGATCTGGGCGCCGGGCATGGTCACGGTATCGTTTTCGTAGACGTTGTCGGCGAAGTAGCCGTCGCCTTCGTAGTGATCACCGATATCCAGCCAGCTCTGACCGATGTGACCACCCAGGTAGAAATACCGATCCGGAATGGTGTCCTCGGCAACGGCCGTAGTAGCAACGGCTAACGATGCGCAAGCAATACTGGATGCGAGAAAGCGTTTGGCGTCCATAGCTCCTTCCTTGTTTTTTAGTAGGCAGAAATTCAGCATCCGCAGTTTTGCTCCCTAAGACTTAACTGTAAATGCCAGTAAGGAGTTTAATAAACAAATTTACAAAGGGGCGGCAAGAAAGGTGTGAAAAAGAATAATTTTTGTAAAAAATAGGTTTTTATTGTGAGTGGGGTGTGATGATTAAGTGTTAAGCGGGGCGGTCGGAGTGGCGATGCTCGTTACGGCTTTGATACAACGCGTAATCGGCCTCATTGAGAAGGGCGTTGAGCCGGCGGCCGCTGTTCTCGGTGCTGGCCGCGCCAATACGGATTTCAAAGCCCGCCAGGCCTTCGTCGGTCTGCACCTGGATGCTGGCGGTGAGCGAACGCAACCCTTCCGCCATGTGCAAGGCGTCGTTGAAATCGGTGTGCGGCAATACCAGCAGAAACTGCGCGCCGTCGATACGGCCGAACAAATCGCTCTCGCGGATTTTATCGCGAATGCGTTCAGAAAAAATCCGTAATAGCCGGTCGCCGGTATGACGTCCGTACCGATCGGCGATATCCACGAAATCGACGATGTCCACCAATAAAATCGATACCGGATGATCGTGGCGCTGGCTGAGCGACAATTCCCGCTCGAGCATGCTCATAAGATGGGGGCGGTTGAACAAACCGGTGAGATGGTCTTCGCGGGCCTGCTGACGCAGCTTCCGGTTGTCGCGGGTCACCGCCGCCAGTTTCGCCAGCAGCGGATAGCACAAAGGCGGAACCAGCAGCAGGGGAATCAGCAGCGCCAGCGACAGCGCCGCCAGCCAGTCCCGCTGGCCGGTAAGCAGCACGCCCACGGTGGTGATCAACAGGGAAGCCACCAGGCTGATCACGGTGAACACGGCGGTCAGGCGCAAGGCGAAAAAGCGGTCGGAGTTGAGAACCGGTGTGTAGTGGCTGAAGCGACCTTCCGGTGCACTGGCCATTAACGCCCCCCACGGCTGCGGTTAAAGGGGGAAGTATCCGGTCTGGCGGGCGAGGGTGCAAGACCTCGCGGGGTCAGGGCTCCACGGAGAGCAACTCTTCCTTGAGATCGTCGGAGTACGGATCGTCGCCGAACCAGATCGAGAAATAGGCCTGGGCGAAGTCCTCGCCCTGCTCCTCGGCCAGCTTCTCGCCGTTGAGGCGCAGCACCATGGACTGGTCTTCATCATAGTCCAGCGTGTAGCGGTGGCCGTCGCGGGTGGTCCGGTAGTGGCTGTTAAAGGCGTCGATGCGCTCTTTCAGCGCTTCGAAGGTGTCTTCGCCGACGTTGCGCTCAATCATCTTGCGCGCCGCCTTGGCGAAGGCGTCGCCGGGCACCTCCCGATTGTAGCCGAAGGCCAGACGCATGGGCGGCGCCAGCGGATCGGCGGCGCCGCAGTCGGCGCGGAACAGCGACGCCTGGCCGACATTGAACACTTTAAGCGCCTTGACGTCAGCGCTGGAGCAGCGCGACATGTCTTCGAAGTCGGTGGCATGGGCGCCGCTTCCCAGCGCCATGGAAACCAACAAAGCAAGCGGCAGTGTCAGGGATGCTCGCGCAGCCATCGGCTGAATCCTCCTAGAATGGGAAGTTGCTGGTCCAGGCCCTGGCTGCTGTCCCAGAAGTCCTGGTGAAAAATCACTTTGCCCTGGTCATCGAAACGAAGGTGGGAGACACCGATGGTGCGAACGTCCCGTTCGCTGCCGAGGATGCTGAAACGGGTCTCCATGAACCACAGCAGAAAGAAGTCTTCACCATCTTGCCAGGGGTTCTGAATATCCAGGCTCATGTAATCAAGCCGCTCGGCGGTTTTCAGTAAGTGGGCTTTGAGCTGGTCGCGCCGGTAGACGGTGGACAAGGTATCGTTGAAGTAGATGTCCTCGGCGTAGACGTCCTCGATATGATTCTCGATATGGTCCGCGTCGATCGGCGAATACAGCGCCACGAAGCGCGCCACCGCCTGATCCGACACCCGGGTGCTGCCGGGCCGTTCGCGCACCGCCTGCTCATAGAGGTGGGCATAACCGGAGGGACCGTCCGCGCGGCTGGCGCAGCCGGTGACGGCGAACAGTAACAGGGCGATGAGCGGTAACGGATTCGATTTCATGACGCTAATGTCCGCCAGCACCGGTGAATCGACCGTGAAGCCGGTTCACGGACTATTGACGGTGAGCGGCCCAAGCTCGCCGCATGAATAAATCATTCGCCGCGCTGGCGATCAACTTCGTGGGTTTTCAACTGCTCTGGTTCGTCGCCGTTTACGGCGCCGCCAAGGGGTGGGGATGGGCTGCCTGGCTGGTGCTGGCGGCGATGCAGCTGGGCGTTTGGGTTTTGAATCGCCGCTGGCGCCAGGATCTGACGCTGCTCGCCGCCGGAGCCGTGGCCTGTGTGTTATTCGAACCCATCTGGATGGCGCCGGGCCTGATTGAATACGTCGACTGGCCGCGCCGGTGGGTGGCCCCCGCCTGGATCTGGGCGCTGTGGCTCGGCTTCGCGGTCAGCTTCAACTATTGCCTGGCCTGGCTGCGCCCCAAGTTGCTACTGGCGGCGCTGTTCGGTGCCTTCGGCGGTGTATTCTCGGTAACCGTGGGAATCAACTTCGGCGCCGCCACTACCCCGCAGGGCTGGTGGCTGCTGGCACTGAGCTACGGCGCCGTGTGGTCGATGGTGGTGCCGGCGCTGGCTTATCTGGCGCGCCGTCTCGATGAGGAGCGAGATCGTTATGCCTGAAATTCTGATTTTCAGTCTGGTTCTGCTGGTGATGGTGTTCACCCTGGCCTGGGCGGTGCAGTGGACCAACGGCAATGCCGGCTACGTGGATGTGGCCTGGAGCTTCAGCACCGGGCTCACCGGTCTTGCCTACTTGCTGGCCGGCGGCGGCGACCCCTTGCCGCGCCTGGCGGCCGGCGCCTTGTTGTTGCTCTGGTCGGTGCGGCTGGGCAGCCATATTTTCCGGCGCGTCACCGGCGAGGGCAGCGAGGACGGCCGCTACGCCGCCATGCGCGAACGGTTGGGTAAGGCCACCCAGCCGGTGTTCCTGGTGGTGTTCTGGCTGCAGGCGGGCTTGGCCTGGGCGTTCTCCCTGCCGTTCTGGGTGATCGGCGGGCAACCGGATTTCCGGCCGCCGCTGGTGGTGCTGGGCGTGATTATCGGCGTGGTGGCGATCATCGGCGAAGCGATGGCGGACCGGCAGCTGGCCCGTTTCAAGGCGCGGCCGGACAGCAAGGGCAAGACCTGCCGGGAAGGCCTTTGGCGCTACTCCCGGCACCCCAACTATTTCTTCGAGTGGCTGCACTGGTTCAGCTATCCGTTGATCGCCGTGGGCGCCGCCCTGGCCGGCTGGCTGTGGCTGTTGCCGGTGGCCATGTTCCTGTTCCTGTGGTTCGTCACCGGTATTCCGCATACCGAGAAACAGGCCCTTAAATCCCGTGGTGACGATTACCGCGAGTATCAGCGCACCACCAGTCCCTTTATTCCCTGGAGACCCGCTTCATGATCATTCGCCTGGCGGAGTCCGGCCTGGTTCCGGATTTCCTGGTACGCGGTGGCATTCGCCATCTGTTGGGTAAACGTCTTGCCCAGGAGCAGCAGCAACAGGCCGATCCGGAGGCGCTGTTGAGGGCCCTGTCCCAGGGCCCCATCGCGGTGGCCCAGGATGAGGCCAACGAACAGCATTACGAAGTGGATTCGCGCTTTTACGAGCAGGTGCTGGGCCCGCATTTGAAGTATTCCAGTGGCCTCTGGCAGGTCGGCTGCGAAAGCCTGGCGGACGCCGAGGCGGCGATGCTGGCCCTGAGCTGCGAGCGCGCCCAACTGGCCGACGGCCAGGAGATTCTCGAGCTCGGCTGTGGCTGGGGGTCGCTGACCCTGTGGATGGGCGCCCGCTACCCGGGCAGCCGCATCACCGCGGTGAGCAACTCCGCCACCCAGAAAGAGTGGATCATGGCCCGCGCCGCCGAGCGCGGCCTCGACAATGTGCGCGTAATCACCGCCGACGTGACCGTGTTCCAGCCGGAACAGACCTTCGACCGGGTGGTGTCGGTGGAGATGTTCGAGCACATGCGCAACCACCGTGAGCTGATGCGGCGCGTGCACGACTGGCTCAAGCCCGGCGGCAAGCTGTTCGTGCACATCTTCTGCCATCGCAATCTGACCTATCTGTTCGAAACCGAAGGCGAAAGCAACTGGATGGGCCGCTACTTCTTCACCGGTGGCATGATGCCGTCGTACGACTGGCTGCCGCGCTGCGCGGACCGGTTGTCGCTGGAGGACCGCTGGGCGGTGAACGGCACCCATTACGGCAAAACCCTGGAAGCCTGGCTGGCACTGGCGGACCGCAAACGGCAAACGCTGATCCCGCTACTGGAAGAGTGCTACGGCGCCGGCCAGGGTAAATTGTGGCTGCAACGCTGGCGGATGTTTTTCATGGCCTGCGCCGAACTGTTCAATTATGGTGATGGCCAAGAGTGGTTCGTGGGCCACTATCTGTTCCGCCGAGAAGAATGAGACTGGCATGACGCGCAAAGGTGTTCAGCACCGCCTTACCCGGGTTTTCCTGATCCAGATTCTGTTCATCAGTTTCGCCACCGTGTTCGGGGTCTGGGCCACGGCCCAGATCATCGAACAGGTGCTGGTCAAGGAAGCTCTGATCAAAGAGGCGGACCACTACTGGAGCCTTTACGACGAGGACAACGATTTTCCCCGCCCCAATACGCGCCATCTGCTCGGTTTGCTGGTGGACCCGGACACCCGGGACCCGGTGCCGGAGATGCTCGCCGAGCGGCCGGACGGCTACCAGCGCGCGCAGATCGGCGACCAGAACCCGATCGTCTACATCGAAACGCGCGGCGACGCCCGCCTCTACCTGATCTTCGATGAAAAGCGGGTGTCGGTGCTGGCGTTCCTGTTCGGTATTCTGCCGCTGACCGCCGTGTTGCTGGTGATCTACCTGACGTCCTTCCTGGGCTGGCGCAAATCCCGCGCGCTGGTCTCCCCCCTGGTGCAGCTGTCGGAAACGCTGCGCCACGCCAATGTGCACGACCCGGTGGAAGCGCGCCCGGATTTCAGCCAGGTGGAGGCGGAGCCCAACAGTGAGGCGAGCATACTGATGGCGGCGCTGGACGCCTACGCCGACCGCCTGCTGCGGTTCGTGGAGCGCGAGCGGCAATTTACCCGCGACGCCAGCCACGAATTGCGCACGCCGCTGGCGGTATTCCGGGCCAACCTGGAGCTGCTCGCCAAGCAGGTCGGCGACCGGCCGGTGATCAGCCGCATGTCCGACACCGTGGACGATATGGAAGCGCTGGTGGAGACCCTGTTGCTGCTGGCGCGCACCGAGCAGCAGCCGATTCAGGAAGAGGACCTGGTGGTCAACGACGTGGCGGTGAACCTGCTCGACCGGCTGCAGCCCCTGGCGGAGCGCAAGCAGATTCGCCTGCAGGTGAAGCAGACCGCGCTGCTGACCCTGACCGGCTCGGAAACCGTGCTCAACATCGTATTCACCAACCTGGTCCGCAACGCCATCAACTACAGCGGCTCCGGGCAGGTCACCATCGTGGTGGCGGAGGACGCGGTGCACGTGGTGGACACCGGGGCCGGCATGGACAGCGAGGAGCTGGCCCGCTTTTTACAGCCGTTCGAACGGGGCAACAGCAAGGAAGGCGGCCACGGCCTGGGGCTGGCCATCGTCCAGCGGCTCTGCGAGCGGTTTGATTGGCACCTGGACGTGGCCAGTCGGCCCGGCAAGGGCACCGAGGTGCGGGTGCGGTTCCGCTAGCGGTTAATGCACCGGCCCGCCTTCGGCGGTGAGCGGGGGCTGCATCCGGCCCTCCGAGAGCGCCAGCGGCTCCGCGTCACACCACATCAGAATCCCCTTGGCGTTCAGCGCGTCGAGCAGCCTGTCGCGCACCTGATCGGCGCAGCTGGGCGTGTTCTCCGGCAACAGAATGGCAAACTGGTCACTGCCCAGATAGGCGGCCATGTCCTGGTGGCGAATCAGCGCCGCCAGGGAATCGGCAACCAGTTGCCGTTGCTCATCGTCGAGACGGGTGCCATGCACTTTCAGGACCATGGAGCTGAGGCCGTAAGCCTGGCCGCGCCGCCGTTCGCCGTCCAGGATGCGAAGCCAGCCGGCCTCGTCCAGCAGGCCTGTTTCCGGATCGCGGCTCTCTTCTTCGAAGAACTCGGTGACCCGCTGCTGATCGAGCCCGGCCAGATTCCACACCAGGGCGGATTCCAGCAGGCGGGCTTGGCGTTTCAAGGCGGCCTGGACGTTCTCGTGGTCCAGATCGGGCCGTGGCTCGGGATCAAGCGCGCACAGAGTGCCGAACAGCGCTCCAGTATGGTCGCGCAGCGGCATCCCTACATACGCCCGTATCGAAAGTTGATCGGTGATAGGCGCATCGCGGTAGGCTTGTTGCCGGGTGACGTCCGAGCACGCCGGCGGTCCGAGCTCGTTTACTCGGCGATGGCAGATGCTGTCATGCCAGGCCAGCATGTCCCCGCGGCTCAGGTCGTACCCTTCGCCGCAGACGTTCAGTAATAACCAGTCCTCCCCACGGCGGCGGGTCAGAAACCACATCGCCATGCCGAACCGGGACTGCAGATCGAGCAGCTTGGTATCGACGAATTCCGTGAAAGAGTGTCTTTTCCCCCAAGGCATAGTTCTTATCGCATAGCACGTGAATGGCGCCGCCATTCTGTGCCTGAGATGCCAGGTCCGCAAGGGGGGCGGACTGACATCACGCGGTGCGTGGCGCCCGGATGCTGAACCCGACGCCCGGCAGGGTTTCCAGAAGCGCGTGCTCGAACGGCTTGTCCACCGCCTTGCGCAGGTTGTAAAGGTGGCTGCGCAACGCGTCCGAATCGGGCACCAGGTCGCCCCAGAGCTCGTGCTCAAGCTGCTCGCGGCTGACCACCTTGGGGGATTCGCGCATCAGAATACGCAGAATACGGAAGGCGGTGGGGGAGAGCTTGAGAAGCTGCCCTTCGCGGCGCACTTCCTGGCGGGCCGGATCCAGCTGCAGATCCGCCACCGTGAGCAGGTTGGGCGCCACTTCGCGGCGTTCGCGGCGCACCAGCGCCTGCACGCGGGCCACCAGCTCGGGCAGCGCGAAGGGTTTGACGATGTAATCGTCGCCGCCGCGGGCAAAGCCCTCCAGCTTGTCGTCCAGCTGGTCCCGGGCGGTCATGAAGATCACCGGGGTGTCCAGGGACAGTTCCTTGCGCAGATACTGACAGAAACTGTAGCCGTCCTCCCCGGGCAGCATCACGTCCAGCACCAGGATGTCATAGTGGTGCTCCTGGACCAGCGTGCGGGCCAGGGTGGTGTCGCTGGCGTAGTCCACCAGCGCGCCTTCCTGTTCCAGAAATTCGACCACGGTCTGCGCCAGTTGGCGGTGGTCTTCGACCAGTAAAACGGACAAATTTTTCACGGCATTCCCTCCTGTACCTGGGAGTATAGTCTGCTCCCGGGCGTCAAGAAGCCGTCAATCATCATCACGTGATCGCGCGAAATAGGCCCGCGCCGCCCGATTGACCCGGGGCGCCAGACGCAGCGAGGCGATCATGGTGGGCAGCGCCATCAGCGCATACATGCTGTCGATCACCTTGATCACGACGCTCAGTGACCCCACCGCGCCGAGCACCACCAACACCAGGTAAAACCACACATAGTGGTGCTGATGACGGGCGCCGATAAGAAAGCCCAGGCATTTGCTGCCGTAGTACCAGAACGTGAACACGGTGCTCAGGCTCAGCACCCCGACCAGCACCGCCAGGATCACGCCGCTGTAATCCAGGAACAGGATATTGAAAGCGTTCACGGTGAGGGAGACGCCGTTCGTGTCGCCGTCGCTCCACGCCCCGCTGATCAGAATCACCAGGGCTGTGCAGGTGCACACGATCAGGGTGTCGATAATCGGACCCAGCATCGCCACCATGCCTTCGCGCACCGGTTCGCGGGTGCGGGCGGCGCCGTGGGCCATGGCCTCGGTGCCGATGCCGGCCTCGTTGGAAAACGCCGCCCGCCGGATGCCGGTGATGATCACCGCGCCCAGCACGCCGCCGGCGGCGGCCTCGCCGGTGAAGGCGTCGCGCACGATCAGGGTGAGCGCCAGCCACACCTGGTCCGCGTGCAGCACCAGCACCACCGCGGTGAGCAGCATGTAACCGGCCACCATGGCCGGCACCAGAATAGCGGTGACCCGGCCGATGCGCGGCAGCTTGCCCGCCACCACCGCGAGCACCACGGCGGCCAGCAGCAGCCCGAACAGCAGGTCGAACAGGAAGTGGTCGTCGGCGCCGGTCCAGCCGGCGGGCACGGCGATCGCCTCGCGGATGATTTCGGTGAGCTGGTTGACCTGAAAAATAGGCATGGTGCCGAGCAGGCCGGCGAGCGCGAAAAAGTACGCCAGCGGCCGCCAGCGCGGGCCGAGCGCCTCGCGGATAATGTACATGGGGCCGCCCTGGAGCTGGCCCTCGCTGTCCCGGCCCCGGTACATCACCGCCAGGGTGCAGGTGTAGAACTTGGTGGCGATGCCGAGAATCGCGCTCACCCACATCCAGAAGATGGCGCCGGGGCCGCCCACCGAGATGGCCACCGCCACGCCGGCCACATTGCCCATGCCCAGGGTGCCGGACAGGGCGGTGCTGAGCGCCTGGAAATGCGACAGCGTGCCCTCGTCCTTGCTGTCCGCCGGGCGGAACAACAGCCGCACGCCGTCGGGCAGATGCCGGTACGGCAGCAGCCGGGAGTAGAGCAGGAAGAACAGGCCCCCGCCGACCAGCAGGGTGACCAGTGGCGGGCCCCACAGAAACCCCACCAGGGACCCCAGGGCGGCGTCCAGTCGTTCGAAGAAGTTATCCATGGAGAATCAGACTAGCAGGGTCGCGGCGCTACGTCAGTCGCGGTGGGTTAGTCGCGGAGCGCGCCGACGCGGGCGAAACGCTGGCGGTAATGGCTCGGCGACAGGCCGGTATGGCGCTTGAACAGCCGCGAAAAGCTGCTCACGTCCTGGTAGCCCACCTGCTCCGCCAGATGGCTGAGGTTGGTGGCGCCGCGCTCCAGCATCTTGCGCGACGCCTCGATCCGCACGCGCTGCAGGTACTGCAGGGGCGGCTCGGCCAGGGCGCTGGTGAAGCGGCGCTGCAGCTGGCGCGGGCTCAGGTGCACGCGCTCGGCCAGCTCCGCCAGGGTGGCCGGCTGGGCGTAGTGCTCGTGGAGCCAGGCCTGCACCTTCTGCACCTGCTCATCGCGGTGGTAGGTCTTGGCCGGCAGGCCGGCGTACACGCTCTGCGGGTCGTTGCGCACGTCGATCACGAACGCCTTGGCCAGCTCCCGGGCCATGTCGGCGCCGCAGAAGCGCTCCACCAGCAGAATGGTCAGGTCCCGCCAGGCGGTGCCGCCGCCGGCGCAGAAAATATTGCCGTCGCGGGTGATCAGCTCGCGCTCGTCCAGGTTTACCCGCGGATAGCGCTCCCGGAACAGCTGGCTGTAGCCCCAATGGGTGGTGGCGCGGCGGCCGTCCAGCAGACCCGCCTCGGCGAGCAGGAACGACCCGGTGCAGTTGCTGGCCAGATCGGCGCCGCCGGCGTGCAGGAAGCGCAGCCACTCCAGGGTGTCGCGTTCGGCATGCAGCACCTGGGTGATCTCGTTGCCGATGGTGGGCACCACCACCAGGTCGCACTGGTCGACCCGCTCCAGGGCGGTGTCCACGGCGATGCGCATGCCCGCGGTGCAGCGCACCGGCTCGCCGCCACGGGATACCATCTGCACCTTGAACTGGCGGTTGAGCGGCTGCCCGTGGATGCGGTTCCAGGTCACGCCGGTGAGGTTGAGCAGGTCCATCACCCCGGTCAGGGCGGACGCGAAAACGCCGTCGTAGGCGAGCACGCTGACATGGTACATCGTAGGTAGGGCCCCGCTTTGTCGTAAATCACCATGAATAAGTCATGGGCGACAATACCAGTCCGGGGCGGTCGCTGCCATCATAAGCGCCATCCTGACACAGAGCCGCGCTGGTTCTAGAGAGTCGCATATCGTCATCAGGCTCGGGAGCCTGCTTCGGCAGGCACGCTATGACGGTAATTTCGAGCCCCGCTCCCCGCGGGGCTTTTTTTTGGTTCATCGCGGATTACCGGGAAAAGCGGCTTTGATCTTCAGGAAGAAGTAATCGCTGTCCCGGTAGCCATAGGCCATGCGCTTGATGACCTTGATGCGGTTGTTCATGCCCTCCAGCACGCTGGTG